>Ga0210384_10003711_pt1 | contig 17483 bp, 13 predicted proteins | sample IncBWH2MmetaG_FD_160574 | JGI IMG/M metagenome (GOLD analysis project Ga0210384, IMG submission 160574) | Forest soil microbial communities from Barre Woods Harvard Forest LTER site, Petersham, Massachusetts, United States - Inc-BW-H-2-M | ecosystem: Environmental > Terrestrial > Soil >...
AGCTTTTATTCCAGGTCTATATTCTCCGAGATCATCAAGGTTGGTACCGTCAACTATGAGACTAGCGTTCTCTTTTTTGGAGATTTCTTTAAGATGTTTTGATAGCTCTGTACGACAATGAAAGCATCTATTGTTATCATTTTTTACAAATTCGGCGTTCTCAAGTTCGTTATATTGAACCACAATATGTCTAATTCCTATCTCAGAACAAATTTTTTCTGAAGATTCTAATTCTTCATGTGCAAGTGTTTTATAATCAGCAGTTACTGCAATTGCTGAATTTCCAAGTGATTTATGTGCTGCATACGCAACAAGTGCACTGTCTACTCCTCCTGATAACGCAACAAGTACTTTGGTTTGCCCATCAAACCAATTAATTAACTCATCAATCTTTGTCATTTTAGATTCAACTTTTGCTTTATTTCAGTCCGAATAAGATCATTTGCATCTTTAAATGATATTGAAAGTGAATCTGCAACTAATTGTGCATCCATTGCTTCCACTTTGAAGTTTTTTACGACATCATGATTTTTTACCATTTTACATCTTATTGTAAAGCTTTTTCCATGAATTATTAAAGGGACAGAAATCTCTACCCTAGGTACAACAATTCTTGCAGAACTTCTGATCCTTATTCCTAATGTGCCTGTTTCAGAGATTAACGTATCAAGAATAAGATTCACAGAACTGGAATCGCATATTATCGAAACGAGGTTAGTCGGTCTGCCTTTTTTCGTTACGGCAGGAGAGACTGTAACGTCTTTTGCTCCATTTGTCATTATCTTATCAATCATATGACCTAAAACTTCGCCAGAAACATCATCTAGATTTGTTTCAAGTATTTGAACCGAATCTCGTTGAAATTGATCCATTTTTTTGGCCTGTATAATTTTAAGCACATTTGGGAATCCATCAAAGTCTTTCGTGCCAGCACCATATCCAATAGATTTTACTTTAATTGAAGGATAAAACTCTGAACAACTATCAACTAGGCTGACAAGAAGGCTTGCTCCAGTTGGCGTAGTGAGTTCATCTTTAACTTGTCCTCCCGATATTATAATATCTGAATTTCTAAAAATTTCTAAAATTGCACTAGCGGGATTTGATACAGTCCCATGTGAAAATGTAAGCGTACCACCACCTACAGCTACCGGCATCGAAATTATTTCTTCTGAAAAGAAATTCAAATCATCTAATGCAATTGCAGATCCAACGATATCAACTACGGTATCTATACTTGAGGCCTCGTGGAAATGAACTGATTCCGCAGGCTCTCCATGAATTTTCGATTCTGCCATTATCAGAGATCGAATACTTTCCTTAGCAAAGACTTTGGCTTGTTCCGAAAGACCAATTTTGTCTGAAGTTAGTAAAATACATTCTTGAATATCTATACCTCTGCGCTCATGAGTGTTTTCTTTTATGTCAAGTACAAGTTGGGTTGCTTCCGTGCCATGCTTGACAATTTTTTTAAAATCAATTTTTTGTATTTTAGATTCTGAAAGATAATTCTCTGATGAATAGATCCCATCAATTACTTTGGATTTATTTGCTCCTATGTTTATGAGAGCCGAGAGTAGCATATCTCCTGAAATTCCAGCAACTTGTGGATCTATTATTAACACCATAGAATTGTAAACTCATTAGAATGCATATAAATTGTAATTTTAACTCATGAGTGATTTCAAGGAATTTTTAACAATTCAGAGTAATCACTTTGTACCAATCTTCTATGATCATACTAATAGTGAAGTTTAATTAGTGATTAAAATCACGCCTGTTTATGATTACTATTGTAGGATCTGGCAAAGTGGGTGGTGCTGCTGCGCTTTTTACTGCATTAAGAAAACTTTCAGATGACATTCTGCTTTTGGATGTAGTACAAGGGCTTCCACAAGGAGAAGCAATGGATCTCAACCATATGTTGTCAGAAAAAGGAATTGATGTGAATATTCGCGGTTCAAACGATTATTCTGAAATGAAAGGTTCTGACATTGTTGTTGTTGTGGCAGGTTCAGGAAGAAAACCAGGAATGACAAGAATGGATCTTTTAAAAATAAATGCATCTATTGTAAAAGGCGTTGTAGAGAACATAAAAAAATATGCAAAGGATTCTCTAATTATCCCTGTTACAAATCCACTTGATCCAATGGCATATCTTACATACAAAATATCTGGATTTCAAAAAAACAGAGTATTTGGAATGGGTGGAATGCTTGATTTGTCAAGATTTATGCAATTCATACATCAGGAAACTGGTTTTTCGCGTGATTCTATACGCGCACTTGTGATTGGTGAGCATGGTGAGAATATGTTACCTTTAGCAAGATATTCGACTGTATCTGGGATTCCGCTCACATCGCTTTTATCAAAACAAAAACTTGAGGAGATTGTACAAAACACAAGACAAGTAGCAGCAAAAGTCATAGAATTGAAAGGCGCTACTGTACATGCACCTGGAAATGCAATTTCATCTATAATTGAAGCAGTAGTTAGAGATACAAAACAAGTTATCCCCGTTGCTACCTTTCTTGATGGAGAATATGGTTATTCTGATGTTACTATTGGCGTGCCTGCAGTTATAGGTAAAGGTGGGGTTGAAAAGATAATCGAAATAGATCTTGATTCTAATGAAAAAGAATGGTTCAAAAAAGGAATAGAGAGCGTCAAGACAGCTATTTCTGGTCTTGAACTCTGATTAAATTTTTAACTAGAACAAGGATACAATTATCATTGAATCTCACTGAAATCCTAGAATCACTTAAGCTGGGAAAAATCTCTGTAACCAGAGCACATAAACTCCTCTCCTTATACTCTATAGAAAAAATTGAAGATTTTGCAAAATTTGATGTAGGTAGGAAATTTAGACGTGGTATTCCTGAAGTAATTTTTGCAGAAAAAAAACAACTGGAAGATTTAAAAAAAATATTATTTGCGGTCATTTCACGATCTGATCCTATACTTGTATCAAGAATTAACAAAAATGATTTTAAAAAAATTATTTCTTTTTCAAATAAAAATAAAATAAAGAGTAAGCTTGGGAAGAATACAACCTCTATTCTATTTTATAAAAAAATGATAAAACCTTCTGGCGGTCATGTTGGAATATTGACTGGGGGAACGTCAGACATCGGTGTAGCTGAAGAAGCTAGATTGATAGCAGAAGCAATGGGATGTGTATGCACGTGTAGTTATGATGTGGGTATAGCAGGATTACATAGGTTATTCCCAATAATAAAAAAAATGATAAGAGCAGATGTTGATGCAATTGTAGTTGTTGCTGGAATGGAAGGAGCTTTGGCTTCAATAGTTTCTTCTCTTGTAGATATTCCGGTTATAGGAGTACCATCTTCAGTTGGATATGGTTATGGAGAAAAAGGAGTTGCAGCTCTTGCTGCAATGCTACAAAGCTGTACTCTTGGACTTTCAGTAGTAAATATTGATAACGGAATGGGAGCAGGAGCTATTGCTGCTAACATTGCAAATAGAAGTATAAGAAAAAAGATTAGGTTTTAAGTATTCCAATATTTGCCAATTCAGAACCAATTCCATAACCTAATAATGCAATTCCTGTTCCAAGTAATGCCATTTCTAATCCTCCACGTACGATACTAAGATTGGCAAGTTTAGACTTGACGGCTCCTATTACAAATGATGCAGATAGACTAATTGATATTGCAACAAGTAATGGCATGTAACCATGTGCAAAGAAATATGGAACTATTGGCAGTATTCCTCCTACAAGAAAAGATCCAAACATACGAAATGCACTTTTTAAAGGACTTCCAATAATTTCCAAGTTTAACTTTAATTCTTCAGTAAGCATAGTATTCAGCCAAACTTTTTTATTAGAAGTTATTTTCTTTACAATACTTTCGAGTTCATTTCCAGAAAATCCTTTTGCTCTGTAAACATCCTCGATCTCTTGCCGTTCAGCTTCCGGAACATTTTCCATCTCCCATTCTTCTCGTTCTATCTCTGATTCTAGTATTTGTCTCTGTGATTTTACGGCAAGATAATTTTGTACGGCCATGGCTTTTGCGCCAGTAAACATTGCTACAATGGCTGCAAGTATGATTATGTTTGAAGAAACATCTGCACCGCCAACTCCAGCAACAATGCCCAAAGAAGTATTGATTCCATCACCAAAACCAAATACAAAATCCCTAATTGAGCTGGTTTCCTTCTGATGTCTTTCTATATGTCTTGGTTCTGATATGCCCATAATACTCTCTATATAATCCCAATTTATATGTCAAAAGATAAAATCTTTCAAAAATAGATAATGACCTAAACGATTTATATCATAGTATAATGAATATGACAAGGAATGGCTGGTAAGAGGATAGTCTTAACTGCAGACCGTAGCCTGATGACTAATTATCGAGGCAATTTCCTCTACGGTTTTATTGCTTGTGGTCCGTACGAGGTCCTACCTGAATGGGTATTTGATAAAGTATTTTGTCCTAGCGTAGAAACCGATCCAGTTACAGGCGAGGCCAAAGTTGCCCAAGTGGGTTTACGAAGAGTAGAATCTGCACTCTTACAAGGATACAAACGAGATGAAGTCTTTGTAGGTCAACCTGATAATCTTGAAAAATGTATTGGTCCGGACACAAAAGTAGTGGGAATAAATGTTATGGATCCTCTCGGCATGGCACCAGTCACTACAACAATGTCTCCAGAGAAACTTTCCTATGTTGCAATGAAATTCAAAAGAATGTGTGCTAGTATAATTCAATTAAAGAAGAAATATAATTTCCATGTGGTTGTTGGTGGAAACGGAGCATGGGAACTTGCAAAAACTGATAGAATGAAAATTCACGGAATTGATACTGTTGTTGTTGGTGAAGCGGATGAGCTAGCACTTGATCTATTTCATGACTTAGAAAAAGGTAACGCTCCAGAATTGATGCATTGTTTTGTTAAAAATATTCAAAATATTCCAATTATTCAGGGTCCAACAGTAAACTCGCTTATTGAAGCAATGCGAGGATGTGGGCGAGGCTGTGATTTTTGTGATGTAAATAAAAGATCAAAAAAGGATCTACCTTTAGAAAGATTACAACATGAAGCAAAAATAAATCTTAATTATGGATTTGACTCTATATGGCTACACTCAGACGAGATGCTACTTTATGGTTGTGACAATAGAAACTTTCAACCAAACTATGACGCAATAACTGAATTATGGAGGGGACTAAAGTCACTTGGTGCAAGGTTTGTGGGTACAACTCACATGACATTTTCTGCTGTTTGTGCAGATCCGAAATTGCTTCATGATATGTCAGAAATCAATGGAATGAGTAACGAAAAGTGGCTTGCAACAAACTTGGGAATAGAAACAGTAGCACCAAGAATGGTCAAAAAACATCTTGGGGTAAAGACTAAACCATTTTCTACTGATGAATGGGGGTGGGTGGTAAGAGAAGGCGCAAAAATCTTAAACCAAAACCATTGGTTCCCAGCAGCGACTCTCATAATAGGATGGCCAGATGAAACGCCAGACGAAACAAAATATACAATAGATCTCGTAGAAGACTTCAAGCAAACCCGAATGCGTGGTCTTGTGGCTCCATTACTGTATCAAGACTTTAATGAGAAAAATTCAATGCACTTTGGTAACCTAAATGAAGCCCAGTTTACCTTATTCTGGAAATGCTGGGAACACAATTTACGTGTCATAAATGATATCATTCCAATAATAATTCGAAACAAATCATTTGGACCTCCGATGAAAGTATTGATGTATGGTATGATAAAGGCTGGAACTTGGGCAATTATGAGGTATTTGAGAGGCCTATGCAAAGAACTATTCAATGGAAGACTTCCAGATGAAATAATGGAACATTATTCTAGAAGTCGTTCTGTTAATGCGCCTGCATATACTAGATAGAACTTTTTTCTAATGCTGTTATTGCTGCATCGGCGATTGTATTTCTTTTTGGAGTCAGAACAACGAAATAATTTTTGTCTGTCCTTTCAGCAACCTCGACGATTCTATATTTTTTTGAATTCATATCAAACTCTAACATTTTTCCATCAAGTTTTCCTTTCGTGTATATCATGAGATACAAAGTTCCTGTTGTCGGATTAAGAGGAATGAGTGCAAATATGTAACCTTTGTAGGAATTTATTGGTAACATATTTTTCATTGGAGGTGCTATAGTTGACATGTACACAAAAATATCTTCGGGGGAATTAAATTCCTCAAACTCAAAATTCATTACGTAATGTTTGTCAGTGGTATAATAATAAGTTTAACTTGAATGAAAAAATTGAATGTTCTAGTATTTTGGCATGAATCTTAGCCCGGTCTTTGCAGAAACGGCAATTATAGATATAATTGCAATTGCAAGTACCAGCGCTGCTATTGCACCAAATTCTGGAACTATCACAGTACCAAAGATATCAATCTTAGTGTCACTGGCATGGAATGGAATACTTAGGATTCTTGTATTGATGTCTTTTGTTTCTGTAAATTGTACAGGTGCTCCACTTACCGTGACAATGAATTTGTCATCTGCTAAACTACTTGGATTTATTTTTACGCCTGTCATTTTTTGATCAGCAGTCAGATTAGCTTGTACTTTGGAATCTATCAACGCTCTTGGAAGATCTACAGTTATGGAACCATCTGATGTAGCAGCTATTGTTATCTCAAGTGCTAGCTTGTCAGAGAAAATATCCATGCTTTTGAGAGTTCCTCCTTTGATGATATATGGAACGTTATAGGTTTGACCTCCTGCATTAATTTGGAAGGTGCTGTTTGTTACAATATTGTTTGGGATAGTTCCACCGTTGCCTCCGCTATAGCTGAATGTGACTGTAGCGTTTTGATATCTGCCATATTGAGCTATAACAGTATAGTTTCCTGCTTGTTTCCATAATGGACCATTAGCCTTGAGTGTAACAGAAAATGTTCCGGTAGAAGATAGAGGAGGTTGTGCAATTGAAACCAAGTTTTTTAATGAATCCCTAACTATAACTGCGATTGCTGTTTGATTTTGTATATCTCTAATAGATCCTTTTATGATTACAGTGTCTCCTTGGTTGTATGATTTTTGATCTGTGGTAATTGATAATGGTAGAGTTGTACCAAGAGTTCCACCAGATTTTGAATTTTCGAGTATTTGATGGCCATTTGTTTGATTATTGGCATTTGATGGTGAAACAACTGAAGAAGCTGATGCGCCCACATTGACACTAAATTGCTGAAATTCAGAGGTTCCGTTTTGGTCAACAACATCTACAGTACCGGTAAAGTTTCCGCTGCTTTGATATATGTGATTCAGTGCTGTCTTGTTTGATGTGTCATGGGGAGTGATATCTCCAAAACTCCATTCTACGCTTCTAGGGATAGCTCCGCTGAGATTAACACTCAAATGTACCGTTAATGGTGCAGCACCACTAGTTGGAACAACACTAACTGTCATCGGAAACGAATTTACAGCTTGAGCCGGAATTATAGTGACAAGTGCAAATGTAGCAATTATTGGTAAAATTATGTATACTAGACGTATCGACTTCATATTTACTAGCCAATAATCAAGGATCATGAGTATTTATGTATTAATAAAAGAAAAGTTGACTTGACGTTCTAGTATTTTGGCATGAATCTTAGCCCGGTCTTTGCAGAAACGGCAATTATGGATATAATTGCAATTGCAAGTACCAGCGCTGCTATTGCACCAAATTCTGGAACTATCCATGTACCAATGATCTCAATATCCTGATCTCCTTGCAAAAATGGTATTGTTAGCGTTCTAAAGCTGTTGTTTGTTTCTTCACCTTGTGGTTTGACTTCAGCTCCATCAATTAAGATGATAAATGCATCATCTTGGCCCGTACTAGTTTTGGCGTCAATTAATGATCTTGGAATTTGGAGTACAATTGTTCCATCACTAGTAGAATTTAAAGAAACTATTAGAGAGATACTCTGAGTATCTATGGTCATATCTTTTACTGTTCCACCGCTAATGGTATAGTTGACACTAAAGGTTTGCTGACTAGTGGGATCTTTCACAACAAAGTAATTACTGATTGGAATTCTGGAGCTAGCAAAATTAAAAGTAGTCTGAGCCGTAACTGAGGGGCCATATTGAACTTTCACTGTATATGTCCCGCTAGACTTCCAAAGTGGTCCTGTCGCTAAAATACTTTTAGCATAATTACCGTCTTGTGAAACATCAATTTGTGCTATCTGAACCAAATTATTACTAGAATCTAGAATTTGAACGGTTAAAGGAGTTCCTGGCACTACAGCTTTTACAGTTCCAGATATTACGATAGTATCACCAATAGTGTAGGATGATTTGTCGGTGGTTGTTGTAATGTTGGGAGCTGTTTGTGCAAAGCTAGGAATACCTGCCATTGATAACACAAAAAGTGCAATAATTGGTATAACAAAATAGCGCATATCAAATTTGATCTTCACGTGTATATTTCTTTTACTATGATTAGATCTAAAAAATGAAAAAAATTGAATGTTCTAGTATTTTGGCATGAATCTTAGCCCGGTCTTTGCAGAAACGGCAATTATGGATATAATTGCAATTGCAAGTACCAGCGCTGCTATTGCACCAAATTCTGGAACTATTTGTGTACCAACAATCTCTATCTGTCCAGCTCCTGCAGTGAATGGAATTGTTACTGTTCTTGTATCCGAGGTAGCTATCTCTGTAGACGTGTCTTTTTGTTCACCATCTACTAACACAACGAAGCTTTGATCATTGTTACCATTTTTTGAATCAAGTACTGATCTTGGAATGCTAAGTGTTATCTGTCCATCATTATTTGCTTGAATGTTCACAGTCAAGGTTTTAGATGCGACGCTTAGAGTTCCACTTAACACAGTGCCACCGTTGATGCTGTAGGGTATGCAGTATACTTCATCATTTAGTGTGGCTGCAAGTTGATTTGGATCACAACTTGTTGCACCACCACCAGGAATCGTAAACTGGACTTTAGCTGATGTCCCCTGTTGGTTTCCATACTGGGCAAAAATTGTGTAAACTCCACTTCTAGTCCACAAGGGACTTGCAGTAGTCAATTTTGTTCCAAAATTGCCATTGTTGTCTAACGTTATTTGACTGATTTGAACAATGGCACCTGAAGGATCACTTACTCGTAAGGTAACTTGTTGACCTGGGTAAGGATTTGCCACATGGCCACTTACTACTACAATGGAATTGTGATCATATACTGCCTTGTCTGTCGACACTGTTAATGGAATAGGTGTATTTTGACTAGACAATGGATTGGAGGTTCCTGACGGTAGCGATTGCCATTGTGCAAAAGCTGGAACCACTCCCACAACAGCTATTGTGGCAAGAATAGCGATCAGCGCGTATTCTTTATGAGTACTCATCTTGTTTGCGATTTAGTCGGTATCACTATTTATGTATATTTAAAAAAATGAAAAAAATTGAATGTTCTAGTATTTTGGCATGAATCTTAGCCCGGTCTTTGCAGAAACGGCAATTATGGATATAATTGCAATTGCAAGTACCAACACTGCTACTGGACCAAATTCTGGAACACATGTTGTATTTGGCGGACAGATCGGTCCGGTAAGCTCAACCTGAACTTTGTTAGTTCTAGCTTGTTCATCTCCCTGTTGGACATAAATTGTGTATACTCCATTTTCTGTCCATATTGGGCTTGCAGTGTTTAACTTGATTGTATAGTCCCCTTTGCTATCAACTGTTAGTTGTGCAGCACTTACGACATTTCCAGATGGACTAGTTACTTTTAAGCCAACATCTTGACCAGGGTATGGATGATCCACATGACCAGTTACCATGATAATGGAGTTGTGGTCATAAGTTGATTTGTCCGTAGATACAGATATTGGCAGAATTGGTCCAGTGTAACTAAGAGGGTTGTAAGTTGCCTTTGGATTACAATCTGGTGGGCAGTCTGCAAAAGCTGGAACCACTCCTACCACAGCTATTGTGGCAAGAATAGCGATCAGCGCGTATTCTTTATGAGTACTCATCTTGTTTGCGATTAGGAAGAATGGATATTTATGTATATTTAAAAAATGAAAAAAATTGAATGTTCTAGTATTTTGGCATGAATCTTAGCCCGGTCTTTGCAGAAACGGCAATTATGGATATAATTGCAATTGCAAGTACCAAAGCTGCTATCGCACCAAACTCTGGAATTATCCATGTACCAATGATCTCAATTTGTTCAGTTCCAACAGTGAAGGGAATTGTTAGAGTTCTGTCTGTATCTGTTTTGATTTCGGTAAAGGCAGCTTCTTGACCATCATTTAGAACAAAGAATTGATCATCTGTTTGATTATTTATCTTTGCATCTATCAACGCTCTTGGCAGGTCTATGGTTAATTGTCCATCTCCTGTTGTTTGTACTGATACTATAAGTGACTTAGACTGGACATCAGCCTTGATTCCTAGCACTTTGCCATTTGTGATACTATAGCTAACTGAAAAGCTAGTGCCATCCACTGGTATGGTTCCAGATGGTTTTGATTGAGTAGAACCAGTAAACTCGAACGTTGTTTTTGCTGATCTGTCTTTGCTGCCAAACTCTACATCTACTTCGTAGGTACCAGCAGCTTGCCACAAACCACCACCTGCGGTAATTGTTGTTTTGTATGTCTGATCACTTGCAAGATCTACTTGAGCTATCGACACAACATTTCCAATAGGATTTCTAACTATGACTGAAACTGGTGTGCCAGAGATGTAGGCACCTGTTGTTCCTGATATGGTGACTTTGTCGCCATCGTTGTACGATGCTTTGTCTGTTGTGACAGTAATTGGACTTGATGCTGTGGTCTGAGAATTTGGTGCACCTGCTAGTATAGCTTTTTGGTATGGATACTGTGTCGCATTTGAATTTTGCATGCTTGTAGAATTGTCTGCTGCAAAAACTGGAATAGTTCCTGCTGCAGCAGCCAGAATTGCAAGCAATACAAATCCACTAAAACGAGTACTCATCTTGTTTGGTGGATTATTTTTTCACTATTTAAGGTTGCGGAAAAAATTATTGACAAGAAACAGTAATTTTCAAATCCCACCAATTACATATATATTAACCTCTCGGCAAAAAGTTTGTAGTTTGTGGATTAATTGTACATTTACAGCTAATGTTCTAAGGAGTTCTTTACATGATAACTAAAAAAGATCACATACTGGTTCCTGATCATATCTATGTCCCGAAACATGAGATAATGACAAAAAAGGAAGCCGAGGAAGTTATTGAAAAGTTTCATACAAAACCTACTGAAATGCCGCTTATTTACGTAAATGATCCAGCCATAAAGGGACTGGGAGTTAAACCTGGTGATATGATAAAGATAACAAGAAAAAGTGCAACTGCAGGCGAGAGTATCTATTTCAGATACGTGGTGGAAGAGTAATGGCAAACATTTCAAACAAACGTTGGCCTATAATTCAAGACATATTGAAAAGAGAAGGTATAGCTCGCCAACATCTCAATTCATATGATGAGTTTTTGGAAAGAGGTCTTCAAAGTATAATTGATGAAGTAGGGCAAATAGAAATAGAGAGTGCGGAATATCCATACAAAATCCAACTTGGAAAGCTAAAATTACAACAACCACGAATGATGGAACTTGACGGTTCAATAACGCACATTGCTCCAATGGAAGCACGGCTACGCAACGTTACCTATGCATCTCCAGTCATGCTAGAGGCAAGTGTGGTGGAAGATGGAAAAATTCTTGAATCAAGATTTGTCCACATTGGCGACATGCCAGTTATGGTAAGATCAAACGCTTGTCTTTTACACAATCTCTCTGATCAAAAACTTGTAGAACATGGGGAGGATCCAAATGATCCTGGAGGATACTTTATCATAAATGGTTCAGAACGAGTGATCGTTGGACTTGAAGATCTTTCTTACAATAAAATCATAGTTGATAAAGAAACTGTTGGAGGAAATACTGTTTTCAAAGCTAAAGTATATTCATCAATTGTCGGTTATCGTGCAAAGCTAGAACTTATTATGAAAAATGATGGTTTGATTGTAGCAAAAATTCCTGGTTCACCTGTTGATATTCCTGTAGTTACTTTAATGCGAGCATTAGGACTAGAATCTGATAGAGAAATTGCAGCTGCAGTTTCACTAGTTGATTATATTCAAGATGAACTTGAGGCATCTTTTGAAAAATCAGGCGATGTACCAACTGCAAAAGATGCAATAGTATACATCAGCAAAAGAATCGCGCCTGGAATGCTTGAAGAATTTCAGATAAAGAGGGCAGAGACTTTGCTTGACTGGGGACTCTTACCACACCTTGGTAAACATCCTGACAATAGAAAGGAAAAATCACAATTTCTTGGAGAAGCTGCATGTAAACTAATTGAATTAAAACTAGGTTGGCTTACCCCTGACGATAAAGATCATTATGGAAATAAAGTCATAAAATTTGCAGGACAAATGCTTGCAGATCTATTCAGGACAGCATTTAGAAACTTGGTTCGAGATATGAAATATCAACTTGAAAGATCTGGCCAAAAAAGAGGAATCAACGCAGTTGCTGCTGCTGTAAGACCAGGTATAGTTACTGACAAACTAAATAATGCAATAGCAACAGGAAATTGGGGAAGAGGTAGAGTTGGAGTAACACAGCTCCTAGACAGAACCAATTATCTTTCAACAATTAGTCATCTTCGAAGAATTCAATCTCCACTGAGCCGAAGTCAACCAAACTTTGAAGCACGAGATTTACATTCAACCCATTTTGGTAGAATATGTCCAAGTGAAACCCCTGAAGGGTCAAACTGTGGGCTAGTCAAGAACCTTGCTCTTTCCGCAATAATATCAGTAAACGTTCCATCCGAAGACATTGTTGAAAAACTCTACGATCTTGGTGTGACTTATGTTTCAGATGCAAAAGATGAACTAAAAAAGGAAGGAACAAGAATCTTTGTTGATGGGAGATTAATTGGATATTATAAGGATGGACAAAAGCTTGCTGATTCATTACGTGAACTTAGAAGAAACTTCAAAATTCATCCTCATATTGGTATATTTTTGTACCAGTCTAATATCGAGGGTTCCACAAAACGACTTTACGTAAACTGTAATGCAGGAAGAGTTCTACGACCTCTAATTGTAATAAGAGACAACAAACCACTCTTAACACAAGAACTTATCGATAAGGTAAGTAAAAAATTCCTCTCTTGGAGTGATCTTTTACACATGGGAGTAATTGAATTAGTGGATGCAAATGAAGAAGAAAACTGTTACATTGCAATGGATGAAGAAAATGTGAAAAAGCATACTCACATGGAAATATTTCCATCAGCAATTCTTGGTGCAGGTGCTTCAATAATTCCATACCCTGAACATAACCAATCTCCCAGAAATACATATGAATCTGCTATGGCAAAACAAAGTCTTGGATTCTCAACTCCTTTGATGAATGCAAGCACCTATGTTAGACAACACTTCATGTTATATCCACAAACTCCAATTGTAACAACAAAAGCAATGGGACTTTTAGGATTAGAAGACAGACCTGCTGGACAAAATTGCGTTGTTGCGGTATTACCTTTTGATGGTTATAACATAGAAGATGCCATTGTTTTGAGCAGATCCTCTGTAGAAAGAGGATTGGGTCGAACTTTTTTTTATAGAATTTATGAAGCAGAAGCAAAGCAATATCCTGGTGGCATGCGAGATAATTTTGAAATTCCAAATGCAGAGGCAAACATACGAGGTTTTCGGGGTGAAAAGGCTTACAGACTGTTAGAAGAAGATGGAGTGATTGCAACTGAATCAGTAGTTCAAGGTGGTGATATTCTGATTGGAAAGACGAGCCCACCAAGATTCATGGAAGAATATAGAGAGTTTGAAGTAAAAGGCCCATATAGAAGAGACACATCAATTGGGGTTAGACCATCAGAGAATGGCGTTGTTGATACGGTTGTCATGACTCAATCACACGATGGTGGTAGAATGTATAAGATTAGAGTTAGAGATGTACGAATTCCTGAAATCGGTGACAAATTTGCATCACGGCATGGTCAGAAAGGAGTAGTAGGTTTACTTGTAAACCATGAAGATCTACCATATACATCTGATGGAGTTGTTCCAGACGTTCTGATTAATCCACATGCATTTCCATCTAGAATGACAGTTGGAATGTTTCTAGAATCTGTGACAGGAAAAGCTGCAGCACTTAGAGGTACAAAGATGGATGGATCTGCGTTTGTAGGAGAAAAGCTTGAGGATGTCAAAGGAGTACTAGAATCTGCCGGTTTCAAATATTCTGGAAAAGAAGTAATGTATGACGGAAGAACAGGAAAAGCATTTCCAGCAGAAGTTTTCATTGGCGTTGTATATTATCAAAAACTTCACCACATGGTAGCGGACAAGATTCATGCTCGAGCAAGAGGACAAGTACAGATGTTAACTAAACAACCAACTGAAGGGCGTGCGCGTGGAGGTGGTCTGAGATTTGGAGAAATGGAACGAGACTGTCTTATTGCATACGGAGCTTCTATGATGTTAAAGGATAGATTACTTGATGAATCAGATAAAGCAGATATTTACATTTGCGAAAGATGTGGACTAGTATCATATTATGACATAAAACAAAGACGATTTGTTTGTAGAGTTTGTGGCGATAAAGCAAAGGTGACATCAATCTCAGTTGCTTATGCATTCAAGCTCTTGCTACAGGAAATGATGAGCTTAGATGTAGCTCCACGACTTTTGATAAAGGAGAAGGTATAATGGCTCTTGAAACAATAAAGATAATAGACGGAATCAAATTTTCCGTTTGGTCACCTACAGAAATCAGAAAATACTCCGTTGCGGAAATCACTGCTCCAGAAACCTATGATGAAGACGGGATGTCCGTACAAGGTGGATTAATGGATGGAAGACTTGGAACATTAGAGCCAGGACAAAAATGTATAACTTGTGGTAATACCGCAGCAAGGTGTCCAGGACATTTTGGTCACATTGAACTTGCTGAACCCGTCTTACATATTGCGTTCATTGATAACATCTACAAGCTTCTCTTGACCACCTGTAGATCTTGTGCTAGACTGAAAATTCCAAAAGAAGAACTAGAAGAATACCATAGAATACTGAACAAGGAGGCAGCATATACTGTGATATCTGTAAAACACATACCGGATCAAATTATTGAAAAAGCAAAAAAGGAAAAGACATGTCCACATTGCGGCAAATCTCAATATGATCTGATCTTTACAAAACCAACAATCTTTATTGAAAAGACAGAACTTGGCGAAAACAGATTATTGCCAATAACAATTAGAGAAAGATTCTCTCATATGATTGATGATGATTTGAAACTTTTGGGATATGATCCTTCTACTGCAAGACCAGAATGGTTTGTACTCCAAGTTTTACCTGTTCCTCCTGTAACCGTAAGACCATCAATAATTTTAGAAACAGGAATTAGATCAGAAGATGATCTAACACACAAACTTGTTGACATAATCAGGGTAAATCAGAGACTAAAAGAAAGTAAAGAGGCAGGAACTCCACCGCTTATTGTTCAAGATCTTGTTGATTTGTTACAATATCATACAACGACATATTTTGATAATGAGGTCTCTGGAATCCCACAAGCTCATCACAGATCCGGTAGACCGCTAAAAACCTTGACACAAAGACTGAAAGGAAAAGAGGGAAGATTCAGAGGCTCGCTTTCTGGAAAAAGAGTAGACTTTTCCAGCAGAACTGTGATTTCGCCAGATCCGAGCCTTGACATTGCAGAAGTTGGGGTTCCAGAAGCTGTAGCACTCAAACTTACAATACCTGAAGTTGTTACAGAATGGAACATTGAAAGACTAAAGAGACTCGTGATAAATGGTCCAATCAAATTCCCAGGAGCAAATTATATTGTAAGACCTGATGGAGTAAAGATTAGACTTGATTTTGTTGAGGATAGGGAAACAATAGCAAACAACATCGAGATTGGATATCTGATTGAAAGACACCTGTCTGATGGTGACATAGTAATGTTCAACAGACAACCATCTCTACACCAGATGTCAATTATGGGTCATTATGTCAAGGTCTTACCAGGCAAGACTTTCCGATTACATCCGTCAGTCTGTCCTCCATACAATGCTGATTTTGATGGAGATGAGATGAATCTACATGTACCACAAAGTGAGGAAGCGAGAGCTGAAGCAATTCTTTTGATGCGTGTTCAGGATCAATTAATCTCACCAAGATACGGAGGACCAATAATTGGTGCATTACGTGATTTCATCACAGGAGCCTATCTATTAACAAAAGATGGTACTACACTAACTCCTCAAGAATTTGCCAACCTTGCATTAATTGGAGGATACGATGGAACTTTTCCAGAACCTGCAATTAAAAATAAAAATGGTCAATTTTATACAGGCAAACAACTATTCTCACTTTTCATGCCAAAAGACTTCAACTATGTTATTACATCTAAATGGTCAAAAGGAACAAAAGGTCCTACAAAGGATGTGGTTATAAAAAATGGTCAGCTAATAAGTGGGGTTATTGACAAGGCATCAATTGGTGCTGAAGAGCCAGATAGTGTGTTGCACAGAATTACAAAAGACTATGGATATGATGAAGCAAAGAAATTCCTAAACTCCATTTTAGTAATGTTAAAACAATTTATCACACATTACGGTTTTAGCTATGGATATTCTGATCTTGAACTTTCAACAAAGACAAAAGAAAATATTCTAAATGGGATACAAGAAACATATGACAAGGTTTATGATCTTATCTCTCAAGCAAAGAAAGGGACATTACAGCTTAGCAGAGGTCTTTCTGCAGATGAAGCCTTAGAAGCATACATTGTAAATGATCTATCCAAGGCAAGAGACAGAGCAGGAAGTACTGCTGACAAGTCCTTTGATGAAACAAATGCTGGCAGAATAATGGCAACAACTGGTGCCAGAGGTTCTTCATTAAACATAGGACAGATGGCCGGTGCATTAGGCCAACAATCAATTAGAGGAAGAAGAATCAATAAAGGATACAACAATAGAGCGTTGCCACACTTTAAAGAAAATGATACAAATCCAGACGCGAAAGGCTTTGTAAAATCAAACTATCGTGATGGGCTTTCTACACTAGAATTTTTCTTCCATGCGATGGGAGGACGTGAGGGTCTTGTAGATACTGCAGTTAGAACCCAACAAAGTGGTTACATGCAAAGAAGATTGATCAATGCACTTGAACACTTAAAGTTAGAATATGATGAAACTGTAAGAGATCCACACGGTCATATTATACAATTCTTGTATGGTGAAGATGGAATTGATGTTGCAAAAAGCGATCATGGTGAAGCATTTAGAATTCTAAGATTGATAGAATCTGAAACAATTATCGATACTGGTAAAAAAGCGACAAAAGAAGAGATAACAGAACTAGCCAAGAAATACACAAAGACATTCAATTCACGATTAACACAAACGGTGCACGATGCATTACTTGAATCAAAACTGAGC
>Ga0210384_10003714_pt1 | contig 17480 bp, 12 predicted proteins | sample IncBWH2MmetaG_FD_160574 | JGI IMG/M metagenome (GOLD analysis project Ga0210384, IMG submission 160574) | Forest soil microbial communities from Barre Woods Harvard Forest LTER site, Petersham, Massachusetts, United States - Inc-BW-H-2-M | ecosystem: Environmental > Terrestrial > Soil >...
CACCGGCGCGGTGCCATTTGGCGGCTCGGCTATTGCTTTGATCTTTGATGGCATCCTGAATTCGTCAGCGGTTCCTGCCAGGAGGTTGAATTCGAATTTGCCGGTAGGTTTGGAAAACATTTTGGCGAAGGCACTGGAGAAAGATCTGAGTCTCCGTTACCAGACCGCCGCGGAGCTTCGGGCGGACCTGAAGAGGTTGAAACGGGATTTGGACTTGGGAGATTCGGGGGTTGCCGCCACTGTACCGGGCGCGCTAGAGGAGCTTCCTGAACGACATCCACCTTCTCGATGGCAGACCTGGATGCTGGCGGGCGGCGCGCTCATCACCCTCGCGGTGATTCTTGGATACGTGCCGACACGGCCAGCGGCCGCGCCACGGGTGCTGCGAACTGTCCAGCTGACCAACACGAATCGACCGAAATCAGGCGTAGTCACTGACGGTTCGCGGCTCTACTTCATCGAGGGGCAATCGAGCCTTTCCCAGACTTCGGTGACTGGCGGCGAGACGTTTCCGGTACCAAATTCGCTGGAGGACACCGGTTTTTCCAACGTTTTCGATATTTCGCCCGACGGCTCCGTGCTTTTGATGAACACCGCGCGAGGAACTTCTCTCGACGGCCCGCTTTGGAGCGTGCCAGTGCTCGGCGGCTCCCCTCGACGATTGGGAAACCTGGAGGGCCACGCCGGAGCGTGGTCACCGGATGGGAAACAGATCGCTTATTGCAAAGGGAACGGGATTTTCCTGGCGAAAGGCGATGGAGGTGAGCCCCGCCAGCTCTTGCCAGCGGCAGGAACTGCAAGCGATATCCGCTGGTCGCCCGACGGATCGATTTTGCGTTTTACACTGAGCGATCCCAAAACCAATAACCGCTCGATTTGGCAAGCTTCCGCGGACGGTCGGAATCTCCACCCGCTGCTTCCCGGTTGGAATGATGCGCCCGACGAGTGCTGTGGTAAGTGGACGCCAGACGGAAGATATTTCGTTTTCCAGGCACGACGCGATGCGACCGCCGACCTCTGGGCCCTGAACGAACACGGCCGCCTTTTTCGCGCAACAAACCAGGAGCCGGTGCAGTTGACGACGGGACCAATGAACGTTGGCAATCCCGTACCGAGCCGCGATGGCAAAAGGCTTTTTGTCCAAGGATGGCAGCCCCGCGGGGAATTATTGCGCTACGATGCCAAATCAAAGCAACTCGTGCCCTACCTCTCGGGGATTTCCGCGATGGGCCTGGACTTCTCTCCCGATGGTGAATGGGTCGCCTACAATGACGCGTCCGATGGCACCCTGTGGAGAAGTAAGGTAGATGGAGCGCAAAAGCTTCAACTCGTTTTTCCGCCGATGCTGGCCTACCTGCCTCGATGGTCGCCGAACGGCAAGCAGATCGCCTTCTTTGGTCATCCGCCCGGCGAGCCCTGGCAGATCTACCTAGTTCCGGCCGAGGGAGGTGCGCCGGAGCTGATCTATCGAAGTACCACGAACTCAGCCGACCCCAACTGGTCGCCCGACGGCAAATCGCTGGCTTTCGGTGAAAACTCGCTGAACAATCAGGGGTCCGCAGTCTACACTCTCGATCTCAAGACGCGTCAGGCTTCCAAGGTTCCCGGTTCCGATGGCTTGTATTCTCCGCGCTGGTCTCCCGACGGACGCTACCTCGCGGCGATTCCGCTGGATTCGCTGAAGCTCATGCTTTTTGATTTCACCACGCAAAAATGGACGGAGCTCGCCAATCTCTTCGTGGCTTATCCGACGTGGTCGCGCGACGGCCGCTATTTGTATTTTGACGGCATTCTCGACAACCAGGAAAGCTACTTCCGCGCGCAAGTCAGCAGCGGGAAATTAGAACGCATCTTCAGCCTGAGAGGTTTTCAGGCCGCCGGAGGAGCCTTCGGAAACTGGAGCGGGCTAGCCCCGGACGAATCTCCGCTGGTGGTACGCGACGCCAGCATCCAGGAAATTTACGCGCTGGATTGGGATCGGCCCTAATGCAGCGCTCGAAATTCGTGTTCCAGGAAACCGCAGGCGGCCAAGGCGTTGACCGTAGCAAACGCCGTGGTATGGAGAAACGCGATTGGCACAATGTCCGGCGCTCGCCTTCCTACTTCGCCGCCACTTGTGTCGGGGCACCGCCGGGCAAGAAAAGACCCCGCTCCAACGGTAAACTTACAAATTTACGAGGAAGGGAGGAACACCGAAAGAAATGAACGAGCGATTGCAGGTGATGAAATTTGGCGGGACCTCGGTAGGCGATGCGGCGTGCCTGGCGAGGACGGCGCAGATTATTGCACAGGGAGCGCGCGGAGGAGCTTGCGTGGCGGTCGTTTCCGCAATGAGCGGTGTGACGAACCGGCTCATCGAAGCGGCCAAGCGAGCGGGAGCCGGCGAGAATGGCCAGGGTGCAGCCGTCTTGACGGCGTTGCGTGCGCAGCACGCCGAGGCGCTTACGAGATTGGTTCACGAAGAAAATGCACGCAAATCGATCGAAGAAGAGATGCAGGAGGTTTTTGCCGAGGGGAGCCGGCTGTTTGAGGGCACGGCGCTGCTGCGGGAGCTGACGCCGCGAACGCTGGATGCCATATCGAGTTTGGGGGAGCGGTTGTCCGCTCCGCTGGTGGCGGGGGCGGTGCGCGAGCTTGGGATACCGAGCGAGGCCGTGGATGCCACGGAACTGATTATTACCGATGCCTTCCACGGAGGCGCCGAACCGTTGATGGACCGGACGCGGGAAGAGTGCGAGGTGCGGTTGCGTCCGATGATAGAGCAGGGGATCGTACCGGTGGTGACAGGGTTTCTTGGCGCGACGACGGACGGAAAACTGACGACCCTCGGACGCGGCGGCTCCGATTATTCTGCGACGATTCTGGGTGCTGCCCTGAATGCGGGCGAAGTGATTATATGGACAGACGTGGACGGGGTGCTGACGGCGGACCCGCGGCTGGTGCCAGAGGCGCGAACGATTCCGGTGATCTCCTATCGGGAAGCGGCGGAACTGGCGTTTTTCGGGGCCAAAGTGCTGCACCCGAAAACGCTGAAGCCGGTGATGCAGGCGGCGATTCCGGTTTGGATTCGCAACAGCTTTGCGCCGGAGCGGCCCGGCACGAAGATTACTCCGGAAGGACGAAGCATCGGGGGCGGCGTCAAGGCCCTCACGGCGATCCAGGACGTGGCGCTGATCAGCGTGGGCGGGCCGGGGATTGTGGGGTTGCCGGACGTGGTGGGACGGACGTTTTCTACAACAGCGGAAGTACGCGCAAACGTGTTGCTGATTTCGCAGTCGTCTTCGCAAAACGACATCTGCTTCATTGTGTCCGCCACGGATGCGCAGCGCACCGTCGAGGCGCTGCGGAAAGAGTTTGCGCAGGATCTGGCGCACGAGAAGGTCGAGCACATCACGATTGATACGAACATCGCGATTGTTGCGGTTGTCGGCGAAAACATGCGTGGGACGCCGGGAATTGCGGGGCGGACGTTCAATGCGCTGGGCCGCGAGAATGTGAACTTGATTGCGATTGCCCAGGGGTCTTCGGAGTCGAATATCTCATTCGTCGTGGAGGAAAAGGCGGCCAAGACCGCGTTGATCACCGTGCATCGGGAATTCGGATTGGGGGTGCCGACGAACTGACTTATTTTCCTTACTTCTCGAAAAAAAAGTAACAAAACACGACACTCCATCGAGAGACCTGGAGATGCGGTTGAGCCGGCTCTCCTGCTGGCGGCCTGCTAATTTGGTTTTTCGTCGTCGGGTGGAATGATTTTGATGTCCTCGATAGCGCGAGGAGTGCCGTGAGGATCTTTGACCAGGCCGTCCAGGGTGGTTTTTGCGTGTTCATCGACCGCGCCGACCGCGGCCACCAGGCAGGAATAGAGGAAGGCTTTGATGCCGGAGCGGAACTGCTCGGTGGATTGCTCCGTGGTGCGAGTGACGTCTTCGATCATGGTGCGGCGGCGATTTTCGCAGGCCATGCGATTTTCGGCGTCGAGAGCGGAGAGCGCGGACCGGATGCGCTCGGTGGTTTCCGAAATCGCGAGATCGACTTGGACTTCGGCTTGACGGCGGAATTCGTCGAGTGTGCTGCCGGCGGTGGTGTGCAGGAGCGCACGGCATTCTGCGACGCGGGCCTCCATTTGGGCGGCGGCTTCGCGGGTGACCATGCGCGTGGCTTCCATGACGCGAACGAGTTGGCGATCGGAGATACGGTCAGCGGCGGCTTCAAATTGTTCGGTGGCCTGGCCTAGAGATTCGTCCAGGCGGCCACGCGTCTGCGGCTCGATTTCCCGCGTGGCTTTGACTATGAAATTCTGGGTTTCGGACAGGTGGCGCTGCGTATCGGCGGCGAGTTTCTCGAGGCGTTGGGCAATTTCTTCAGACTGCGCTCGATAGGCGTTGTGCTGCTCTTCCCAGCGGCTTTGGACTTCGCCGAGGCGCGACTCCAGGTGGCCGAGAATCTCTTCCCGGGAAGATCGCATCAGCGACTCCAGGCGCTGCTCGGAAAACTCGCCGAGTTGTTGAAGATTTCGTTCGCGAACTCCTTCCACTCGCGCGAGAGCCTCGATGATGGCCTCATCGAGATGCTCGGCCAGCGCGTTGTGAACGACTTTTTCGGCGGCGGTCTGCAGTTTTCCTTGCATGGCGGCGATCAGTTGATCGATGGTGATGACGACGCGCTCCGGTTTTGGCGGAGTGGTTTCCTTGGCCGGGTGCGCGCCGGCCGCGGCAGGGGACGGCGAGGAGAATTCCGTTGCTTGGTTCGTTCGCGGCTCGCTGCTCGACGCGGGAGCGGATGGAAAGGCGTCCGCGGCGGTTGGCGGCTCCCGCGGTTCCAGCGCGGGAGCTGTGGCTGTTGCCACGCCTGACGACGATGGGCTGCCTCCGAGCAAACTATTCCAGTCCGACGGCGGCGGAGAAACGTTCCAGATATTCGCGGGGGATTCCAGCTCGACGCCGACCTGGAAGAGTTCGCGCGGATTTGCTGGCGGATGAACAGACTTCACGAAGGCGCGAATAACCGGCGAGATGGTCTCGCCATCGGGTTGGAGCACGCGAAGTCCGACGGACGACCCAATCGGATACTCATGGCGCGATGGATAGCGGCAGCCGTGAAGATTGAAAGTCACGGTGGATGTTTTTTCCTGGAAGGAGAGACCGGTACTGGTCTGTCCGAGCACGACAAGAGGGAGGGTGCGGTCGATGCGCGTGCTGCGGCGGCCTTCCAGGCCGGAAAGAGAACGAAGATGCTCTGGGGGAGCGGCTAGACTCACTTCTTTCCTCCACGTTTCCCGTTTTGAAGCCTACCACCGTCGTGACGGCTCGCAAGCGGAAAAATGTCCCTAGCTGCCTTGTTCGCCACATGCCTAAGCCCGCCTCCGGGGGCCCATACGCGCAGAGAGGACCTGAGCACCGCCCGGCCTAGAGAAATCGGCATGCGCTGGGGCGTTGGACGCGCAAGCGTCCGGCGTTCTGTGGGCCAGTGATGAAGGAATGCGCGCTCTTCGTGGCGGCCGGACTCGGCTTGGGCATGCCGCTGGCGCTGGCCTCCAGGCGCATCCTGGCGAGCCAACTCTTCGAGTTTTCGCCGATGGATGCGCTGACCATCGCGCTGTTTTCCGTCATCCTGGCAATGGTCGCAGCAATTGCGGGTTTACTGTACCGGCGTGGCGGGCGATTCGCGTCGGTCCGACGGTGGGGTTGAGAAACGACCTCTCCTCTTAGCCCCAGGTTGTATCATTATCTCGATAACCGACTTTCTAACGACACCTTTACTGCGGGTGTCTAAGGCAGAACGATCACTGTGCCGACCATCCCCAAATTGTCGTGGAGAGCGCAGGTATAGGGGTAGGTACCCGGCGTCGTAAAAGTCACGCGAAATCGCGTGACGCCCAGAGGCGACTGGGCGAGCCCGACGCGGTCCTGGGGCGACGCGGAGATGTACCCGGAGTTTACGCTGTCGGTGGGCGAGGTGATGATGGCGTGGCGTGCTCCGTCCGCATCCACGGTTACAGTGGCAGAAGGCGGCACGAGATTCGAGGGCTCGGCTCCGAAGGTAACCGTGTGCGATCCTACCGGGCCGACGGTACTCCACTCCACAGTCTCTCCTGTATGAATGACAATCGTCGAATGTAGGAAGCGCGGTAGTGCGGCGGTGCTGGATCCGCCGGCGGTCGCGAGTATCTTGGAATCGCCAGCGATAACTTGATGTTCGAGCCCGTGGCGGTGATCGGAGTCACGCTCGTCGTGGTCGCTGTCGCGATGGACTGCGGAAAGCAAAGTGCGCCGCATGTTCGCAGCCTGATCATCGTAGAAGTCCTGATCGTGAGGAAGGAGCTCGGAGGGACTGAGAACATGAACAGCTCCCGTCATGTTGGCGTGGACCAGGCACACCAGCTTGAAATTGCCTTCAGCAGGGAACGTCACGATAAAGGTCTGTCCTTTTGTCAAAGGAGCGGTCGTCAGACACGTGGATCCATCGAACGTCGCGGAGCCGTCCGGCGAAAACCCGGGACAGCCGACTTGGTAAGCTAAACGCGTCTGGCCGGACTTCAAGAAACTCACCGTATGGGGTTCGTCGGTTTCAAAGGTCCACGTGACGCTGTCGCCTGCATGAATCCAGATCTCATTTGGAAGAAACGCCAGTGCCTGGACCCCTTTGTCTTCCGTCTGGGCTCCGACCGTGGCCCGCCATTGGGCCTCTAGCAACTGCGGGACGATCAAAATCCCCAGCATCACTAACCACCGGAAAGTGGACAAAATTGAAATCAGACGTTTCATTCCTTCCTCCCCAAGACTTGATCCTGCGAGTGGTCCTGCATCTTTTGATTGGCAGGGCAGACGCGACAATCTACTCAGCCATTCCCAAGGTCAATGCCGGGCAGAAGAAATGTGGGAGACACGGAAAACCGTTCTGCCGAAAGAGCTTACTGTTAAATGTGACATCGGGACTGGAGGCAGCGCGTGGCGCCATATATACTCTGGCCAAGGTGGTCCTACGGTGACCGAAAGTCCTGCGGATTCAAACGTTCGGCACTTCGGGGTGTTCCAATTCAACCCTCGGACAGAAGAGCTCCACAAACAAGGGATCAAAATAAGGCTGGAGGGCCAGCCGGCAGCAATCCTTAGGATGCTGCTCGAACAACCCGGCGAGATGGTCACGAGAGAGGAACTCATAAAGAGTCTGTGGCCCGCCGATACATTCGTGGATTTCGAGCACAGCCTGAACGCCGCCATCAAGCGGTTGCGAGCGGCTTTGAACGATTCGGCGGACGCTCCGCGCTATGTGGAAACGGTGGCGCGACGTGGTTACCGCTGGGTGGCGCCGGTGACCAGCACTCCCGCGGCTGTGAACAGAACCACTGGCCCCTCGCTCAATCCTCCTGTGCCGGCGCTGCGCCCGGCAATGTCGACCTCGCGAACCAGATGGAGGTTGGTCCTGCCGCCGGCAGCGGCAGGAGCCGCTCTGGCAATTTGCGCAGGCCTCTGGCTTCAGCGGACGGAGTATTTCTGGCGAAATCCCATCGCTGACGCTCGATTCCAGACCGTCACGGACTTCGATGGAGTGGAGGAGGCCGCTGCGGTGTCACGCGACGGCCACTTCGTAGCGTTTCTGTCGGACCGGGACGGACAGATGGACGTCTGGGTTACGCAGATCGGTTCGGGACAGTTCCACAACTTGACCCGCGGGAGCGCGCCGGAACTCGTGAATCCTTCGGTCCGCACTCTGGGGTTCTCGCCCGACGGCTCTTTCGTCACGTTTTGGGTTCGCAGGCAAGAAGGCTCGAGCGGCGGCGACATCAGCATCTGGTCGGTGCCAACGCTGGGCGGACAGCTGCGGCCGTACCTTGAAGGAGTGTCCGAGTTCGACTGGTCGCACGACGGCTCACGACTCGCCTACCACACGCCCGGATCCGGAGATCCGCTGTTCGTTTCAGACGGCAGCCGGCGATCAGAGGGCCGACCGATCTTCACAGCGCCTGCCGGACTCCACTCTCACTTTCCGTTGTGGGCGCCCGACTCGGCGTTCCTCTACTTCGTCCAGGGTTCCTTGCCAGACAAATTGGACATCTGGCGCATCACTCCGGCCGGCGGGATCCCTGAACGGATCACCTCGCACACCGGACGCGTGAGTAATCCGGTGCTATTGGATCGCCGCACGCTGATGTACCTCGCTAGCGATCCCGATGGTTCGGGACCGTGGCTCTATAGCATGGACGTCGAGCGCCGCATTCCCCACCGGCTGACCTCCGGCCTTGACCTGTACACGTCCCTGGCGGCCAGTGCCGATGGTCGCCGTGTGGTTGTCACAATCGCGAGCCCGAAGAGAACACTCTGGCGCCTGCGGATCGCTGATTCACCCTCCGAGGTGTCGGCGGCGGCTCGAATCCCGCTGACAACCAGCACGGGGTTCTCCCCGCGAGTGGGTCCAAACTATCTTCTATATGTTTCCAGGACGGGCACGAGCGAGAGCATCTGGAAGGCCGCCAACGGAACCGGCACGGAGCTGTGGAGCGGTCAGGGAGCGCGAGTGTTTGGCGGCCCGGCAATCTCCCCCGATGGAAAGTATGTCGCATTCTCGGTCCGACAACACGGGCAGACGCTCCTGTATGTGATGCAAGCCGATGGCACGAACGCGCGGATTGTGACCGATGCGCTCGACCTGCAGGGCGCTCCAGCATGGGCGCCCGACGGCCAATCGATCACCTCGGCGGCGGACGATCACGGCGTCCCACGCCTCTTCCGGGTGCCGGTCGACGGTCGCTCCCCCACCCTTTTTGTCCAGGAGTACTCGGTCGATCCCGCGTGGGCGCCTGACGGCCGCTTCGTGGTCTACTCGGGGCCTGACATCGGCACCACATTTTCTGTAAAAGCCGTCACGGCCGAGGCTGCCGGGCATCCCCTGCCGGCCCTGACCCTGACTCGGGGGGCTCGACGCCTGATCTTCCTGCCTGGTGGACGGGCACTCGTGTTCCTGCGTGGAGAGATTCAACATAAGAATCTCTGGCTCATCGACCTGGAGACGGGCTCCGAGCGGCAGCTGACCAATCTCACTCCCGACTTCGACATTCGCGATTTCGACATCTCCCCAGACGGTCGTGAAGTCGTCCTTGAACGAGCGCAGGAGCACTCGGATGTGGTGCTGCTGGATCTCCCGCGGCCCTAACTAATCCGGCTTCAACCGAGCGACGTGGCCGCGGCGCTCCGAATATCGGGTTGCTCCGAGAGCCGAGGCGCAGATCTCGATCTGCTCGGTCAACTTGCCGTGGCTATTTTCGGCCGATGAAGCGGACGCGGAGCGTGAAGGCTCGGCTTTGGCCACCGGAGAAAGCGCGGAAATTGGGGGCGTCGAAATTGTTGACTACCGTGTCGGGATTTTGGCGGTTTAGCGCGTTGACGGCTTCCACTCGAACTCCCCAGAGGTAGCCGCGGAAACCGAATTTCTTTTCAATGCCGAGGTTGAGGCTGGCGTAGTCGGGGAAGCGGGAAGAGTTTGGCGGACCGACGAGTTGCTGCTCCAGATTGACGACGCTGAACGGGAAGCCGGTGCGGTATTCGAAGAAATAGCTGAGTTGGATGCCCCAAATGTGAGTGGGGGCCCAGCCCCAGCTGAGCAGGCGGTTGGGGACATCCCAGGCGACAGGGCCGGGTTGCTGGGCTAGGTAGAAGATCGACCCGAGGGCGGGGTTGAGGACCTCGTTGGAGTGGGCGATGGAGCGGGTGTAGGCGCCGTAGACTTCCATATCCTCGGAAAAGACATGGCGGACCGAAGCGGTGGCGGCGCGGTAGCGGTCCTTGCGCGTATCTTCCAGGAGAAAAACTCCGCCCGGTTGGGCAGGCTGCGGATTCACGTAGGCAAAGCTGTGGGAACTGTTGCGGGCCAGGAGCTCGAGGGTGAGGAGCGTGCTGTGCGCGAATTTTTGCTGCCAGCCGACGCTGGAAACTGTGAAGCGGGGTGCCTGCAGGGCGTTTGTGGGGAGCGCGAATTGGCTCACGACCAGGCCTCGAGCGACGATGTTGCCGACGGAGTCGTAGAAGGTGTCGATCTGGCGCTGGTCTAGAGTTTGGCCGATGAGAGAGAGATTGCTCTGTGCGTTGTAGATGCCCCAGCCAATGGAGATTTTCGAGGTGTCGTCGCCGAAAGGGAGAAGGTTGGCGGAGACGCGCGGGCCGGCCACGGCGCTTTCTGTGAAGCGATCCCAGTCGGTGCGCAGGCCTGCTTGCGCAACGAAGTACTTTGAGATCGACCAGGTGTCTTGGGCGTAGGCACCGGCTTGGGTGTTGGAAACATGCGGAGCTGCGGGGCCCTGAAACGTGGAGCGGCGCACCAGGCAGCCGGGGATGGGCGAGACGCATAGCGGGCCGTTTTGTTGACCGCCTAGAAATGCTTGGAGGGCATCGATCTCACCGCGTTCGGCGGCGAGGGAATAGCTTAGGGCTGCTACGTTGGCGCCTGCGGCGATTTGGTGAGTGCCGTGCCAGTGGCGCGACGCGGCGATTACCTGGGCCGCCGCTTGTAGGCGGCGGCCGCGCTGATGGAGACGCTGGAAATAGTTGCCGGTCGAGCCGTTGACGAGGAGGACGTCGGGTTGCGTGCCGTGGGGGATGAAGTCGAGCGTGCCGTCATCGGCAGCGACGCCGAAATCGAAGAGCGTGTCGTGGAGCCAGACTTGATCTTTGAGGGAGGCGAAGTAGCGCTCTCGTTCGCCGGTGACCGTAGTCGAGACAGGATCAAGGGGGTCCAGGCCGATGTTTGTTCCGTAGGCGCGGTTATAGAGGAAGGTGGCATGGAGAATGTGTTTGGGCGTGATGTGGTATTGGAGGCGGAGGAGGTTGTCGCCTGCCCAGTCTTCTGAAGTGTTAGCTCCGGAGGGCAGTTCTTCGATGACAGCGAATGTATGTTGCAGGCTGATCGAATCGGAGAACCAGAAGCGGCCGCGCTGGATGGGGCCGGATAAACTGAACCGTGGATACCAATTCCCCAAATGAATGCCCTGGTACACATTGATGCCGGGGGCGGGATTGGTGGTGCCAAAGCGCCAGCGGTCGTCGCCATCGGGGGTTTCGAGGCTGAGGATGTTTGCGCCGGAATGAGCGTAGGCTGCGCCGAAGCGGCTGGTCTGGACTTCGGCGGCGCGCGTGGCGTCTACGTTGAAGCGGGAGGTGAGCTGGCCGTTTACCGGGTCGCCGATTTCGAAGCCGTCGAGGAGGTACTGGGTTTCTCCGGAGCGGGCGCCGGCAATGTGAAGGTTGTTGAGACTGTCTTGCGTGATTTCCGGAAGCGCGGCGAGGCTCTGCGCGAGGACGTGGGGGCTGGGTACGGGAATGTCGCGGATGGCGCGGGCGGTGAGGGTGTTTCTTTGAGCGGTGTCTTGCGGGTCGATTTGATTGGCGGGGGCCGTGACTTCGACGTGCTCGTGCAGTTCTTCGGCGTGATTTAGTGTGAGATGGAGTTCATTGGCGCCTGGCTGAAAAGTGATCGCGCGGGCGGCGATCACGAAGAAGCCTTGCTTGCGGACTTCCAATTTGAAATCGCCCGTGGGGAGATTTCCGAGAGTGAAGCGGCCCGCGCCGTCTGTTTCGGTTCGGTAGACGTGGGCGGAGCTGTCTTCGAGTTTCAGTTGGGCGGCGGCCACGGGGATGCCGTTTTCGTCCAGTACAAGACCGGTGCAAGTAGCCAGGTCCGCGGCGCGAGTTGCGAGGGATGCAAGAATGCTGAGACAGACAAGCGCAGAAGTAAATAGGCGAGCGATCCCCATACCACACCCATTTTGCTTGGGCCAGCCTTTATTAAACTACGGATTGTTCAGGTAGGATGGCTTTTTGCGTTGGAGATTGCCACGAGAGAGACAAAGCCGTTTATTGGAGGAAGCGCGGGAAACGGAACGCGGCGAAGCAGCCCGAGCGGCGCTTTAACGGGCGCCTTTTAGCGAAGCTACGGGCGGCCATCAGAGAACCGAGAAGGAATCGGGACGCTACCGATACTAGATTGTCTTTAGAAAGGATTCGCCGAAGGGCAGATGTTCCCAGAAATGAAACGCTACCGTACCTGGGATTAGGCGGTCCCGAAGAAACGGCGCATGGATGTCGGCGAAGGCCGTCGTGAGACCCAGAGAAATGGTAGGCCCGTGCGGACTCGAACCGCAGACCTCGTCCGTGTCAAGGACGCGCTCTAACCAACTGAGCTACGGGCCTGGAATGGTGTTAGCTTATCACGATTGACGAGCTTGTTGAGGCGAACCGCTCTCAGTGGCGGCGAAGAAAAGACAAATGGCGAGGGTAAGCATCGATATGGAGTTGCAGGCGAAATGCCCGCGGGTGGCGTTGGCGTGCATCACGGCGAGCGTGGAGATGGTCGCGACCCCGGAGGGCTTGGACCAAGAGCTGCGTAGTTGCGAAGAAAAAATCTTGCAGCTGGCGGAGCCCAGGGCCGTCCTGGAGTCGCCCGCGATTTTGGCGACGCGGGCGGCGTACAAGGCGCTGGGGAAGGACCCGGCCAGGTATCGCGGGTCAGCGGAGGCGCTCTTGCGGAGGGTGATCGCGGGAAAGGGGTTGCCCCGGATCAATAATGTGGTGGACGTGATCAACTATGTGAGCGTCGAGAGCCGCTTGTCGGTGGGGCTCTATGACCTGGCGCACGTCGAAGGCGATATCGTGTTTCGCTCGGGGCGGGCTGGCGAGACATACAAAGGAATCGGGAAATACGACTTGAATCTCGAGGGACTGCCGGTGTTTTGTGATGCGCTTGGGCCGCACGGCAGTCCGACGAGCGATTCGGAACGGACGATGGTGACAGGAATAACCAAGAAGATCGTCGTCATCATCATCTCGTTCGGCGGCACGAACGGGCTCGAACGTTGGGGGCAGGGAGTGTCTGAACAGCTGAAGCAATACGCTTCAGGAGCAAACCTGGAAGCCCGTGTGGTGTAGCGAACAGTGTCGCAACCCCGCCTTTTTCCAGGGCTTGGCCGTAATGGGTCGGCTTTCTCCGGGCGCCAGAGAAGCTTCCAGTCGCTAGAACCTGTTCTCTGCTATCCACGCAGCCACCTCTTCCGCCACAGAAAAATGTTGAGCGTGATTGTTTTCATACCGGCCCTCGAGCGCATAAGCATTCACTTCCAGCGGTATCGCCTCGTAGCTGCCTCCATTTACAAATCCAAGTACGTAAAGCTCGGCAAAACGCGGAATGCCAAGCTGCCGATACTGTTCCACGTGAACAAGTTCGTGAAAAAGCAGAGCATTTGAGAAATGAACATGCGACACGACTTGGTCTGAGAATGTAATCGCTGCCATCGTCGATTGGTCTGGCAGGTTGTCGAAACCCAAGTCTCTCAACATTGGGTAAAACTCCGGGTTGGCCACTCGTTCTCCTCGCAATACGAGCAATCGAGTGTCGTCGATAAGCTGCGGCAAGAAAAACCCAGCCATCGCGCCTTTCTGTTCTCGAGACAACGGCATCGCGCGGGCGGCGTGTCTGACCTGCTGGCTTCTGATGTACTGGGCCAAGAGGCCGGATACTTGAGCAATTTGCTCGTGGGTCAGGCGTGGAATTGGCAATTGGCTCTCCGAGAACCCGTTATCGGGCGGCGAGTTGAGCCTCCTCCGCGGACACGCGACGATTGAGCAAGCCCCGGGCGGCGAGGAGTTCGGCGTTGAGCAGGGCGGCGCCGGCGGCGCCGCGAACCAGGTTGTGCGAGAGGAGCGTTAGCTTTATATCGAGGAGCGGGCATTCGCGTACCCGGCCAACTACCGCGGCCATGCCGTTCCCGGCGTGAACGTCGCGGCGCGGTTGGGGGCGGTCGTCGCCGTCGAGGACCACCACGGGATGAAGGATGGCGGAAGGAAGTGCGGCAAGCTCGGCACTAACTTCGAAGTTGCGCAGCGTTTCGCGGACTTCCTTCAGGCTGGCAATTTTTTTGAGGCTAACGGAGATGCACTCGAGGTGGCCTTCGAGAACGGGAACGCGATTGCAGTGGGCGCTCAGGCCGAGGCCCGCGTCGATGAAACGGGCGCCATCCCATTTGCCCAGCAGCTTCTGCGGCTCGGACTCCATTTTCTCTTCCTCTCCGCTGATAAAGGGAATGACGTTGGCGTGAATGTCCATCGAGGCGACACCGGGATAGCCGGCACCAGAGACCGCTTGGAGCGTGACGGCGAAAACTTTTTCGAGGCCGAAAGCGTCTGCCAGCGGTTTCAAGACCAGGACGAGGCCGGCCGTCGAACAATTCGGGTTGGTAACGATGAAGCCGCCGTCATAGCCGCGATTCTTTTGCTGCGCGGGTATGGCGTCGAGATGCGCAGCATTGACTTCGGGAATCAGCAACGGGACGTCGGGATCCATGCGGTGATTCTTTGAGTTGCTGACGACCGGATAGCCGGCGCGGGCGAAGTCTTCTTCGGCGCCGCCAGCGACAGATGAATCGAGCGCGGAAAAAACAAAATCGCAATCGAGGCTGGGGTCGAGGCTCTTGACGACCAGGCTGCGCGCGGCCTCCGGGATGGGGCCGTCGAGGTGCCACCGCACGGCTTCCCCGTAGCTCCTGCCCGAAGAGCGTTCCGAGGCGGCAACTTCGGTTAGCTCGAACCAGGGATGGCCGGCGAGAAGTTTTACCAGCCGCTGCCCGACGAGACCCGTCGCGCCCAGTACGCCTGCGCGCCATTTTTTCCCAGCGCCGTGTGGCAGGGCACTTACAGCCTGCCGTGCCATGCCGCTCTTATCGCCATTTTCCGAAGAATGCACGCTCATGATGCCCCTCCGAATTGCGCACGGTCATGGGTCTGTCGAGGCAGGCCGATGCGCGTCCCTCGGGCGTGCGGCTTGAAGGTGTTGCGAATCCAGATGGTCATTTCCGTTTCCGCGGCGAGCGGCAGTACGTGAGGATGAAGGACCTTGGCGCCGCTAGCTGCCAGGGCGTGCGCTTCATCATAGCTCAGGTCGTGGAGAAGTTTAGCCTCAACGGAGACATGCGGATTGGCTGTGTACACTCCGTCCACATCGGTCCAGATCACCAGCTCTTCGGCGTCCACAACGTGAGCAATGATAGCGCCTGAAAAGTCGGAGCTATTGCGGCCGAGCGTGGTGATGCGGCCGTCGGGAGTCGCGCCGATGAAACCGGTGACAACAGGAACGAGCGCGGCTTCAAGAAGCGGGATGAGAATGCCGCGGCCGCGCGCCCGGGTCTCTTCCAGATGAGGCTTGGCGTCGCGGAAAGTGTCGCACGTGAGCACGAAATCGGAGGAGGAAACGGGAACAGCGGCGACACCGGATTTTTCGAGAGCGGCGGCGAACAGACGCGCGCAGAATCGTTCGCCAAAAGAGGCGAGGCGATCGGCCAGTTCGGGGGTGGCGGCGACGCGGCCCTGCGACGGCACTTCGTGCAGGAGATCCCCGCCGAGTAGCTGGAGGCCGCGCCGGACGCGCTCGTGCTTCGCTTCCTCAAGCTGGAGATCCTGCAGCACATCAAAATGCAGATGCAGGAAGCCTTCGGCTTCGTTGCGCGCGTGGGAAAGTTTTCCTTCGGCGAGCGTACGAGAGATGGAGAGAAGCCGATCGGTGACACCCTTCATGGCAGAGACCACGACGACAACCCTCGAGGACTGGGCAGCTGCGCGGACAAGGTCTGCGGCGTGCAGCATGCGCTCGGCCCCGAGTAGAGAGCTGCCGCCGAATTTCAAGGCCACCACCGATGGGCGGGGGCTTTCCGCAGCATCCTTGATGGCGGCCGTAAAACGGCCCTCTTCATTAATAGGAGTAACCGCGAAGGGCTTAACTACGCAGCTTTCCGCAGCCACATGTTCCTGCATATATTCGGGGCTCATCACGTCCGCTCCTGGTTTCCGCTGGAGCGTCTCTGGCGGGGGTTTAAAAGAAGAAACCCACCGCCAGGTTCGCTTCAGGCGGTGGGTTGGAAACTTTTACTAGCTTGCTAGCTGTTTCTCCACGCGCCGGAAGCGAAAATAGTGGACTTCGCCTTAGTCGAGGTAGTCGACATAGACGTCGTCGTGGTAATTCGCTTCGTCGCGATGGAAATCATACCGAGGGAAAGACTAACACAAAGGAAACCAGAGGCAAAGCCAAAGTTTGATAAGCGCCGCAAGCAAGAGGTTCAGAAGATTCCGCGGCTGGAAGTAGTGTCGAAGTGTGGATCGCGTGCGACGAGTCAGGTCTCGGGCGAGGATCAGCTAACATTATGTGAATCAATTACTTGCAGGCACTAAAACGGCAACATAAGGACTTCAACGGTAACGGCCGCTCCGGCGAATCGAGGTGCCCGTTTGCTTTTGGGCAGACCCCGGAGCATCGAGACTCGTAGCCGTTCGAGAACTAAGCTTGAAAGATCAAGCTGGAGCAGGTAAGGCCGGACTCGGCTTTTTGAAGTTCAGAGATGTCGAGAGGAGTGACGTCGAATCCTTGGGCTTCGACGCGGGCGCGAGTGCGAGGGAAAGCCGCGGGAAAAATGATTGTCTCTCCCAGGGCCAAGGCATTGGCGGCGTGAGGTTCGGCGGGGTCGACGTCGATCCAGTCGTAGCCGGAGAAGGGCGCTGGATCGAACCAGGCGCGGTTGGCTAGCAGCGTCCGGCTCCCGAGGCCGGTGACGGCGGACTTGAGGTGGAGGCAGCCCGTCACCGGAACGGGGATAACTTCGTAATGGTGCGGCTCGAGGATGGCAGCGAGTTGGCGAATGCCTTCGGCGTTGCTGCGTTTCGTGACACCGACGAAAAGTTTGCGGCCAATGCGTAGAATGTCGCCGCCCTCAAGATGGCCTGGTAGAGCGACATACGCAAGAGTACGAAATTTGGAAATGGCTTCGGCGAGCGAAGCGGCTTCCAGACGCCGCGACTCTGTGCCCAGCGGAAAAATGACGGCGAGCTCATCAAGGACGATGGCGGGATCCTCGACGAACATGGAATCGGGCAGATCCGGCTCGGAGGCGAGGGACACGACACGGGCGCCGAGTTTTTCGAGAAGTTGTTCGTAGGAGTGATGTTGCTTGCGCGCGATTTGGAGATCGATGGGCTGGCGCGGGATATAGCTTAGTTCGCAGTTTACGATGGCGGGGCTGACGGCGCGCGTGATGGCTGTGAGCACGTTCGGAGACTAAGTGTAGACGAGAACCTCAGAGAGAGTTGCGGCTCTCGAGACGCAGCATATTTAGGGAAATACACAGCGCGCCGCTAAGGCCAACGCGTGGCTTGCGCGAAATGAGAAATATAGAGAGTGGTGATGGTGATGCCGGCGCCGAGAAGCATTCCGGCAAGGATCAGACCGACTACGCCAATCGGTATCCAAAAACCGGAACGCGCAGCCGCGGGTTCCGTCGCAAGAGCAGGAGCCGCCAGAACAGAAGCGTTCTCCGCAGCGGCGTTCGGAACCAGGGGTCCGCTGGGAACTTCGGAGGGTTCCGCCGTCACCAGCAGGCAGTACCCTTTGCGGGGAATCGTCTCAATGTAAAGAGGCTTGTCCGTGGAATCGCCCAGCACTTGGCGAAGCTT
>Ga0210384_10003715_pt1 | contig 17473 bp, 12 predicted proteins | sample IncBWH2MmetaG_FD_160574 | JGI IMG/M metagenome (GOLD analysis project Ga0210384, IMG submission 160574) | Forest soil microbial communities from Barre Woods Harvard Forest LTER site, Petersham, Massachusetts, United States - Inc-BW-H-2-M | ecosystem: Environmental > Terrestrial > Soil >...
CGCCGAGGACCCCCAGATGACCCTGGCCCGGCGGTACCGGGCGATAGCGCACGCTCAGGCCAAGCGCTTCCCGGCCGCCTTGGCGGACCTGCAGGCGCTGGAGAAGGAGACCCGCACAACCGGCGAGGACCTCGTGCTTCTCGGGGAGTGCCTCTGGCGCCTGGGCCGCGCGGGGGACGCGCTCGAAGCCCTGGACCGCGCGGCCCGGCTCTTGCCCAACTCCCCCGAGCCCCTTCTCGGCCGCGCGCGCACGCTCCGCAGCCAGGGGCGGGAGGAGGAGGCGGTCCGAAGCTATGAGGAAGTCCTGGCCCGGGTTCCGGATCAGCCGGAGGCCCTGCGCGGCCTGGCCGACATCGCCCTCGGCCGTGGCGAACTGCAGAAGGCGGCCGCCCTCTACGACAAGATCCAGCAGCAGGACCCCGCGGACCTCGGGGCCCTCATCAAGCGGGGTGTGGTGGCCGTGCGGGCCGGCCGCCTCCCCGAGGCCATCGGCCTCCTCCGCAGGGCGGTCGAGATCGACCCCGGCCAGGCCGAGGCCCTCCTCGACCTGGGGGGGGCCCTCGCCAAGAGCGGGCGCGCCGCGGAGGCCGTTCCCTACCTCGAGCGGGCCCTGAAGGCGGGCCCCCGCACGCCGGTCGCCTTGAACAGCCTCGGCTTCGCCCGCCTCGAGTCCGGAGACACCCGGGGCGGTCTCGAGGCCCTCCGGGCCTCTCTGGCCCTCGATCCCCGTCAGCCCCGGGTGGCGGAGGTCGTGTCCGAGCTCTCGGCGGGTCGTGCGCCCGCGGGAGCGCGGCCCTGAGTCCGCGCCGCAAACGGGGCCGGTCTCAAGACGCCCGCGCCACCCGGCGGGCCACCTGGCCCTGGCTCGTGGCCCTGGCCCTCGGTGCGGCCGCCGTCCTGGGGGGGCTCGCCCTCCGCCCGCCGAAGGCCCGACCTCCCGGCCGGGACAACCTCCTGCTCGTGACCCTGGACACAACGCGCGCCGACCGGCTGGGCTGCTACGGATATGCGGGCGCGCGGACGCGCTACCTCGACCGCCTGGCCGCGGAGGGAGTCCGCTTCGCCCAGGCCATCAGCCCGGCTCCCATTACCCTGCCCGCCCACGCGTCGATCTTCACCGGTCTCTACCCGATCGCCCATGGCGTCCGCAACAACGGCAACTTCACCCTCTCCGACCGCTACCCGACCCTGGCCACCCTTCTGAAGTCCCAAGGCTACCGCACCGCGGCCTTTGTGAGCTCGTTCATCCTCGACCGCCGCTACGGCCTCGCCCGCGGCTTCGACCGCTACGACGACCGCATGGAGGGGGCCGAGGCTCAGGTCATCAGCCTGGAGGCGGAGCGCCGCGGGGACCGCACGGCCCTCCTCCTCGCGCGCTGGCTCGAAGAACAGGCGGCCTCTCCGGGGGCGCCCTTCTTCGCTTGGCTGCACCTCTACGACCCCCACGAGCCCTACCAGCCGCCGCCGCCCTTCCGGGAGATGTTCGCGGGCAGCCCTTACGACGGGGAGATCGCCTTCGATGACGCGGTCGTGGCCTCCATTCTGGACAAGCTCTCCCAGCTCGGCCTTAAGGACCACACGATCATCGCCGTCATCGGCGACCACGGCGAGAGCCTGGGAGAGCACGGCGAGGAGACCCACTCCATGTTCGTCTACGAGGGCGTCCTCAACGTCCCCTTCATCCTCTGGCGCCCGGGACGGGTCCCCGCGGGGGTCGTGGTCCAGGAGCCGGTCCGGGCCACGGACCTCGCCCCCACCCTCCTCGACCTCCTCGACCTGCCCCCCCTCAAGACCGACCATGGACGGAGCCTCGTCCCCTCGATCCAGGGCCGGAGCGGGGGTCCCTCGCCCCCCATCTACGCCGAGACCTATCTCCCCCTCTTCTACATGAACTGGGCGCCGCTGCGGTCGATCCGCGACGAGCGGTTCAAGCTCATCGATGCCCCCCGCCCGGAGCTTTACGACCTCGCCCGCGACCCCAAGGAGGAGCACAACCTCTACGGGCAGGAGGCGGCAAGGGCGCGCGCCCTCAAGGAGGGCCTCGAGCGACTCACCGGGGGCGGCGAGGGAAGCATGGAGGTGGGCCGACTGGACGCGGAGACGGCGGAGAAGCTGGCCGCCCTCGGCTACCTGGGGGCGGGCTCCGCGGCCCCGCCCCGGCCAAACGATCCCACGCGCAAAGAGCCCAAGGACATGATCGGGGTCTTCAACCGACTGCGGCGGGCGAACCGCGCGGTGAGGGAGCGCCGCTTCGACGAGGCCTTGCCCATCCTCCAAGACGTCCTGGCCCGGGACCCCCAAAACGCCTTTGCGATCGTGGTGACGGGGAGCGCGCAGATGGGCATGGGGCGCTACCGGGAGGGCATCGCCTCCTTCCGGAGGTACCTTGAGCTCGTGCCCACGAGCGCCTACGCCCATCACTGGATCGCGGTCTGCTACCTGCGGCTGGGAGACCGGGAGGCGGCCCTGCGCGAGGCGGAGGCCACCCTCACCGTGGATGCCCGCTTCACGGACGCCCGCGTCCTCAAGGCGGGCGTTTTGGCCACGCGGGGGGCTTACGACCCGGCCATCGCGGAGCTGCGGCAGGCGGTGACGACCGATCCCGCCAAGCCCGCGATCCGGCTCGATCTCGCCCGCGTCCTGGCCGAGGCCGGTCACGCGGCGGAGGCCAAGGCCGAGTACAACGCCATCCTGACTCTTCAGGCCGACTACGCGCCCGCCCTCACCGGCCTCGGGGCTCTAGAGGCGGGCGGGGGAGACCTGGAAGCGGCTGCCCGCCACCTCCGCCGGGCCCTCGAGATCGAGCCGACCCAGGACGAAGCGCGCTTCGACCTGGCGGAGGTCCTGAATCGGCAGGGGCGGCGCGAGGAGGCGGTCGCGGAATATCGCCGCCTGGTCGGGGCCAAGGACACGGGGCCGCTCATCCGGGCCCGCGCCCGGGAGCGCCTCGCTTCCCTCCCCCCCTAGCTCAGGCTCCCAAATGCGGCAAGAAGAAGGGGCGGCGCACCGGGGTGCGCCGCCCCTTTCCTCAGAACTTCAAGCTCGCTAGAAGCGGAACCGGAGGGAGAACTGCGACTCCCGCTGGCTGTCGGGGACGATCGCCGTCGCCGCCCCGAAGTTGGCGGACGGATACCGGTTGGTGTAGCCGCCGGGGTTGGCGGTGTTGAAGTTGGCGTGGTTCGTGATGTTGAAGACGTCGAAGGCCAGCTCCACCCCTTGGTCCTTGCCGCCAAACCGGATGAACTTGGACACTCGAGCGTCCCAGCTCAGGAAGGCGATGCCGCCCGTGCCACCCTGCACGCAGGTCGCCTTCCCGCTCGGGCAGATGAACTCCGGCCCCGCCACGAAGGAGTTGCGCGGGAACATCTGGCCGGTGGTGGGGTCGATCGCCCGCACGTTGGCCCGGAGCCCGGCCAGCCCGGCGAGCGCGTTGACGGGCCGCCCCGAGTTGGCTTGGAGCCCCGTCGAGAACTGGAACCCGGCGGGCAGGGTGAAGACGCCCGCGAGGGTCGCGCGGTGACGAATGTCGTTCGGCGCGGGCCCCCAGTCGAGCTCCCAGTTCGCGTTCGTGATGTCGGAGGGCACGCTGTTGAAGTCGTTGGCGATGTTGTAGGCCTTCGACCAGGTATAAGTGGCCATCAAGTAGGCGTTTGTCGTGCGGTACTTGGGCGTGAATTCAATCGCGTCAAACTTCGAGTGGCCGCGATTGCCCTCCACGTTGATGGGGCCGATGGCGGGATCGAAGACTCCGGCCGGCGATACAAGGGTGCTCACGTTCTGCGGAGTGTTGATCCTCCAGCGGGCGATCTCGTCGTTGCCCGTGCTGTGGATGTAATCGAGATCGAAGCCGAACCGCCGGGTGGGCTGTGCGGAGAAGCCCACATTGAACTGGTCCGACCGGGGCTGCACGAGCTGGGGGGAGGTGAGCCTCGTGAGCTGCCCCTTGAAGGTGGGGTCGATGAAGGAGCCGCGGATCGCGTCCCGGTTGGCCGCGTACTGGTTGGGGGTGAAGGGCGCGGGCGAGAAGGAGAGGAAGTTGGTCGGGCTGTTGATCTGGCTCCAGTACTCGTAGAGGGTGATGTTTTGGAAGATCTCGTCGTAGTACCGCCCATAGCCTCCACGCACCACCGCCTTGCCGTCTCCGTTGATGTCGTAGGCGAAGCCGACCCGCGGCGAGATGTCCTTGTAGTCCTGTTGCCGCTGGCTCGGATACCCGGCCGCATTCACGGCGCGAATGCCGATGGTGTCGAACCGGTTGCTGTAGGGGCCGAACTGGATCTCGTAGCGCAAGCCCAGGTTCAGGGTCAGTCTGCGGGTGGGCTTCCAGTCGTCTTGGACGTAGCCGGCCACGTAGGTCCAGTTGTCGTCGAAGCTGTTGTTGCCGGCCGATCCGCTGAAGCTGTCGGCGATGGAGTTGAGATAGGTGTTGAGGTCGTTGCCGAGGGAGTGGCTGAAGGTAAAGAGCCCGTAGAGGGTGGGCACGAAGAACCCGCCGAAGTGGGACCGCATGAGCTCCGCCCCCACCTTGAAGGCGTGGTCCCCTCCCCAGTTCTCCTTGCGGAAGGAGAAATCGTCCCGGACTTGGAAGCGCTGCTGGATCGTCTGCTGGGGCGTATTGAGGTTGGCCCCGAACGTGAAGTCGGGGGTCACGATGCCGGGCTTGCTGTTGTCCTCCGCCGTGATGTTGTTCTCGAAGTGCTGGTAGGTCAGCACGAGCTCATTAAGCTTGTTGTTGCCGAGGACGGTAGTGTTCTTCAAGACCCCGGAGTGGGTCTTGTTCGTGTTGAGAGCGCCCGAGGAGGCGAGCGTGCTGCCCCCGATGAAGTCGTGGGTGCGATTGTTGTCCTCCAGGCCGTAGCGGGCAACGAGGGTGTTGCTCTCGTTCCACTGGAAGTCCACCTTCGCGAGAACGAAGTTGTTCCGGAAGGGCTGGGGGAAGCTTCCCTCCTGGGAGGGGAGGGCGCCGTTCGTGTTCACGGTCGCGTAGTCGTCGCGCTGGTTCCGCTCATAGGAGAGGAAGAAGTGGGCTTTGTCCTTCTCGATCGGCCCCCCCAGGGTGGCGCCGTACTGCCACTGCTTGAAGGGCGGCTTGGGCAGGTTCAGCTTGTCCTCGAAGAAGGTCTTGGAGTCCAAGCTCTCGTTCCGGCCGTAGACGAAGGCCCCGCCGTGAAAGTCGTTGGTCCCGCTCTTGGTGACCACGTTCACCACCCCGCCCGTGGAGCGGCCGAACTCCGCTCCGTAGCGGTTGGTCGTGACCTTGTACTCCAGGATGGCATCGTTCGAGAACTGCTGCAGGAGGCCCCGCACCACGCCGTCGTTGTCGTCCGCCCCGTCCACGCTGATGATCACGTTGCGCCCGGTCGCCCCCCCGTAGCTGATCCCGCCCACCTCGGTCTTGGTGGGATCGTAGTAGTTGGAGCTTCGGGTTCCGGGCACGAGGAGGGACAGATCCTGGAACTTCCGGCCATTCAGGGGCATGTTCTCGACCAGCTTGCTGGTGATGACCTGCCCGATGTCCGAGGTCGTGGTCTGGATCAGCGGGGTCTCGGTGGTGACGGTGATGGTCTCGGACACCGTAGCAACCTTCATCGTGAAGTCCACGGTGGTTTCGCTTCCGACCAGGACCTCGACGTCCTTGATGACCTGGGTCGCGAAGCCGGTCAGCTGCGCGCTGACGTCGTAGCGGCCGGCGGGAAGGGACGCCAGCCGGTAGGTGCCGGCCGTGCTCACCGTGCCGGTACGCGTGAGTCCGGTGGCGGCGCTCTTTGCCGTGATGGAGGCACCCGGAACGGCCGCTCGGCTTTCGTCGGAAACCCGGCCGTCGATGGTGCCCGTCACCGTCTGGGCGCCCAGGGGGGCAGGGACGATCAGGCTGGCAAGAGCGGCCACCGCCGCCACCGCGACCACCCATCGGAACAACTTCATGCTCACCTCCAAGCAAGTTGGAAGACTGGCAGACGGACCGAGGACACGTGGCATTACGGGCGACACCTTCCTAGACTTCGAGCAACGCCTGTGCCAGGTTGGCTTGAGCGAATAACTCGCGTGGGCATAATGATTTACATTCAAACATGAACTCTTGATCCAAATCGTTGCATGGTTTTGATCCAAGGAATTGTCGTCGAGTCCGGCCTCGCGGAAGGCCGTGCACCGCCTCCAGGGGGCCAAAGGCGCGGGCGTGCTACCATCGCCCCCCCGGGGCCAGAACATGAAAGACATCGTGACCGCGGACGATGTGAGGGCGGTGCCTCCCGGGGGCGAGCTCCTGGCCTCCGCCGGAGCCGTTGTGACACCCTGGGCCCGAGAGATGGCCGCCACCCGGGGAGTCCGCATCGTCCTGGGGGCAACGACGCCCGGCCCGACGACGGTGGCGGTGGGCTCCGATCACGGAGGCTACGCGCTCAAGGAGCAGGTCAAACATCACCTCACCCGGCTGGGATACACCTTCCGCGACCTCGGCACTTTCTCTCCGGAGCCGGCGGTGGACTATCCCGATATCGCGGCCGCGGTGGGGGGAACCATCCAGGCCGGGGAGGCCCGGCTCGGCATCCTCGTGGACGGAGCGGGCATTGGCTCCGCCATGGCCGCCAACAAGCTGCCGGGAATACGGGCGGCCCCCTGCGGGGATGCGGCCGCCGCCCGCAATGCCCGTGAGCACAACGACGCCAACGTCCTGACTCTGGGTGCGCGCTTCGTGGACATGGAGCGCATGCGCGAGATCGTCGAGACGTTCCTCACCACGCAGTGCACCGAGGAGCGGCACCGGCGGCGGGTCAAGAAGATCGAGGCCCTGGAGGGCAGGGAGCGGCCGAAGTGACGGATGCCCGGCTGGTGGAAGCGGTCGTGCGCGCGGTCCTGGCCCAGGTCCGGCCGGAGGAGCCTCCCTGCGCCTGCCACCAGGCGGCGGGCGGGTGTTGTCCGGACCTTCTCGGCCACCTGCTCCAGCACGGAGCCGAGCGGTTCGGCCTGCAGGCGGGGGTCAACCTCTATCCCCGCGAGATCGCCCGCCGCATCGACCACACGCTCCTGAAGCCCGACGCCACCCGCGAGCAGATCGAGACCCTCTGCCGCGAGGCCCGCGAGCACGCCTTCGCCACCGTCTGCGTCAACCCGACCTGGGTCCGCCTCTGCTCCGACCTCCTCCGCGGCAGCGAGACCCGGGTCTGCACGGTGGCCGGCTTCCCCCTGGGGGCCACGCCCCCCGAGGTGAAGGCCTACGAGGCCGGGCGGGTGGTGGAGGACGGCGCGGCCGAAGTGGACATGGTCATGAACGTGGGGGCGCTGAAGTCGCGCGACTACCGCCTGGTGGAGCAGGACGTGGCCCGGGTGGTCCAGGCCTGCCACCCGCGGGGGGCCTCCGTGAAGGTGATCATCGAGGCCGCCCTGCTCACGGACGACGAGAAGGTCAAGGCCTGCGTGCTCTCGAGGGTGGCCGGCGCCGACTTCGTCAAGACCTCGACCGGCTTCGGTCCCGGCGGGGCCACCGCCGCCGACGTGGCCCTCATGCGCCGGGTGGTGGGCCCGAGCATGGGGGTGAAAGCGGCGGGCGGGGTCCGGGACCTGAAGGCGGCCCAGGCCATGCTGGAGGCGGGGGCGGACCGCATTGGGGCCAGCGTGGGGGTCAAGATCATCCAGGAGAGCCGGGCCGCGCAAAGCGGAACCGCGTGAACGCGGTCGAGCTCGGTCCGGTTCCCCCCGAGCGCCGCACCCAGCCCCCCTTCGATCTCTTCCTGATCTTTGCCGGCGCCAACCTGGTGGCCACCACGCTGGTCACGGGAGCGAGCCTCTATCCCGGCTTCACGACGGGCGCCGCCCTGGCCGTGGTCGTCCTCGGCAGCATCGCGGGGGCGGCCCTGGTGGCGGCCCTCGCCCCCCTGGGGCCGCGCCTGGGGGTCCCCTCGGTGGTGGCCGCTCGGGCCGCCCTCGGCACCCGCGGGGCCGGCCTCGTGGCCGTCTTCCTCTACGTGACCAACTTTGCCTGGATCGCCATCAACAACGTAATCGCGGGCTCGGCTTGTGCCGCCATCCTCGGCGGGCCGGCCTCCGAGCGGGCCTGGGCGGTCGGCCTGGGCATCCTGGCTCCCGCCATCGTGGCCGGAGGCCCCCGGCTCGTTGCCCTCGCCGACCGCGTGGCCGTGCCCCTGCTGCTCGTCCTCGGCGTCGCGATGACGCTCGTCTGCCTGCGGCTGCCCGCGCCCGGCGGGGAGGCGCCGGGAGCGCACGGGCTCTCGTGGATCCAGGGGCTGGACGTGGTGATCGGCTATCAGGTCTCCTGGATCCTGATGTTCGCGGACTACTCCCGCTACACCGCCTCCCCCCGCGCGGGAGCGGTGGCCGTGTTTCTGGGCCTGGCCGTGACCAGCGTCTGGTTCATGCCCCTGGGCTTCCTGGCCGCCCGCGCCGCGGGCCGGACCGATCCCGGGGCCATGATGGCGGCGGTCGGGCTGGGGGCGGCGGGGGCCGGGCTCCTGGCCCTGGCCACGCTCACCACGAACTTCGTCAACGTGTACCTCTCGGCCCTCGCCTGGAAGAGCCTCCTCCCGGGGGCGGGCGAGCAGGCCTCGGTGTGGATCGCCGGGCTCGTGGGCGCGGCGCTCGGCCTCCTCTCGCGGGCCTGGCTCGACCGCTATGTGGATTTCATGCTGGTCCTGGGAGGGGCCCTGGTGCCGGTGGGCGGCGTCCTGCTCGGCCGCTTCTTTCTCGGGCGAGGGGAGGTGGACGTCCAAGCCCTCTACGCGCGGTCCGGTCCTTACGCCCGGGGCCGGGGCTTTGCCGTCCCTGGGCTCCTGGCCTGGGCGCTCGGAGCACTCGTCTACTACTGGGCCGCGCCCGTCGGGGGGACTCTGCCCTCCCTCGCGGCCGCCCTTCTCGGCTACGCCCTCTTGGAGCGGTGGTGGGGACCCGCGGGGAGCGCCGGCCCGTCCCGCTAGCGGGCCGCCCCCTGGGCGCGGGAGGAGTCCTCAGACCCGCTGTGGGATGCGGGCCATATAGGCGTCGGCGGTGCGGCGGGGATCCAGGCCGACCTGGCGGGCGTACTCCTGCAGGAACCCGCGCAGATAGACGGGGGCGGGCAGGAACGGGTAGCGGTCCTGCTCGATGTACTCCAGGTAGCGAACCCCGATCTTGCTCGCGACCGCGATCTCGCGCAGGCTGACCCCCCGCGCCTCACGCACCCGCCGGAGGTCGGCGCCCGTCACCACGTCGGACAGCTCCGGGATGGGGGTGTCCCGGGCCGCGGGCTCGCCCCCCAAGGGGGAAGGGGGGAAGGGAAGAAGGGGCGCGCCCGGCTCGGCCAATCCCTGGGTCAGGTCGTACTCGCGCCGGCGGATGGGATCGGCCAGGACCTCGTAGGCCTCGAGCACGCGCGCGCGCGCGGTCTCGACCTCTCCCGCCTCCAGGAGCGAGTAGGTGGCCAACGATCCGTCCCCGTAGAGCTCCAGGCAGAAGCGGTAGGCCCGCTCGACCTGCTCCCGGGAGGCGTGGGGCTCGAGCCCCAGCACGTCGTAATGCGTCTCGCCTTCCATCGCTACCAGGGGAGGACGAGGCTCTCGCCCTGAAGGAGCCCGCGGGCCAGCTGCCGCACCTCCTCCGCCGCCCGCGCCCCGGGCGCGTCCACCATGAAGAGGCGGCGCCGCCGCACGCTCTGCCAGACGGAGTCATCGTAATGCACGTACCCGGCGTAGGTGGCCCGCACTCCCAGATGTCGGGCGCAGGCGGAGACCAGCTGGTGGCCTATCGTGATGTCGGCGTTGTCGCGGACCTGGTTCACGACGAACCGGGGGTGGAAGGCGGCCATCTCGCGCTTCAGCACGGCCACCGCCTCCGGGTCCTCCTTCTCTACCGTGGCCAGGAGGTCCAGGGGGGTCCTAATCCCGCGCGGGTTCTTGGGGTCGAGCGCGGCCTCGATGATGAGGCGGACGCCCTCCCGGGGGGCGGCGGCGCGGAGCCGGCGGTAAAGGGCACTCTTGATGAAACGGTAGCCGTTCTCGATGGAGGTGGGCTCGGGCACCACCATCAGGATCGAGAGGTCGGAGATCAGGAAGAAATCGACGATGTTGAAGGAGGTCCCCGCCCCCAAGTCCAGGAGCACCAGGTCCACGTCCAGGGACCTGATCCGGTTCAAGACCCTCACCTTCTGCTGGTACTTGATGTTGGCGGCCCCCAGGAAGTCGGAGGCTCCGCTGATGAGGCGCAGGCCGGGCACCCCGGTCTCCGTCAGCACGTCTTCGATCCGCTCCGCCCGCCGCTGGATGAAATCCCCGAGCGTCCGCTCCGGGCCGGAGAGGCCCAGGCAGGTGTGGAGGTTGGCGCCCCCCAGGTCCGCGTCCACCAGGACCACGCGCTTGCCCATCCGCGCCAGCTGCCAGCCCAAGGACGCGGTGAGCAGGGACTTGCCGATGCCGCCCTTGCCCCCGCCCATCGACCAGATCTGCCGCCTCGTGCGGGGGGCGGGCGCGGGCAGGACCGGCGTGACGCTCAGGGCCATTAGCGTTGTAGGGTGATGCTGGCCAGGACGCCGTCCAAGAGGGCCCGCGTCGCCGGCGATTTCTTCCACAACTTCATCGGGCAAAACGCGATCACGCAGAGGGACTCGCCCTCGCCCACGAGCGTGATGTTCCGCTGCCTCCACTCGCGGGAACCCTGGATGGGCAGGTCGTAGACCACGCGGAAGGCGGAGTCGAGCGCGCGCCGTCCCGCGACACGACCGCCCACGAAGTCGTACTCGTATTCGACCTGCGGCTCGGCGTCCAAGGGGCTCGCCAATCGCTCTTGCATGCAGTCCACGTGGAGGCCGTCGAAGCCCACCTCCTGCCCGCGATGCAGGAAGCGCACGACCACGCTGTCTCCTTGAGCCTGCACGATCTCCGGGCTCGTGCCCGCGGATTCGACCTTCCAGTCCGCGGGCGTACGGAAGGAGAACGCCTTCGAGGGACAGACGTGCTCCTTGGGGAGATCCGGGGGGGCAAGCTTCGGCGCCTTCCCCGCCCAAACGGGGACGGGAACAAGGAGCGCGACCAGGAACGCAAGCTGTGCAAGGTCCTTCATTCAGGGCCTTTGAAAGCTTACGTTACATCAGTTAAGGGAATACATCAAGTGGGTAGCGCGAAAGCGGATTGTGGATCCTAACTGCCAACCCTCATGCGGCCGGGGAGCTCCATCCGCATGGACCGGGCCTGGCTCGGGTCCACGCCCCGCCGGATGGCGATCATCTCCGCCAGGATGCTCACCGCGATCTCCTCCGGCGTGGTGGCGCCGATCTCGAGGCCCAGGGGGGAGTGGACCTGGACCAGGTCCTGGCGGGGGATCCCCCGCTCCTCGAGCGCGGAGAAGATGTGGACCACCTTCGGCTTGCTCCCCAGGAGGCCCACGAAGCGCAGCCCCTTGCCCACCGTGGCCGCGAGGGCGTCGGCATCCCCCTTGTGGCCCCGGGTCACGACGACGGCATAGGTATTCGAGCCCAGCGTCATCTTCAAGGCCGCGGCCGCAAAGTCCTCGACCACGATGAGATCGGCCTCCGGGAAGCGTTCGCGGTTCGCGAACTTCACCCGATCGTCGGCCACCTCGACCCGGAACCCCGCAGCTTTGGCCATCCGGGCCAGGGGCTGGGCCACGTGGCCCGCCCCGAACAGACAGAGGGTGGGCGTCCCCTCGATGGGCTCGATGAACACTTGCATCCTCCCCCCGCAGACCAGGCCATCCTCCCCCGCCTGGTCCGGGGTGAGGTCGTAGGAGGCCATCTGCACGCGCCGGTTGGAGATGCACTGCCGGGCGCGCCCGGTCATCTCCGCCTCCAGGCAGCCGCCCCCGATGGTTCCCACGATGCGTCCATCCCCGTAGACGACCATCTTGGCCCCCGCCTTCTGGGGCGTCGAGCCTTCGGTCGAGACCACGGTGACGAGGGCGGCCGGCTCCCCCGTCTGCTCCGCCCTGAGCGCGGCTTCGAAGACTTCCCTCATAGCGCCTGACACGAGAATATCAGATCAGGACCAGACCCAGGCGCGGCCGCCCCGGGCACTCCCCGCCACCACGCGGTCGTAGGCGGGCAGGAGGAGACGAGCCAGCCGTCCGGCCGCCCCCGCGGCCACCTCGTCCTCCGCCTTGTTCAGGAACGCGGCGGAGCGCGCGCCCTTCGGGACCCGCGACAGATACCCAGCGGGGGAGCAAAGGGCGGCGGCCACGGTCTCTTCGTCGACCCGGTCCCCCGCCGCCTTGCCGGTGGCGGCGAGGACGAGCTCCAGGCGATGCACGCCTTCGTCGCGGAGAGGCTGGCCCAGAATGTCGAGGGCGGCCACGGCCACGAGCAGGGTCGTGGAGGGAGGGACGACCGGCTCGTGAGGGGCGGGCACCTTCAAAGAGCGCCCCCGAGCCCCGTCCGCCTCCACGAGCACCACCTCCGCCAGGCGGGCCAGGGCGTCCACGCGCTCCGCGCGGACGCCCTCGATCTTGTCCGGACGCAGGGCGCGGCCGAGCAGCGTGGCCCGGCCCTCCCGGTCCAGCGCCGCCTCGAGCGCGGCGTCCGCGGCGCCGTCGGCCTCCATCACCACCGGCCCCGTGACGTCCCGGGGGAGCGCGCCCATGTGCGTGGTGGTGGTGACCAGCACCCGCAGGCCGGCCGCCCGCGCCTCCGCCGCCAGTCGGAAGACGAGGGTCGTCTTGCCGCCCGCCCCCGCCACCGCAACCACGTCTCCCTTCCCCACCCCGAGGGCGAGAAGGAGGGACCCGGGGGGGCCCTTGATCAAGCGGTCCAGGAAACCCGGCTCCCCAGGCTCTTCAGGGCCGCGGTCAGGACCTTGGGGTCAAGGGGCTTGGGAACGCAGGCCCAGAACAGACCCGCCTGGGCGCCCAGGTCTTCCCGCGCCGCCAAGGCGAAAAGGGGAAGGGATACGGTGGCATCGTGGTCCCGCAGCCGCTCGGCCACCTCCTCCGCCCGGAGTCGGGGCAGGATGCGGTCCAGCACGATCGCGGAGGGGACGAGGCGGATGGCGGCTTCCACCGCCTCCACCCCGTCCGCGACCTCGTGGATGCCGTAGCCGAGCTCCTCCGCGGCCCGCCGGACCTGGCGCCGGGTCCGCGCGTCCCCCGTAGCCACCAGAACGAGGGGGGCCCGGGTCTGGGCGGCGGCCCCGAACAGGGGGAGGGAGAAAGAGAACGTGGAACCCTCGCCGGGCGTGCTCTCCACCCACAGCCGACCCCCGTGCGCCCTCACGATCCGCTCGCAGATGTAAAGGCCAAGGCCGAAGCCTTCGATGCCTTGGGTGCAACGGTCGCGGACGCGCGAGAAGGGCCGGAAGAGCCGGGCGATGTCCGGGGGGGCGATCCCGATCCCGCGGTCGGACACGCTGATCACCGCGGTGTCCCCCTCCCCGCTCACCTTCAGGCCGATGGGCCCGCCCCCCGGGGAGTACTTCACCGCGTTCGCGACCAGGTTCTCGAGCACCTCCGTCACCCGTTCCCCGTCCGCCCAGCAGGGGAGCGGGAACTCCGGGGCCTGCACGCGCAGGGGGTGGCCGGGCTCCTCCGGGAAGCGTCTTCCCAGCTCCAGTACTTTGGTCGCGAGATCGACGAGGCCGAAGTCGAACGAGAAGTGGCCCGTCTCCAGACGCGCCGTCTTCAGGGTCTTGTCCATGAGGTTGGCCATGTGGGTGGCGGAGCGGATGATAGCCTGCGCCCGCTCCACGCGGTCCCCGGACGGCGCGTCCGGCTTCCACTCCAGGAGCTCCGCATAGCCGAGGATCCCCGAGAGAGGGGCCCTGAAGTCGTGGGCCACGATGTTGAGGAGCTCGCTCTTCATGCGGCTCAGCTCCACCAGCTTGGCGTTGGTCTCTTCCAGCGTGTGGTAGAGCTCGGCGTTGCGGAGGATGATGCCGATCCCATCGGCCAGGGTCTCCAGCGTGATGATCTGGCCCCGGTTGAAGGCCTGCACGGAGTCGCTCTCCAGGTCCAGTATGGCCACGACCTCGTCCCCCGAGAGGATGGGCACGGTCAGTCCGCTCTTCATGGACGACATCCAGGGGACGTGACCGGGCTCCCGCGACACGTCGGGGATGAGGACAGTCCGCTTCTCCTGCAGGGCGCGCCCGCAGGTCCCGTGGGACAGGGGATAGCTCGCCCAGCCCTCGGGGCGGGGGTCGCGGCAGGCCACCGCCGCCACCCGGAAGAGCCCGGAGTCGGGCTCGGGCACGAGCACGGAGACCAGGGGGTAGCGGAAGGCCTCGTGGATGCGTCGCACCGCCGTTTCCAGGATCCTTTCGCGCGAGAGGTTCCCCGCGATCTCTCGCAGGAGGGCGTTCACGAGGGCGAGCTGCTCGCTGCGCTCCTGCTCCGCCGCGAAGGCCATCGCGTTGGCCACCGCGATCGAGAGCTGGCCCGCGAAGCGGGTCAGGTACGCCAGGTCGTCGTCCACGAAGGGCAGGGAACCCGGCTGACGAGTGGCGTTCAGCACCCCGAACACGGCGGGGGCCTCCCGCTCGCGGTCGTAGTGGATCAGGGGCACGCAGAGAATCCGGGCCACGGGAGTGCTGCGGGGCACGAAACCCTCGTACCCGGAGGTGTCGTTCACGAGGACGGGCACCCGGTCCCGGGCCACTCGCCCCGCGATCCCCTCCCCGCGCTGAAACACGGGCTCTGGCTCCTCCGCGCCCGCCTCCCGCCGCCAGGCCGCGAAGAGGCGGAGGGTGCCCTCCCCCTCGTTCATCCGGAAGACCGAAGTGTGGTCGGCCCGGATGAGCCGACCCGCCTCTTCCGTAGCCTTCACGAACAGGAAGCGGAGGTCGCGCAGGGCGGCCGTCTCCAGCCCCAGGTCATAGAGGGTGGCCATCTGCTGGGCCATGCGCTCGGTGGCGGCTTCGCTCTCCGCTCGGCGCAAGGCCAGCGCGAGGTGGCCGGCCAGGGTGGAGACGAGGTTCACCTCCTCCTCATCGAGGGGAGTAGCCGAAGAGCGCAGCAGGTAGAGGACGCCCAGGGCGTGGTCCCCCGCCCGCACCGGCACCGCCAGCTCGGAGGCGAAATCGCTCCGATGGGGACGCAGGGGTGTCGTGCCCCGCGCGGCCCAGCGCAGCAGCTCCGGGTCGGGAGGGGCGTCCCCGGGAAGCCCCGGCCCCGACTCGAACTCCAGCCGCAAGCCGTCCCTCTCCTCGGGAGCGTAAAAAGCCACCCGCTCGTAGGCCAGATCCTTCTGGATGCGGGTCACGGTGAGGCTGAGGAGGCGCGCGCGGCCGGAGATGGCGGCCATCTCCCCCGCCAGCGCGGACAGGCGTTCCAGGCGGGCGGCGTGGCGCCGCTCGCGGTCGAAGATCTGGCGGCTGCGCAGGAACGTGGCGGCGGGCCCCGCGAAGATGGAGAGGATCTGCACGTCGGCGTCGCTGAACCCCCCGGGCTTGTTGGCGGCCACCAGCAGCCCCAGCACGTGCCCCTCGGAGAGCATGGGCACCAGCACCACCGATTCCGCGCCCGAGAGCTGGACCATTTCCGGGATCAGCCGGGGGTCGGAGGCCGCGCGGTTGCTGAAGTAGGGACGGCCGTTGCGGAAGTTCCAGAGGCTGCGGTACTCCGGCTTCACCACGTAGCGCAGCTGGCGTGCGACCTCGTCCCCCAGGCCGTGGACGGGCAGAGCCAAGCCCAGGGTGCGGGTGGAGGCGTCATAGAGAGCGATCCCGCACACGGGGGCCTGGATGAGCCCGGCCAAGCGCTGGGTCACCATCCGGTTGAAGTCCTCCGGCTCGGCAATGAGCGACCAGTCGCGGCCCACCTCATGGAGCAGGGCCAAGTCGCGGGCCCGGGCCTGGGCTTCCTCCCGGTTACGCAGCATCTCGTCGTGCAGGCCCTTGATGCGGAGGAAGGCCCGAACCTTGAGGATGAGGGCGGCGGTGTCCACCGGCTTCTGCAGGAAGTCGTCGGCCCCCGCCTCGTAGCCCTGTCGGAGGGCGGCCGCGTCGCCGAAGGCGGTGAGCATGACCACGGGCAGGGAGGGTCCGTGGGCTTCCCGCAGGCGCATGCAGGTCTCAAAGCCGTTCATGCCCGGGAGGCGCAGGTCCAGGAGCACGAGATCGAAGGGGTCGTGGGAAAGGCGGTCCAGGCCCTGCTCCCCCGACTCCGCCCGCTCGGCCGAGAAGCCGTGGCGGCCCAGGATTTCCACGAGGGCGCGGGCCACGTGCGGATCGTCGTCGATGACGAGGATCTGGGCCATGGGAGGGGAGTGGCTCCGCGCGATGATGAGTCAGGCGGGGGTGGGAGTCAAACCGGCGCTAGTCGAGAGGGGATGGGGGGAGGGGGCGCGGCGCCAGGTCGCCCTCCCTCACCACGACTTGGCCGTATCGACTGTAGAAAGAGAGGGCCCGCCGGTAGCAGGTCCGCTTCTTCAGGTCGAAGGCCACGCAGGAGTCGATGGGCCGGCTGTAGACGTGGAGGGAGATCACCGGCTCCCGGCCCTGCACCACCACCTGGTGGATGGTCTGGACCTTGTCCACCGTGTTCACGGGCCCGCCGGGAAAGCACTCCTGGACCTCGCGGCGGTCGATATCCAGCTCGGTGGCCCCCGCCAGACAGTCCATGCCGGCCACGTTCTGATTGTCGGAGGCGTTGCAGCCGAGCCACTTGTAGTTGATGACGGCCAGAGCCCCCCGCTCCACGCTCATCCACCCGAGCTGTCCGTTGTGGGTGTGGATGACCGTGCGCTGCCCGGGCCCCCAGCAAACCGCCATCACCTCCATGAGCTCGTCGCGGTGGATCAAGTTCCGCGTGTAGGCGTCGGGGAGGAAGTGAACGAAGGGATCGAGCGAAGAGCGGTCCACGGCCGTCTCCCGAAGGTAGTGGAGGATACGGTCGCGCGTGATGGGCTCGTTCTGGAACGAGCGCAGGGTCTCTACGAAGCGGTCGACCGAAATCGTCTTTCGACCCATCTCCTCCTTCTCCCCCTCCCGCCAGTGTGTCGCGCCGGACGCCGCCCGTCAAGGCGTGTGGGCCCGGCCACAATCGGCCTTGTCAGGCCCCCCCCAAATCCCGTACTCTCAAGCCGGGAGCGTGCCGCTCCCAGGATCGGGGCTGCCGCGCCCTGACCGGCCACGGCGACCCCAGGAGGGGGAACACGATGGGAGTCGCGGGCGCGGAAGCACTCCTGAACCTCATCCGTCAGAAGCAGGATCTCCAGGGCTACCGGGAACGTCACTGGGCGGGCGGGTTCTCCGAATACGTCGAGATCGTGATGTCGAATCCCCGGGTGGCCCGCAACAGCTACCAGCGGCTCTACGACATGATCCTGTCCTACGGGGTCGCGGAGTACACCCGCCACCACGAGAAGCACATCCACTACCGGATCTTCGACGACCCCATCGACAGCGGGCGGGATGCCGTCTTCGGGCTGGACGCCCCCTTGATGCGCCTCGTCAACAACGTGAAATCGGCGGCCTACGGCTACGGCACCGAGAAGCGGATCCTGCTCCTGCACGGGCCGGTGGGCTCCTCCAAGTCCACCATC
>Ga0210384_10003716_pt1 | contig 17470 bp, 14 predicted proteins | sample IncBWH2MmetaG_FD_160574 | JGI IMG/M metagenome (GOLD analysis project Ga0210384, IMG submission 160574) | Forest soil microbial communities from Barre Woods Harvard Forest LTER site, Petersham, Massachusetts, United States - Inc-BW-H-2-M | ecosystem: Environmental > Terrestrial > Soil >...
ATGCGACGGCATCGATTCTGCTCGCTCTCTATGTCGCGGTCGCGCGCCGGCAGGGCGCCGACATCCGCAAACTTTCCGGCACCGTACAGAACGACGTGCTCAAGGAATACATCGCTCGCGGCACCTACATCTATCCGCCGCATCAGGCCATGCGCATCATCACCGACATGTTCGCCTGGACCAACGACAATGTTCCTGACTGGAACACGATCTCCATTTCCGGCTATCACATGCGCGAGGCGGGCTCGACCGCGGTGCAGGAAGTTGCGTTCACGCTGGGCAACGGCATGGCGTATGTTGAAGCGGCGATCAAAGCCGGACTCGACGTCGACAAATTCGCGCCGCGGCTTTCGTTCTTTTTCAACGCGCACAATAATTTCCTGGAAGAAGTCGCGAAATTCCGCGCCGCGCGCCGCATGTGGGCGCGCATCATGCGCGAACACTTCAAAGCCAAAAATCCGCGCTCCTGGATGCTGCGCTTCCACACCCAGACCGCGGGCTCAACCCTGACCGCACAACAGCCGGAAAACAATATCGTGCGCACGGCCATTCAAGCGCTGGCTGCGGTTCTCGGAGGCACGCAGTCGCTGCATACAAACTCGTACGACGAAGCCCTTGCCTTGCCCACCGAGCAGGCGGCCCGCATCGCGCTGCGCACGCAGCAGGTCATCGCCTACGAGTCGGGCGCGCCGCAAACCGTCGATCCCCTCGCGGGCTCTTACTACATTGAAACTCTGACCAGCGAAATCGAAAGACTCGCCGCCGAATATCTCGGCAAAATTGAAGTTTTCGGCGGGATGCTGAAAGCAATCGAGCGCGGATTCGTGCAGCAGGAAATTCAGAATGCGGCCTACGAATACCAGCGCGCCGTCGACGAACAGGAAGCCATCGTCGTGGGCGTCAATCGCTTCGAGGTCGAAGAAGAAAAACCGATTCCCATTCAGCGCATCGATCCCTCGCTGGAAGCAAAGCAGATCGAGCGCGTGCGCGCTCTGCGCGCCCGCCGTGACGTCGGGGTATGGAAGTCCGCTCTCGCGAGCGTGGAAGATGCCGCGCGTTCAGGCGCAAATCTGATGCCGCGCATTCTTGCCGCGGTCGAAGCCCACGCGACGGTCGGCGAGATTTCCGATGTCATGCGGCGCGTGTTTGGAGAATACAAAGAGGCGGTCGTGATTTAGCGAACCACGCATGCCGCTACCCTTCGGGTTTTGAGTAACCGCCTGTTTTCCACAACTGCGCCTAACCGCAGATGCTCTATCGGATAATGTTTCTCATGCCCGTAAAGGTGCCAGTGGGGGAGACGGACGATCCGTATTTCATCGCGTTGCTAAACTCGTTGGCGAGTGGCCTGGCAAAGAATGAAAGGGCCGACGGCATTTGGATAATACAAATCGACAACTGGTTCGATCACAAATGGTTGCGGTTTTCAGGCATTGGCTCCGTGCATTTCCGATTTCCCGCATTTATGAACCGAAATGATGCGGCTTTGGATGAGTTCTTTCAGGATAGGGTGACATTCCCTCCCTTCGCTCCAAACAGGGTAGTCGCCCAGTGGTCATTTGCCCGTGTTGGCGACAAGTACGTGGAAGTACCTTCGCGGGTGCCGCATGGCTCCGAGAAGCAACGCAGCAAGGCTAATTTGCAGCGACGCGTTCACGACTTCAGCCGCTCTGCGTGTTTTGTTTGGTACAGCGGCAATACGGTTGCGAACGGTCGGGGAAGCATAATGGTCTACAACGTCGCCGCCGATCGAGTCCAGTGCTGGTTCGCAGCATTTAAGCGGCAGCATTTGGATTGGAAACTGCACGCTACCAACGGTGTCAGCCGAGAGGACGTCGAGGGACTGTTGAACACAGCAACGTGACTGGCGAAAAACCGCCATCGCGCTCATTAATAGACTGAGCATTTGCGGCAGCAAAGGCAGCGGACAGGAGTCTCCGCGCCACCCTCGCCTACGCCAGCTGCGCCGCTTGCATCTCCGCAACCGCGGCTTCCAGATGAGCCAGCGTCTCCTCAACGGTCAACGAATACATCTCACGCCCGCCACCCTCACCTGACTCCAGCGCAGTCTTCAGGTAGTGTCCGGCGATCTCCTGCGCCAGCGAGTCCGTAATCGCTTTACCCGTGCGGTTCTTGTACTCGACCCACGCGGGATGAGGCAACGCAACCCACGCGGTCCGTCCATCCACCAGGAACTTGATGTCCACCGCATCGGCGTGTCGGGTGGCTATGGCCACAATCATGGCCTGATACACGCAATGGACCGGCTTCTTCGTCCAGCGATCCGTGGCCGTGAAATTCTCAAACATAGCTAAACTATAGCGAACCGATGCCGCGACGGCAAACCACCCGGTAAACCACAATTCCCGGTTCCGTTATCATGAATTAGTGCCCGCCTCGGTTGCCAAGCAAGCCAAACTTACGGTCGTCCGCGCGCGTCACCTGAGCAAGGTTCCATGGCTGGTGCACGGCTTCTCCACTCGCGCGGGAGGATTCTCCCGCGCCTACGGAAAGAACGACCTCAATCTCGGATTCACCAAAGACGACACTCGCACCAACGTCGAGCGCAACCGGGAAGCGTTCCTGCGCTCAATCGCTGCACTTGGGGACGGCCGCCCCCGTAAGCCTGCCCCGAGCGAAGTCGAGGGGTCCGGTCGAGCGAAGCTCGACGGCAGCGAATCCTGGCCGCTGATCACTCTTCGCCAAATCCATTCCGACATCATTCACTACGTAGATTCAATTCCAACCGAACCGCTTGCCGGCGACGGCCTGCTTACGTCCACTCCTGGTCTTCTGCTTGCCATTCAAACCGCCGACTGCCTGCCGGTGGTTCTGGTCGACACAAAACAGCGCGCCGTGAGCGTGTTTCACGCGGGATGGCGGGGCACCGTGCAGCGCATCGTGGAAAAGGGAGTGGGAGAAATGATTCGCCACTTCAGCAGTCGTCCGCGCGATCTCAAAGCAGTAATCGGCCCGGGCATTCAAGGCTGCTGCTATGAAGTGGGAGAAGAAGTTCGCGTCAAATTCGAATCGCAGTTCGCCTACGCGGCCAAGCTGTTTCGCGAAGCAAAAGAGTCCGATCCCGTGCGCGAAAAATATCCGCTGTTATTTCTCACGGCGCGCGCGCCGGGCCACGGCGAACTGCCCAACAAAATCTTCCTTGATCTCGTTGAGGCCAATCGCCAGCAGTTGCTCGCCGCGGGCGTCCCCAAGAAGAACATCGAAGCCGCTGCACTATGCACCAACTGTCATACGGACGTGCTCTTTTCGTATCGCGGCGAGAAAGGCAAGACCGGGCGGATGATGGGTGTGGCCGGCATTCGGCGCTAGTTCGACCGCACTGTTCAGTCCCGGACACGCGGTTTCGAATACGGACATTTGCGAGACTAAGATTGCTGGAGATGCGCGTTAAATCCAGAATGCGCAAGTATTTAGCACCTACAATCTTTGGGCCGGAAGCTGCTGCACAGAAACCTGCTTCATAGCTCGGAGGAACCTGCCATGCTTTTTTCCGATCTCCGCATCGCCGCTCGTCATCTCCGCAAGTCGCCCGGATTTTCCGCCACGGCCGTGCTCATGCTCGCCTTCGGCATCGGCGCCACCACTGCCATTTTCTCGATCGTCGAGGCGGTCATTTTGCGCCCCTTGCCGTTCCCGCACTCCGAGCGGCTCATGTCACTCTCCGACATTCTGCAGGGCGCCGATGTTGGTGGCAACGGCGAGGCCGGTGTCACCGCTCCTGACATTCGCGCTTACACCCGCGACATGCATAGCTTCGAGAGTCTCGGTGGATTTCAGCCAACCGGTTACGAACTGTCCGGCATCGGCGATCCGGCATCGGTGAATGCGGCCCGCCTGACCAGCGGAGTCCTCCCAGCGCTCGGAGTCGAGCCCTTGATGGGCCGAGTCTTCACGCAACAGGAGGACGACCACAGCGAGCAGGTAGCCGTTGTCAGTTATTCGCTGTGGCAGAACCGCCTGCATGGCGATCCGCATGTGCTGGGAAGCAAAATCCTGCTAGATCGCAAGCCCTACCTGGTGATCGGCGTCATGCCGCGGAACTTTGAGTTTCCCATGCAGCCTGGACATCTGAACACCGCCGAGCTGTGGGTCCCCATGAGTTTTACCGAGCAGGAAACCGGACAAGGTGGAGCGGCCGGGTGGAACTTCGGCATGGTCGGACGTCTCAAACCGGGCATCACGCCGGAGCAGGCTCAGCAGGATGCCGAACGGGTGGCCCAGGAGACGATGCGTGGCTATCCGCCGTTCATGGCCAGTCTTCACATTCAGGCTTCGGTGCGCTCGATGCATGAGGAGACGATTTACCAGGCGCGCCAGCTGATACGAATTCTGTTTCTGGCCATCGTGGTTGTGCTGCTGATCGCCTGCGCCAATCTTGCGGGATTGCTGTTGGTCCGTGCGATTCGCCGCCGCCGGGAAATCGCAATGCGGCTTGCGCTTGGGGCAGGCGCTTGGGCGCTGCTTCGCCAGTCCGTGCTGGAGAGCCTGGTATTGAGTGTCACGGGAGGCTTGCTTGGCCTGGTCCTGGCGGCGATCGGCCTGCGAATTGGTGTCAGCCGATTGCCTGAGACGCTCCCCCGCATCGACGAGATCGGCCTCGACTGGCCGGTGATTGCATTTGCAATCGCTCTTTCCCTGTTGACCGGCATTGGCTGCGGTTTTGCCCCCGCCTTTGCCGCCTGGCGAACCAGCGTCAACGAGACTTTGAAGGAAGGAGGGCGCACTGGCTCAGCTGGTGGTGGGCATGCATGGTTGCGCTCGTCCCTGGTCGTGAGTGAAATCGCGACCGCGCTGGTGCTGCTCGCCGCCGCGGGATTGTTACTGCGCAGCTTCAATAAGATGCGTTCCGTCGATCTGGGCTTCCGACCCGATCACGTCCTCACCGCGTCCTACGGGTTGCCGCTGAAGCAGTACACCACGCAAACCGCTGTGGACGGTTTCAACCACGAACTGATCCGCCGTTTGCAGCAAACGCCCGGTGTGAAGTTTGCGGGCCTTACCTCGTTTCTTCCCGCTTCGGGCGGCAACAGCAACAGCACATTCGTCCCTGAGGGATATGTTGCTCCCAAGGGCGCAAATATGAACCTCGCCACTCCTATCCAGGTGGAGGGCGATTATCTGCAAACGATGGGCATTCCGCTTCTCGCCGGGCGCTTCTTCACTCCCGCCGACACTCCCAACACCCAACTGGTCGCGATCGTCAACCACAAGCTCGCCCAGCACTACTGGCCCGGTTCCGACCCCATTGGCAAGCGTCTGCGTATCGGTACGCCAGAAACGCCGTCGCCGTGGATAACCATTGTGGGGCAAGTGGCCGACGTGAAGGAGTCCTCACCCGACGTGCCCAGCAAGGAAGAGTGGTATCAGCCAATCGACCAGATCGAAAAATCCCTCGGCTCGTTGGCATCTCCGATGGATCCTCCGCAAGGCGGCGGAGGCTTCATCACTCTTCGCACGGCCATGGATCCCGAGCAGATGGCGAATACTCTTCGCGCCGCGGTCCGCTCCATTGACGCGCAGCTTCCGCTTACTCAAGTGCAGAGTATGGAGCAGACGGTTTCCGACAGCGAAGCTCCGCGCCGTTTCAATACCGGAGTGATTACCGCGTTCGCCATCGCGGCCGTGCTGTTGGCTGTGCTCGGCATCTACAGCGTCATCGCATTCTCGGCGGCTCTGCGCGTGCAGGAGATGGCGATCCGCATGGCGCTGGGATCGCAGCGATCGGACATTCTGGGCCTGGTCTTCTTGTCCGCGATCAAACTCGCGCTCGCGGGGTGTGCGATCGGACTGGCGGGAGCGGCGGCCGCATCCCATCTGCTGGATTCCCTGTTGTTTTCGGTCAGCCCCTTCGACCCGCTGGTGCTCACGCTGGCGGCTATTCTTGTGCTGATTCTGGCGCTGGTGGCCTCTTTGCTCCCGGCCACGCGCGCAGCTTCCATCGATCCGATGAAGGCCTTGCGGACGGACTAGTGGCCGCGACGCGCTGTGGTGGGCCCCCGCTGCTCCGCGTCAACTGATCCACAGCCGGAATAGCGAAATCACCGACCCCGGTCATGACGTTTCCCTGTGATACCATCCCGCCATCCCAATCACAGGTCCCGGGCCCACACGAAATGGAGCCGTCATGTTTCCAGCAGAATGCGCACCGAATCGACGCCACTTCCTGAAAACCGCCGGCGCCTTCACCACCGCAGTATCCGGCCTGACGCTTCTCTCCCAGCCTGCAGTTTCTGAGGACGCCGATGTGAACATCATCGGTCCGAAGAAAGGCTACTCGCCGCAGATCGGTACGCTCGTGTCGATGATGACGTGGATGCGCATGGTCATGCTGATGTCGGTCAAAGGCATGACGCAGAAAGACCTCGACCACCTTCTCGACGACAAGGCAAACACGATTGGCTCTCTGCTCATGCACCTGGCGGCCACCGATCGCCTCTATCAGATCAATACTTTCGAGGGAAACCCGCTTAAGGAATTGCCGAGCTCGTACAAGGAAAAGTGGAACGTGGCTATGGATCTCGGCGAACCGGCCCGCAAGACGATCAAGGGCCACGACCTCGACTTCTACCTGAATTTGCTGCAAGAAGTTCGCGAGCAGACCTTTGCCGAATTTCGCAAGCGCGATGACACCTGGCTTATGACCGTCGACAAGGACTGGGGCTGGGGTCCGACCAACAATTTCTGCAAGTGGTTTCATGTTTGCGAACACGAATCCAATCACAATGGCCAGATCAAGTTGCTGAAAAAGCGCCTGCCGGGAGCTAAACCCGACAGCGAGTAACACCGCCCTACGCTGTAGGCGGCGCTGCCGCGGGCGCAGGCGTTGCCGCTGCGCCGGTGGCTACGTTGACCAGATCTTTGAGCTCTTTGCTGGGCTTGAAGAACGGAATCTTCTTCGCCGGCACTTCCACGCGCTCGCCGGTCTTGGGATTGCGGCCCACGCGGGGCTTGCGCTGGCGCGTGCGGAAACTGCCAAAGCCGCGAATTTCGATCTTGTCGCCGGCGCGCAGCGAGCGCACCACGCTGTCGAAAATCGTTTCCACGATCACTTCGCTGTCTTTCCGCGTAAGTTCAGCCAAACGCGAGACTTCGTCAATCAGATCGGCTTTGGTCATAACCCCTCTTGTTGCGGCGATATGGGCGCGAGATCAACCTGTTCAAATCTTAGCCGGAACCGCCAGGCAGCCGCCCGCGCTTGTCCGGAACCTCCATAACCTTCTCAAATTTCAGGGGTTGTACGCAAGTCCCTTTGCGGGATGCACTATTTTCGAGGCTTTTTTAATGCCTGTCTGGCTAGAAGCTGGTCTTCGCCAGAAAAATGTCGCTGGGCGCAACAACTGGGACGAAATTCGATGCACCGCCGCCGAACGTCAGGAAATGTCCATCCGCGCTGATCGATGGAATCGAAGAATTGAAATTCCCCTGCGTGCCGTCCGGCTTGATGGAGACGATCACCGTGCTGGGGGTGCAGCCCGCAGGCGCGCCGATGCAGGTGTCGCGCACAAAAACGTCGGTGAAGCCATTCGTATCGCCGATCACCAGATTATCCGCGTCGGAATTGAAGGCGATGAACCGTCCGCTGCTGCTGATGGTGGGCAGCCCGCTGGCGCCATTGCCTTGCGCACCCGCAGAAGACAGCGAAACCAGGTTCGTGGCTGGAGTGCAACCCGCCACACCCGCGCAGCTGTCGCGTACGAAAACGTTGTTCACGCCTTGTGTCGTGCCGCCAGCGACCAGATTGCTGGCGAAAGATGCAAACGTAATGAAGCGCCCGTCTCCGCTGATGGTGGGAAACGTACTACCATCGTTCCCTAAAGTTCCGCCCGGCCCCAGCGAAATCAGCGACGTACCCGGCGTGCATCCTGCCGCTGCGCCGAAACAGGTATCGCGCACATAGATGTTGACGAACAAGCCGGGTCCGTTCGCCACCAGATTGTTGGCAAACGACTGAAACGCCACATAGCGTCCGCCGCCGCTGATCGCCGGCGAATTGCTGATGTCATTACCCTGCGTGCCGTCGGAAGCCACAGACAAGCGCACTGTGCTGGGCGTGCATCCTTGCGGCGCGCCGATGCACGTATCCCGCAGAAAAACGTCCGTATTCCCGTTGGTGTCGTTTCCCACGAGATTGGCGCCATCGGAATCAAAAACCACGAAGCGCCCATCGCTGCTGATCGAAGGATCGAGGCTATTGCCATTGGCGGGCGTCCCATCCGACGCCACCGATACCAGAGTCGTCGCAGGCGTACATCCGGCAGCCGCGCCGATGCAGGTGTCGCGCAGAAAAATTGCGGTCACGGCGTTGCTGTCGTTCGCGACCAGATTGGTGGCATTCGACGCGAATGCCACATAACGCCCGTCGGCGCCGATTGCCGGATACGTCGCGAAGGTGAGCGAGTCTCCGCTGTCGCCGTTTCCCAGCGAACCATCAGGAGCGACCGAGACCGGAACCGTGCTGGGTGTACATCCTGTGGGCGCGGCGTTGCAAGTGTCACGCAGAAAAATATTGAAGAATCCGTTGTTGCCGGCGGTTGTGAAGTTGGATGACGTCGACGAGAATGCCACGAACCGCGCGTTTGCACTGATCGCAGAAATGCCGCTCTCCGCGTTTCCCGGCGTGCCATCCGTTGCAGCCGAGACCAGCGCGATCACTCCCGCGCTCGTGGGAGGGGGCTGCACCACAGGCTTAATGGGGAAGTTCACCGAGCCGGAGATGACCGAACCGAACGACTCCGGACTCACCACCGTGACTGCCGCCGATCCTGTGACTGCAATGTCGTTCGCGCCAATCGCCGCGGTCAGCACGGTCGCCGACTGAAAAGTCGTGGTCCGAGCCGTTCCATTCCAGTTGACCACCGACGCCGAAACAAACCCCGTCCCAGTCACGGTCAGTGTGAATCCTGGGCCGCCCGCCGTGGCTTGCGCAGGATCGAGCGATATGATCTGCGGTGGCGGATTGTTGCCGCCCCCGCCGCCTCCGTTGTTTCCGCCGCCCGAATTATTTCCGCTCGAACCGCAGCCCAATAAGAGCGCCAAGCCAGCTATGATCGCGAGCTCTTCGACCCACAGCAATCCCTTACGCATGCGTAGCATGACTGACGATAAGCAAAGGCCGCGCCTCGAGGCTGTTGGCCTATGACACTCTCGCGACTGTCACAAGGAGAGTTCTTACTGCGCAGGGGATGTACTGGGTTTTATGTTGCTACTTCCAGAGGTAGTAAAAGCCCACGTGCTGATCGAGCATCGTGGTCTTGTCTGGCAAGTACTGGGATACGTCGCCGAGCAAAAGATCCATCAGCGTCTTGCGGTCGCGCTCCGGACGCACCAGCGTGGGCTCGCCGTGAATGCCGACCGACTTGGCCGTCTCCGAGACGACAGTCTCAAAGTCGCCCAGGCCGTCGATCAGTTTCATCGCCTTGGCTTGCTCGCCGGTCCACACTTTACCGTTCGCGATCGCCTTCACATCTTCGGTCTTCATGCCCCGCCCGTCGGCCACAACCTTCACGAACTGCCCAAACATGTTGTCGATCAGCGACTGCATGTAAGCCTGCTCGGATGGAGTGAGATCGCGCGCCGGATTCCCCGTATCTTTGAATTCGCCCGTCTTGATGACGACGTCTTTCAGCTTGGCCCACTTCAGCAGATCGCCGTAGCTGGTCCACTGCGCGATCACTCCGATCGAACCGACGATGCTGCCGTTGTTAGCGTAAATTTTGTCGGACGCCGACGCCACGTAATACGCGCCGCTGGCGCATGCCGTCTCCACCGAGACGACCACCTTCTTTTTCTTCTCCGTGCGCACGCGCTTGACCTCGCGATAGATCTCTTCCGACGCAGCCACGCCCCCGCCGGGAGAATTCACATGCAGGATGATCGCTTTGATCGAGGAGTCGTCACCGAACTTCTTCAGCTGCCCGACCACCGGCTGCGGCGAAATAATCACGCCGGCAAGATCGACCACGGCAATGCGATCGCCGAAGCTGGGCATACTCGACTCGCTCGAGCCCGCATGCAGCGTCAGATAGACGATCGAGAACACAGCCAGCACGAAGAGGAAGAATGCCCCCCCGCCGATAAGAATCCAGAGAAGCGTGCGCGAACGCCCTTCAGGCATGAGGGAAGTTTAGCACCAAGTGAAAACGCAAGTTTAGGACATGCACTGGACGCCAGGACACCAGTGAGCGGGCGGGATCGAAACGCAGAGCTCGCGGAGAAGCCGCAGAGGCCGCCGGGCAACCCCATCGAGTAGGCGGTTAGGTCATTCTCTGCGCTCTCTGCGGCTTCTCTCCGTGATCTCTGCGTTGAAATAACGGACCTGGCTCACGTAACAACTCTAAGAGCGGAGGATCGCACCCCCATCTCCACCGGCGTGCGGCAAACGAACTCTCCATCGGCATAAACATCCATGGGATGTTCCGTCTCCACCCCCACCCGCGCCGCCTGAAAGTACTTCACCTCGCGAATCTTCAAATGCCGCCCGCTATAGACGGTGGGAAACAGGCAAAACAATTTGAAAGCGTCCATGCCGCCCACAACACAAACATCGAGCAGCCCGTCGTCCATCTTCGCAAGCGGCGCAATCTGCATCCCTCCGCCATAGGTCGAGGTATTCGCAAAGGCTGCCAGGATCGTCGGCTGATCGCTGCCAATCGCCCATTCCGCGCGCTGATCAACGCTTTCCTTGTGGGTAAGCTTGGCAGCAAGAATTCTGAGAGGAAACGGAACAAACTGGAGAATCGCGGGCACCAGACTAAACGCGTATCCGCCATGCCCGCGCAGCCAGCGCGGCAGGCGATTAGCGCGCCGGGCGACTTCCGCGTCCAGTCCAACACCCGCCACGCAGCAGAAGTAATGAGCGACCGACGCGCTCGCTTCGCCCCCGCCGGAGATCACTCCCAGATCAACCATCCGCACATTCCCCGCGCCGGAACAGAATCGCCGCCATGCCATCAGCGAATCTCGAACGTTCCGCATCCCCAGCGCACGCGCAAAGTCGTTTCCACTTCCCACGGGCACGACCAGCACGGGCAGTCCCAGGTCGACCAACTGCCCCAGATGCCGGTGGATGGTCCCGTCGCCGCCAAACAGCACAATCACGTCCGCCGCATCGCTGGCAGGGGGCATTCCCAGGAGCCATTCGACGCTGCGTTCTTGCTGAAATGGCGCCAGGTTCTTAGCCGAACACCCCAGCCCGAGAATGGCCGCCGCGCGCATTCGCGAGTGAGAGTATCAGACTCCACTGTGCGGTTCGGGAGCACCGCCGCGAGCGCGCGTCAAGTTCGCGCGCAACCGGACCGGTTCCACAATTCCCTTAGGTAACCTTCTGGCATCTCCACCAAAAACCCGGAGTCTGTCATCATAGGGCGGCCGCATCTCACTTGGGAGTCCCTTATGTCACTGCGACGCCCGACGGTTGCTCTTTCCTTTCTTATACTTACCTTTGTTGTGCTCGCTTCCTCGGGATGCGGGGCTGGCCCTGGCAAGTTCACGTCGCCGACCGCTCCGACCATTCAGACGCAACCGGCAAACAAGACCGTCACCGTCGGCCAAACTGCCACGTTTACCGTGGGTGCCTCCGGCGGAAGCCTGACGTACCAGTGGCAGATGAACACGCAGCCAATTTCCGGCGTGACCTCGGCGAGCTACACCACTCCACCTACCGTGGTCGGGGACAGCGGAGCACAATTCGCGGTCGTGGTCAGCAACCCGCTTGGAACGATCACCAGCAGCACCGCGACGCTCACCGTCAATCCCGCATCCACCGGCACGACCGATGTTTTGACCTATCACAACGACATCGCGCGCACCGGTCAGAACCTGACTGAAACGACGCTCACCACCAGCAACGTGAATTCCGCCAAGTTCGGCAAGATCGGATTCTTCTCCGTCGACGGTCTCGTCGACGGAGAACCACTCTACGCATCGCAAGTCGCCGTACCGGGCAACGGTACGCACAATCTGCTGATCGCAGTCACCGAGCACGGCACGGCCTACGCCTTCGATGCCGACTCCGCAACGGCGATCTGGAGCAAGTCGATGCTGCAGTCGGGCGAGACCACCTCGGACAGCCGCAGTTGCAATCAGGTCAGCCCTGAGATCGGGATCACTTCGACTCCGGTCATCGACCGCTCGCAGGGCGCGCACGGCGCAATCTACGTCGGCGCGATGTCGAAAAACGGATCGACCTATCACCAGCGCATCCATGCCCTGGACCTGGCGCAAGGCACGGAATTGTTCGGAGGGCCGGTCGAAGTTCAGGCCACCTATCCCGGAAGCGGCGACAACAGCAGCGGTGGCAACGTGGTCTTCGATCCCTCGCAATATAAAGAGCGCGCCGGCCTTCTCCTGCTCAACAGCGTCATCTACACCGGCTGGGCTTCGCACTGCGACATTCGCCCGTACACCGGCTGGGTCATCGGCTACAGCGCGTCCACGCTCGCGCAGACCAGCATCCTCAACGTGACGCCCAACGGCAACGAAGGCGCGATCTGGATGGCTGGCGCTGGGCTCGCCGCGGACAATTCGGGCAATATCTACTTTCTCGATGGCAACGGCGACTTCGATACGACCCTGAACGCTAGCGGCTTCCCCAGCAACGGCGACTACGGCAACGCGTTCATGAAGCTTTCGACCACGAATAACAAGCTGGCCGTCGCCGATTATTTCGAAATGTTCAATCAGGCTTCAGAAAACGGCGGCGATGTCGACCTCGGCTCCGGCGGAGCGATGGTGATCCCCGATTTCACCAACGCCGGACAAACCGTGCGCCTCGCGGTCGGCGCAGGCAAGGACAGCAATCTCTATGTTGTCAACCGCGAGTCGATGGGAAAGTTCAATTCCAGCAACAACAGCCAGGTCTACCAGGCGCTGAACGGCGTGCTGCCCGGCGGAGTCCGGGCCATGCCGGCGTACTTCAACAACACGGTCTACTACGGCTCGGTGGGCAACGTCCTGCAGGCCTTCGGGATTTCTGGAGCGAAGCTGTCTTCCAGCGCTACGGCGCATACCGCGAACAGCTTTCCGTATCCCGGCACAACGCCCAGCATCTCCGCCAATGGCACGAGCGAAGGAATCGTGTGGGCAGTCGAGAACAACAGCCCCGCGGTTCTCCACGCCTACGACGCCGCCACGCTCAACGAACTCTACAACAGCAGCCAGGCCACTGGTGGCCGCGACCAATTCGGCTCCGGCAACAAATTCATGACCCCAATGATCGCCAACGGCAAAGTCTTCGTAGGCACCCCGAACGGCGTAGCGGTCTTCGGCCTGCTGCCGTAAGCGCTATGCAGCGCGTTTTCCTCGCATTCGTTCGTCAACATGCCTAACGTGTGTTGACATGCGCATGCCTTCGGCGAGTGCGATACGTTTGTCGATATGCCCATTCGTTCGTCGACATGCGCATACGTTGACTACACACCCAAACGTTCTGTCATCCTGAGCGAAGATTTTACTCCGCGAATGCGAAGCAAAATCGCAGTCGAAGGATCCCTTTTGTGCCAGCGTACCCGGCGGCCTTGCTGGGAGTTTCTACGCGCGCCGCATTCGCGAAAGGATTCTCGACTCTGGTGGGAACTCCTTGCAAAGCCGCGCGGCGGTGATCAGTGAAAAGGGATCCTTCGACTCCGCAGAACGATTCGCGAAAGCGAATCGTTCTGCTGCGCTCAGGATGACAGTCTAGACTTGCGAACTATTCTTCGGACGGACAGCCGAGGGAGGCTGTGCCACATGGCTATTGCCACTCGCCGCTCGGGTCGACAATCCGCACTTTTTTCATCCGCCGACCAACACGTAATACAAAATACTCATTGACCGGCAACATCGCGACTAGAGCTTCCCTAGCAAAAGGTTGCGCGTTGAGATCAAATAATTCAACAGTGCCAAGTTGCTTACATTTAGCTGCTGCCTCAGTGTTTGACACGGCGAGGCCAGCCGCAGAGATTAGCTTTTGTAAGCGAATTGGTCGCATGTGTTCTTGACTTGAAGGAGGACCCACAACTCGGCGTAAGCCTTCTACTACCACTTGGGTGAGCGGAACATCGACACAATCCAACGCGTCCGGGACCCCGTGTTTCTGAAACTGCTTGACCCAGGCTTCTTGGGCTTTATTTGCCTCTGCTTCCGAATGAAAGTCCCTGACGATGGAGTAGGCCAGCGTCTTTTTTGCGTCCATCGGGTGCATTCCAGACCGCTTTAAACCGTCGATCTCCGCCACCTGCACGTCCGTCAGCAACTCGTAGTACCTCCACATCATCTCGTCCGAGATGCTCATGATTTTCCCGTACATCTCCAGCGGCGGCTCGTGAATTCCGATCGCGTTCCCCAGCGACTTCGACATCTTCTGCACGCCGTCGAGCCCCTCCAGAATCGGCGTGGTCAGCACCACCTGCGATTCCTGTCCGTAGGCGCGTTGCAGCTCACGCCCCACCAGCAAATTGAATTTTTGATCGGTCCCGCCCAGTTCCACGTCGGCTTCCAGCGCAACCGAGTCGTATCCCTGCACCAGCGGATACAGCAATTCGTGCACCGAGATCGGCTTCTCTTCCCGAAAGCGTTTATGAAAGTCTTCGCGCTCCAGCAGCTGCGAGACCGTGTACTTCGAAGTCAGGCGAACGAAGTCGTCGGAGCTGAGCGGGCCCATCCAGCGCCGGTTGAAATCAACCACAGTTTTCTGCGGATCGAGAATCTTGAACACCTGCGCTTTATAAGTCTCCGCATTCTGCTCAATCTGCTCGCGGCTCAGCGGCGGCCGCGTGGCCGATCGTCCCGTGGGATCGCCGATCATGCCCGTGAAGTCGCCGATCATGAAAATCGCGGTGTGCCCCAGGTCCTGAAAATGTTTCAGCTTGCGCAGCACGACGGTATGCCCCAAGTGCAGGTCGGGAGCGGTCGGGTCCATGCCCAGTTTCACGCGCAGAGGTTTGCCTGTGGCGCGCGACTTCTCCAGCTTCGCGCGCAAATCGGCCTCGCGGATGATTTCCGCCGCGCCCTTCTTGAGATAAGTCAGTTGTTCGTCGACGGGAAGAAACGTTGACATGCCCTTTGATTATAGCGGTGAGGTCAGGACCAGCCGCCGCCCGGCAAGTGTGAATTTTCCGCCCAGCACGATGTTGATCGCTTCCGTGTACGCCAGGTGCTCTTGCTCGAGTATTCGCGCCCCCAGCGTGTGCTCGTCGTCGCCATCCAGCACAGGCACCGTTTTCTGCACAATGATCGCGCCGTGGTCCAACTCTTCGTCCACAAAATGCACGGTGCATCCGGAAACTTTCACGCCGTAGGCGAACGCCTGTTCCTGCGCTTCAAGTCCTGGGAATGCCGGCAGCAGCGACGGATGGATGTTCAGAATTCTCTGCGGAAATTGCTGCACGAACCAGGGGGAAAGCAGCCGCATGTAACCGGCGAGGCAGACCAACTCCACGCCGTTCCCCTTCAGCGCCGCGACGACTTCCCGGTCGTGCTCTTCCCGCAGCTTGCCCCTGGAAGGAATCACCAGCGCGTCCAGCCCACGCTCACGCGCAATTGCGATCCCCGGCACATCCGGACGGTTCGAGATCACAACCGCAATGCGTGCGTCGGGAATGCGGCCGGCGTCAACGCTGTCGGCAATCGCGATGAAATTCGACCCGCGCCCGGAGAGAAGTACGCCTAGCGAGTGCATGCAGGGAAATCATAATTCACCACAGAGGCACAGAGTCACAGAGAAAAACAGAGACGAAAAGCGATGCGGGAGGATCAACCATGTCCGAACATCAGAAAGGGGCTTCTAAAGCGTTTCTCCGTGTCTCCGTGCCTCCGTGGTGAAAAGCACTCAGCTATACGTAACCTTGCGCTCGCCCTTCACGATCCGTCCAATCGTGTACGACTTCTCACCCACACGCTCCAGCACCGACTGCGCCTTCTTGAACTTTGCCGACGGCACCACCAGGAGCATGCCCAGCCCCATGTTGAACGTGCGCAGCATCTCTTCCTGGGGCACGTTGCCCAGCTGCTGCAGATGCTCGAAGATCGGCTGCACCGGCCACGATCCCAATTCGATTGCGGCCGCGGTCCCGCGCGGCAGCACGCGCGGCAGATTCTCCGTGATGCCCCCGCCCGTGATGTGCGCTAGCGCGCAAACGCACTGCGCGTCGATCAGCTTCTTCAGTGGCGGCCAATAACTTTTGTGGGTGCGCATCAGTTCATTGCCGACTTTGTTCTTGATTTCGTTGACGTAGGTCTCCGGCGAGTAGCGCGCCACTTCAAAAAGCAGCTTGCGCGCCAGTGAATATCCGTTGGTGTGCAGGCCGTTGGAGGGCAGCCCCAGAATGATGTCGCCAATCTGCACGTCCTTGCCGGTGATGATGCGCTCGCGGTCCACCACGCCCACGATGAATCCCGCCAGATCGTACTCGCCGTCGGGATAGAACCCGGGCATCTCCGCGGTCTCGCCGCCGATCAGCGCGCAGCCGTTGTGCTTGCAGGCGTCGGCAATGCCCTCGACAACTTTTTCCGCGATCGCCGGATCGAGATTCCCGGTCGCGAGATAGTCCATAAAAAACATCGGCGCCGCGCCCTGCACGGCAATGTCATTCACGCAGTGGTTCACCAAATCCGCGCCCACGGTCGAGTGCAGGTCCATCTCAAACGCGACTTTCAGCTTGGTGCCTACGCCGTCCACGCTCGACACCAGCACCGGATCGGCGTATTTCGTCTTGTCGATCGCAAACAGTCCACCGAAGCCGCCGATTTCGCTCAGCACTCCCCGCGTGAACGTCTTATGAGCCAGGTATTTGATGCGCTGCTTGGTCCGGTTCGCCCGTGGAATGTCCACCCCCGCATCGGCGTAGGTGATGGGCGTAGCGCTGGCTGGGGTCTTCGCCACCGATTTCTTCTTTCGTGAGTCTCGCGATCCGGAGTGGGGTCAGGGCCGGGCGCCGAAGCGACAACCTGTCCTAAGGCCGCTCATTGTAGCACGTTCAAAACGAGTGGCTCGGAACGGGAAGGGCAAGCAAGAGGACAAGCAGGATTTCCGGTGCAACGGAAGATACACGTCCACGACTTCACCGGCATCTGCGCCAGTTCGCCGTACCCGGACTAGTGGGAGATGAAGTCCGAAAAAAAGTAAGCCAGCACTCCGAACAGCGCCAGACCGCAAATGCCGTAGCAGGTGAGCACCCAGGCGCCACGGCCTTCATGATGCTTGGTGGTGGCAGAGGACTGTTCGGTAGAAGGGACAACAGGGGCCCGATCTTCCATGAAAACCTCCCGCGGAAAGATCGTGGCGCAAGTTACTTTATGCGTCACGCCTGCCCCGCGCAACCGAGTCCGGCGAGGCAAGACTATCTGAGGGCGATTTTACCGCCGTTTTGAAACTTTCAAACAGAAAAAAGTGTCTGAAATCACACTCCAGCAGCCCTGCCCGATCATGGGATAATAGAAGCTAGGATTTTCAACTACTTATGCGCAATTGCTG
>Ga0210384_10003717_pt1 | contig 17469 bp, 15 predicted proteins | sample IncBWH2MmetaG_FD_160574 | JGI IMG/M metagenome (GOLD analysis project Ga0210384, IMG submission 160574) | Forest soil microbial communities from Barre Woods Harvard Forest LTER site, Petersham, Massachusetts, United States - Inc-BW-H-2-M | ecosystem: Environmental > Terrestrial > Soil >...
GCCGAGACGATGGAAAGCTTCGGCCAGGCCGCGTCCGATGCCCGAGCCGCCGCCGGTGATCAAAATGGTGTTATCTATTGTTTTCATTGGTTGCTCAACTTTAGTTGGCCATCAGATGGTGCCGCAAGTTATGGAAAAGCTCCAGTCTCTCCCGAGCAAGGGAGAGGAAGAAGAATGTCGAATTGATTGACCGCGATTACGCTGATTGAAACGGATCAAGAGGGATATTGTTTTGGTGACGGCAGGCGCACACATCAGAGTGATAAGTGACGAGTGACAAATGACGAGAAGTCACAGACAGTTAGAATCGTGAAGGCTGAACCCGCAGAGCAGAACTTTAGCGCGAGGAGAATCGTTATTGCGCTCGGCGTCCTGATGACGGTTTGCCTGCTCTCCCTGATCATTGCCGGCGTTACCAGTTTGATTTCTCTGGCTGAGAGAATTCATCCACTCGCCGGTAGCATCGTCTTTTGGACGCTCATCCTCGCGGCCGGCTTCTTCGCGCTTTATTGCGTGATCGCTTACGCAAAACTTCCGGCGGCGCTCATTCCGCCACAGGAAACGTCGGGTCCGAAACACGACGCATATCTGGAAGCGCTCCGCGTCCGACTCGCCGCCAACCGGCGCACGCGCGGCAAGCCTCTCACCACTCAGGAAGAGATCGAAAATGCGATCGGCGTTTTGTCAGCGGAAGCGGATTCAGTCGTGCGCAGAACAGCAAGCACCGTGTTTCTGAGCACGGCACTGATGCAAAACGGCCGGCTCGACGCGCTCATTCTTCTATTCACTCAAATTCAAATGGTCGGTCGGGTTGCGCGCGTTTACGTGCAGCGGCCCTCGCCTCGCGAATTGATCCGGCTTTATCTGAACGTTGCCGGCACCGCGTTCATTTCCAGCGGACTCGAGTCGCTCGATCTTGGAGAAATGGTCGCGCCGCTTGCGACTTCGATTGTGCCGGCGCTCAAAGGCGGAATCCCAGGCCTGAGCGGTATTTCAGCGCTGTTGGTCAGATGTGTTTCAAACGGCGCAGCCAACGCCTTTCTAACACTAAGAGTTGGCGAGGTTGCCCGAGGATACTGTGAACTGACATCGCGCACTTCACCCGAATTGATTCGTAAATCTGCGACTGCCGCCGCCGTTCAGCATCTCGGCCGGATCGTGCGCGAAAACGGCGCGCTGGTTGTGCGAAAAATCTGGGAAAGCACCGGGCGCGCTTTGATCGACAGCGGCGTATCCAAAGCAGAAGATATTGCCGTGGCAACCCGCGACTTGATTGGCAAAATTTCGCATTGGCGAGCCAAGGAAGAAGCTTGCGTAGTTATAAGTGACGACTGACGATAACCCCGGCGTTATCGCTTTCCCGCCGTTCATCTGGCTGGCGAGCGCGGTGATCAGCGCGCTGGTGCACTTCCTTTTGATCCAGCTACCGATCATGAGTTACAGCGCCTGTTTAGTTTGCGGAATTGCTCTCATCATTCTGGCGTCAACGCTCGCGTTATGGGCCCTGGTGACGATGAAAGCGGGAGGGACAAACGTGGCCCCGGGCAAGCCTGCGTTAAATATTGTGCGTGGTGGGCCGTTCCGCTTCACACGTAACCCGATGTATCTGGCGCTTTGTTTACTGCAGGTCGCGCTCGGCTTCTTTCTGAACGACTGGCTCACGCTCTCGTTTGTCCTTCCGCTTGCCTTAATCCTGCATTACGGCGTCATCCTGCGCGAAGAAAGATATCTCACCGCAAAGTTCGGCGAACCTTATCTGCAATTGAAACGCCAGGTGCGCCGCTGGTTCTGACGTTTCCGCCGGTCGAATCCGCGATTCAGGTCCGTATTTCCGTTACAGATGATCAATCTACGCGGTGAAGGATTCAGCGCGCTTCGCGCTTTCGATGAAGAGAATGTTCTCGGCGTTGAATTGGATGCTGCGCGAGAAGTTACAGACGCGCCGCGATTGGAAATAAATTAGCAGAAGCCAGCCACAGATAGCTCGACGAGTTCAACTCGATTTTCCACCGAGTTTTGTGCAGAATCGATTAGATTGGAAAGGGAGTGAGTATGGAAACGGACGAACCACCCAAGCTCGAGCCGCCTTCGGATAGCTACGGCGAGCCAAGCAATTTCATCCTGGGCGAGATCCAAGTGCTCCTGGCCGAGAAACGAACTGCGCTGGCTTCTCTGCGCACCGGTATCGCGGTTTTCGCTTTGCCTCTGTCCGTCCTGAGCGTGCTCATCGCGACCTCGCGCTATTACAATTTTGGTGCCGTCATTCCTCTCTTGGTGCCGCTGTTGCTCCTAAACTTAGGGCTGGTCGTGCTCGGCTCCTGGCTGATCTACCGTTCGATCCGCCACCTTCACCGTTACGACCACCGCATCCGAGAGCTCACCCAGAAATATCGGTCAATCGCGGACTTTGTAGATTAACGCCAACAGAAGACAGAGGTCAGAGGACCCGCCTACGCCAAGGCTCCGGCGCGGCAGGCAAAGGTCGGAGATCAGAAGTCAGCGATCAGATGTCAGAGGGCAGAAGTCAGAGGGCAGAAGTCAGGTGCTCTTGAGTGCGCTCGTTCCCAGCCAGCCCTTGATCTTGTAGGAATTCTTTTCGTTAAAGGCGTAGGTGACTTTACCGAGCGGATGGCGGACAACCACGCGAAGTTTATTTCCGTTCGGGTCGGTGATGCATTGCTGGAAATTTGCTCTGCTCATATGAAAGGCGGCCGCCAGATTTCTTTGCACGCAGAATACCGAGTCGCTCATGAATTTCAGACGACACCGTTTGGAGGAAGCCTCGGCGATATCAGGCGATTCCTTTAGCTTACTTTTAAAGACTTGTTTGCAGATGCCGGAGGCTTCTTTCACGGTCTTGTGGTCCATCGTGCGGACGGCCTCCCTCAAGTGACCGAGCTTGATGTATTGCTTGAAGAAGATCACGGCTGCGATCGCGGGCAAGATCAATCCGTGTCCGTTAACGTTTTGTGTGTGGCCTACGCTCGCGTTCAGAGCTGTCACGCCAAGGTTCCAGCAGAACAAAAGTACGCTGACAACTGCTTCGCCTAACAAGGCGTGTAGCGACGGTCTGATCAACGCGACAATTCCCGTCCCGAGCATCAGAAACGCGAGACCCAGAAGGCCGACATTCAAAATATTCACCTGAACGGCCCTAAAGCCGATAAACAGGTTGATGATCCCCCACACAATACCGACGATGGCGGCAGTGCGAATCGTTTTGCGCGCGCAAACAACGAGGAGGGCTTGGTTTTCCGTCGAATCAAAGACAGGATCGTGCTGCATGGTCGCAGGTTTGAGCAACCCGTGTGCCGCCCCATCACCACTGCGAGCCGAGAAGTCAGATGTAGGAATTAAGACGTAAGAAGTTTGGAGTGCCTATTTTTTTCGAGTATACGTAATTTCCATTGTCTTCGCTTCCTGGCCGCCACGATCTTCGTAGAAGTCGAGGGTGTGATGGTCTTTGTCGACCAGCTTAATCACCTCGCGAACCTTTGTCTTTACTCCCGGCATTGCCTCGTTTTCCCCGGTGTAGGTGAACGTTTTCGTGACCGGATCGTAAGTTCCTTCGGACATCATGATGCCAGTGCCCATGTTGTCCATCCAGGTGGCGACGAATTTCTTTTTCACGTTGTCGTAGGCCTCAAACCCCATCCCCTTAAAATTCGTCTCCTTCATTTTGCCGTCGGGACCTGGCATCTGCATTTTTCCACTGACATCTTCGACAAAGTAACGTCCGTCCATCATCGATTTCCGAACGGCGGTACCTTTCGATTCCTGTGGATTGGCGCTGGGATCAGGGTTCATCCAGAATTTGACGGTGTAACTCCAGGTGCCGACCATGTCCCCGAGCAGCTTGTGGTTCTCGTTCAATTTCGACAGCTCCATCATTTGCTTCATCATCTCGGCTTCGCTCGGCTGGCCGCTGGGCGCCACAACTGGGCTCGTCGCTTCCGCGGGTGAGATGGCCGTCTCTTGGGCGAATGCGGGAATAGTTATCAATGCGGCAAAAAGGGTTGTTAAGAATAGGGAAGTTTTCATGACGCCGATTGTTCTAAACAAATTGGAAATTAGAAAGGAAAAAGTAGAAGGGATCAGTCCCGCCTTCGCTAAATCTACGACGTGGCGAGCAGAGGTTTGCCACGGCGAATAGAGCGAGCCGGCAGCCGCGACATAGATCACAGAACCGAGGGGCGAGGGTGAGAGAGCGGGACGCGATCGAGTCAATCCGTCCTTCGGCGGATCAGAGGTCAGAGTCAGTCGCCGCAGACACTTCTACTTTTTGCCTGTGTAGTTGATCTCCAACCGGATCAGAGGTCGGACCTCAGAAGTCAGACGTCAGACATCAGACGAGACTGTGTTTTCCAGGATCGACATCTTCCCTTTCTCTCCACCCTGGAAACGGGATAATTTCGATTGTGCGCGCGACCAAGTTTGAGTTTGAAAGGCGCTTCTGGATCATTACCGGCATTTATGCGGTGGGGTTCTCCCTTTCCAATTTCGATCATGTCCGCGCCATCACTGCCCTGCGGCGTCTGATTGAGCCTTCGCTTCCGTCCGACAGCGCCCAGGCCATCGCCCTTGCCCAGGTTGTAATCGCCGCCGGCGCGCTCCTTGTTTTTCTCGCGGCGGCATTGCGCACGTGGGCGGCGGCTTATCTTCGCACCGACGTGGTGCACGATACCGATCAGCGTTCAGAAACTCTGGTGGCGGACGGGCCTTTTCGTTACGTCCGCAATCCGCTTTACTTCTCCAGCGTGCCGATGGCAGCGGGGATCGGCGTCCTAGCGAGCCGCGCGGGCTGGCTTTTTCTGGTGGGTGCGACGTGGCTGTTTGTTTATCGGCTGATCTTTCGTGAAGAAGAAGCGCTTCGGCAAAACCAGGGCGAATCGTATCGAGCTTATTGCGGTGCAGTCCCGCGCTTCTGGCCATCGCTCACGTCGCGCGTGCCGGCGGGGAATCGCGCTCCGCAATGGGGTCAGGCTTTCGCGGGGGAGAGTTTTGTTTGGATCTTCGGATTGGCGGAGTTGTTAATTGCAGCAACGTTGAATCCCTGGATCGGACTGATTGTGTTTCCGCTCGGATTTGTCGCGGATTTTCTTGTCATCCCGCTTGTGCGTTAACAGACAAGAAGTTGAGGCGTTGAGCGGGCCGCGGCGAATCAAGCAGCGTATTTCCGTTTCAGGTGATCGATGTAAACGCTGTATGCGTCGGCGAGCGCTGCGCTTTCGATGAACAGAATATTCTCGGCATTGAATTGGGCGCTGCGTGAAAAGTTATAAGAGCCGGTGATCACGCTGTCGTCGATCACGAGAACTTTGTTGTGCATGAAGTCGTGGCGCCCGGTTGGCGTGTAGGGCGTTGAGTTTTTTCCGACCAGGCCGGCGCGGGCGATGATGTCTTTCAGCGCGCCGATCTTCCACCGATTTTGCGGCACGTCCTGCCACTGCTGATAAACCTCTGCCATTTGTGTGCGATCGTAAATTCCGTCCACGGCGACGCGGCCCGCGCGCAACAAATTGCCAAGCTCGGAGATGAGAGTGCCGGAGTTGATCAACAAGCTGCAAATGCGGACGCGACGCTGCGCCTCGCGAACGCGCCTCGCGATTTCGGAATCGATTTCCAAACCGCAACCCGGAGAAAACATGGCGCGCGCCTCGGCCGGTTGACCGGAGAAAGTCAGCGGCACGGGCACGGTTTGAATGTGGCCGGTGTTATCGAAGTTTTCTTTTTCCCAGAGCTGTTCGAAATCCTGAGCGTAGTAATTGGCTAGCGGGGACGAATCGATCTCGAGAATGTTGTTTTCCATTAAGGTAAAGGCGTCGTCCGTCATGTTGGTCGAGCCAGTCCAGATCGATTGTCGATCGCGCAGGATAAATTTGCTGTGCATCAGTTTCATGCCGGCGATGCGACGCCAGGGATAGCCTAACGATTGGACAAATGCGCCGGTACCGGCCGGAGCGGGATCCTGACCGGCAGCAACATTTGGCTGAGATGGTTTGTCGCCGTCGTAGCAAAAACGGATTTGCACACCTGATTCTGCTCGTTCGTGCAAAGCCGACACCAGCTGGGCACGGAGTGGATCACTGAACCGCATGTCGTAAACAGCAAGATCGAGAGTTTGCTTTGCGGCGCGCAGAAACGTGGTCAGCCGCGCCATCACGGCATCGGCGGGTTGTTCGCCTTGAGCGAGAAAGAAAACCGAAAGATTGTCCACGCCGGGACCGCCCATCGCCCGATCGACGGCACAACGCAAGTTCGGCCGCCCTGGACGTTGAAATGATAGTCGACGCACTCAGGTGGCATTCGGGCGATCAAGAATGCATCATGAGCCGCTTATGATAGATGGTCGTTTGGAAGTAGAAGCGAGCAATCTCGGTTTGTCTCTCGCATCCGCTGCCAATAGCTTGCCGCACATGCCGGGACGGCGCTGTTGTTGTTTAGTCAATTTCGGGGCACTGGCCGGTACGCTCTTACTTTTCGCGTTCGGCGGTGGGGCTTGCCATAAGAGCGATAGTTCCGCGAAGCGGCTGTCAACTGCTGGTCCATTGCGGCCGTGCAAGCTGCCCGGTATTAATGAAGAGCTCCTATGCGGGAAGCTAACGGTTTTTGAGAATCGTGAGATCCGTTCCGGGCGGACAATTGATTTGAACGTTGTCGTCCTGCCAGCTCTCGATTCCATCTCCAAGGAGGAACCGTTATTCCATCTGGAGGGCGGTCCGGGCGTGGCCGCGACCGGTGCTGCGGACTTTTATGCGAAGGAAGGGAAGGAATACCGTCGCCACCGAGATGTTGTCCTGGTTGATCAAAGAGGCACGGGTAAATCAAATCCACTGACCGCGGCGGCGAGGAGGAAGAGTCCGCAGGATTATCTCACCGAGATGTATCCAGTGGAATATGTGAAGAATCTTCGGCAGGCGCTGGAACAACGGGCTGATCTAACGCAATACACAACCTCCATCGCCATGGACGATCTCGACGATGTGCGCGCCTGGCTCGGTTATGATCGAATCAACCTCTTCGGTCTCTCGTATGGGACACGCGCAGTGTTAGTCTATATGCGACAACATCCTGATCGGGTCCGCAGCGCTATTCTGATGGGGGTGGCGCCGACGTATCTCAAGATGCCTCTTTACCATGCGCGTGCGGCCAAGCGCGCCATGGATTTATTGCTGAAGCAATGCGCCCACGATGACGCTTGTCATCAAGCCTTTCCGAAAATCCAGCAGGAGTGGGAGGAGGTGGTAGAGCGTTTGGGAAGGGAACCGGCTCGGGTCGAGTATTCGCCCCCGGATAAAAACGCAACAGTCACGGTCGAAATTCAACGTGATATCTTCGCTGAAAAATTGCGCTTTCGAATGTATTCACCTGACGGCGCCCGACGAGTACCCCTTATCGTTCATCAAGCCGCCCGAGGTGACTTCGGCCCGTTTCTTAAAGAAGCGATCACGGCGGACAGGTCTGTTCCCGACTTCATCGCCGATGGCATGTACTTATGCGTGACCTGCGCGGAGGACACGCCATTCATTGATCAAGACGAAGCGGCGAAAGTAAATGCAGGAAACCCATTTGGTAATTATCGCGTCTTTCAGCAGACACGCGCCTGTAGCATGTGGCCGCGAGGAAAAATACCGGCCGGGTTTCATGAGCCAGTGACCTCCAATATTCCGGTCTTGATCTTGTCAGGCAATTTGGATCCGGTAACGCCACCGCAGTGGGGCGAAGAAGTCGCGAGCCATTTGCCAAATAGCAAGCATGTTGTCATCGCTAACGGGGCCCATACGCCGGATGGGCTGACCAACTTTGAATGTGTCGACCAGTTGATGCAGGAGTTCTTGTCGAAAGGTAGCACCAAAGACCTGGATACCAGCTGCGTGGAGCGAGTTCTTTCGCCGCCCTTCGTCACAAACGAATCGAAGTAGCAACACTGCTTCTCGCGCGTGTAAGTGATCTTCGGCGAAGCGAGAGGTCAGAGATCAGAGGTCAACCCCGCGCCGCAGCTTTACTCAGGAGTTTCTGACTCCACTCGGCACGCAAGACTTTCATCTCCGCTTTGAGCCCGACCATGCGCGACGCGACGCCTTTATATTTTTTGGTGATGCCGGTGACCGTTCTCGTTACCGCGCCCTGATTGACCAGGCCCTGGAGCTTTTCATAAGAACGGAGGCGCAGCATTTCTTCGCCGCCACTGGCGGCATTTCGTTCCCGAAGATTAAGCAGGATGATCTCGAACAAAGGTTTGAATTCGAACGAGGCCTTGGAGGAAAGCACGGCCACCAGCTCTTCGGTAATATTGTCGGGCATCCGACGTGAAAAAGAGGCACCAGACGGTTTAGACATCGGTAACTATAGGCCAGATTTGGGAAATAGCGAGCGGCTGAGGCGATGGCGGAGCTGGAGGAATGGGCGTTCGATCGACAAGAAGAGGATGAGGCCGGCGGCGTAGATCAACAGCTCGACGAGGAGAATGGCCGGAATTGATGTGAGCGCGATGTCATGATTGGAACAGAATTGGATCGCAGCGTGGATGACAAGTTTGTGACTCAGGTAAACGCTGTACGCGACGCTGGCGAAGAACGCCGCACCGGGAATCTCGATTCGCCGGAAAGGCAGGCGCGGACTGATACCACAGACGAGCAACGCGGCCATGCCGAACGCGATGAGCGGGAATTGCCAGATGCAGGTCGCGATCGTGAGATTGTTTTCGCCGATGTATAAACCGCAAACAATTGCCGCTAATCCGGGCAGCCAAAGCCAGAGCGCCGCATTCATGAGCCGCCCCCACCAGTTCGGGCGAAATTTCTCGATCGCCGCGAGCACGACGCCAAAAAACGAGCGGATCGAGCCGCGTCCAGGTGGGATAGTAGATCCAGAGTTGGAACCCGCGCTCGGAGACGCCGGTGTCGCCGAGGTTTCGCCAGGCGAGAAAGGCGCGGAGTGCGATCCCGCCGAGAACGACAACGCACGGAACAATGACGCTCGCACGCTTCCACCGGCTTACCAACAAGAGAAGCAGCGGGAGCACCACGTAAAATTGATCTTCGATCGCGAGCGACCAGGCGTGAGAGAAAGCGGTGCCGCCTTGCAGGCCGACGTTTTGCACCGAGATGAGAAATTTCCAGAGCGGAGAAATCTCCGGGAACTCCCGGAGCGACGGGAGGGAAAAGTAAACCGCGAGAATGACAAAGTATGCGGGCATGATTCGCAAGGCGCGGCGCACGAAGAAGCGCGGGAAGTTGATGCCTTGCCCACGCTCGAGCTGCGCGAGCAATTGTCCGCCGATGAGATAACCGCTGAGGACGAAAAAAAGATCGACACCGACCCAGCCGAAGCGATGCCAATCGTTCGGAAGCGCGAAGCCGAAAATGCCGGCGTGATAGATAACGACGACGATGATGGCAAGCGCACGGAGAAGATCGAGACCGGGCTGGCGTTCGCGATTTCGAAAGCGCGGATCGATTGCGGTCTGACTCACGGATTCATCGACCCGCGGAATGTAGCAGACAGCCGCTCAATCCGTCGATGAATCGTTTGCCGCAATTGAACGCATTACGGAGAAAGCGATAATCCGGTGCCCCATTTCTTTTCGTGATAACGCGCTGATTAACGATCAAGACTTTTCAACGAGGGTGTCGTTTCGGAGATCGACATCTTTGTTTAGCTCGGAGTGATCCCGAATCGGGAGCGTAAACCAAAACGTGCTTCCTTTTTCAAGTTCGCTCTGAACGCCGATTTTTCCTTGGTGTGCTTCCACCGCAAGCCGGCAAAAGGCGAGGCCGAGGCCGGTGGAGTGTCGATGTTCGCTGCCGCTATCTGTCTGTCCGAATTTTTCGAAGATGTGTTTGTGCTGATCCGGCGGGATGCCCTGGCCGTCGTCGCTCACCGAGATCGTCGCATCCGCCACGTTGCGCTCAACATTTACCCGGATGGTTCCATCTGCTCTGGTGAACTTCAGCGCATTGCTGATCAAGTTTTCGAGAACGCGGCGAATCACATCGGCGTCGCAAGACACTGAGACCGGTCCGGGGGGAACGTCGCAACCAAGGATGCGGCCGTGGAGCACAGGCGTAAATCGACTCGCAGCTTTGCGCACAATCTGCGCGACATCGTGGGATTGCAGGCGAAGCGGCATTTCGCCCGCCTCGAGGCGACCGACATCCAGCAGGGTCGTGATCATATTGGCCATGTCGTTGGCGCCCCGTTTCGCTTCAGCGACACACTGTGCTTCGCTCGGGTTCAGTTTATCGGAAGCCATTTCTTGCAGCGCATCCACGTAGCCCGTGACGACAGTCAGCGGCGACCGCAGATCGTGAACGATCATATGGGTGAGATCGTCCTGCTTCCGCAATGTCGATCTTAGTTTGGCTCTCTCGATGCGTTCGAGGCTGAAATCCGAAACCAGGCAGAAGAGAACGTTTGAGTTGATGGCCAGGAGCGGGGCAAGGCAGGGAAGATAAAGGCCTTGATAATTGTAAAACCAAAGAGCGCAAAATGGCCCGGCTCCGTCGAGTGCGCCAAGAGCGAGCAAACGCAGCCACGGTGACCGAATCATTAAACAAAGTGCAGCTCCAAGGAGAGTCGCCAAAATTGTAACCGCCGCTCTGGCAAATGGTGAAAGCTCTTTCAGGAATTCGCCGTGCAACAGCGCATTAAGGGCGTTGAGATGGAGCTCGGCGCCGGGCATCGGGCCGAACGGTGTCGCCAATTCGTCCTTCTGCCATTTTCCTTCCGCTCCGATGACGACGATTTTGTTCCGGAAAAATTCGCCGGTCCGGTAATTGTGTTCCCAATATTCGGGCACAAAGATCTCGAACACCGGATGCGGACGGAAACCCGATCGAGGCGGCCCGGTAAAGCGGATAAGATGCTCGGCCAGATCATTGGGAACCTGCTCGGGATGTCCAGCCTCTGAGACAGCGCGTGCCGAAAGCGAAAGGTACGTTGCCGTCAAACTCTCGCGTTTTCGAAAGGCGACCCGGTATTGAGTCCCGCGCACAATTTTGTCTTCATCGGTGAAAAAATTGGTGAACCCGACGCGACTATCTGGCATCTCCGCCCTTGGGATCAGGGTTTCCGTGGGCGGGTCGTAACTGGAGGGAATGCGGCGTGATCGATCAACCTCGGCGGGAGAAACAAAGTTACTTCCGATCACCACTTGCCATTTGAATTGATCGAGCGCCGTGCGAAATGCATCATCACCCCGTGCCGGCGCCGGAAAGAGGCAATCGTAGGCGACCACCTTTGCTCCAGCGCGGACGAGGCGCTCTAAAATCATAGCGTAGATTTCGCGATTCCACGGCCAACCTTTGCTCATGATCTGAAGAGCGCGGCGGCACTCGGGTTCGTTGGCGCTCGACGGAAACAGCCTATTGACATCGAGGTCTTCATCCAAGGTCACTGAACCGGAGTCGATCGCGAGAAAGATGAGATCGGGATTGATCGGCGTTGTCCTTCCGGAGCGAGCGATTACATCGCGAAGCCGCGATTCGGTCTGGAGGTAATAGCCCGGAGGCACGAAATCGACCAAGATTGCGACTCCCGCACAAAGCGCTGTGAGAAGAACGACGATAATGGTGCGCCGACGGGACATGATCTCGGACGCAGCGGGAAACATGCCGACAGAGGAATGGTAGGGACCGCTTGGGACCCGGCGGGCGTGCGCCTTGCTTAATTTCAGAGGTGGTTTCGCAGTTCACCCGGTCAGAATGAGGCGCGTATTTTATGATGTTTGCCGCTCCCCCAATTGTGCCTTTTTAGGAGTCCGCAAACAGGGTCCTCCGCAGCCGTCCGAAACGACTCAAATTGATCGGCATTTTTTGATTTGACGAATTCTTATAATTGTGATAATTATGAGCAATCAGCTGAACATTAAATCTATGCTTAAGACCAATCTTTCTTTAATTCTCGCCGCTGTCGCCTGCATCTTTTCCGTCCAGCAATCGCCCGCGGGTCCGCTTACATCGGCGGAAGTCACCAAGATTATTAACCGGGTTAGCGTGATCGACCCGGCAAAAGGCGGCCATCCCGCCATTATACGCGATATCATCAAAGACGATCTCGGCCTTCAAACTGGGGCCAAATCGCGCTCGGAGTTGCTTTTCCAAGACAACACTCTGACGCGCCTCGGGGCGGAGACATTCTTCAGTTTCAAAACCGGGACGCGCGACATGACGCTGGAGAAGGGGTCCATGCTTCTTCAAGTCCCGAAGGGACTGGGCGGCGCGAAGATTCACACCGCGGCGGTCACGGCGGCCATCACCGGCACGACGATCATGATGGAATATATCCCCAATCAATACATCAAAGTGCTCGTCCTTGAAGGAAGCCTGCGCTTGTCGCGGAACGGGGCCTCCAGTGATTCAGTGGTCCTTCGGCCCGGCAAGATGGTGATCATGCGCCCGGACGCGAAGAGAATTCCCGATCCGGTTGATGTCAATCTGGAGCACATCGTTAAGACGTCGACCCTGGTCAACTTTCCCGGCGGCGATATGCTGCCCAGTATGGCGCTTATTCGGGCCGCGATTAACGACCAGGCCAAAGAGCTGGCAAAGGGGATTCTTGTTCCGACAAACCTGGTCATAGGCCACGGGACCAAGGTAATCTTGGCTTCCAACGATCAGCTGGCCAGAACCGTCGGCCGAGCCGGCCTTGTGGGGTCTGTTGCAGCAAACGCTTCTACTAGCACATCGACTGTCGTAAACAATCTTCTCGGCTCGCGCGGCGTGGTTACGAACGGGTTGTTAGGCGGGAATCTGACGGGAACTACAGTTTCGGTATCGAGCAGCAATCAACTTCTCGCGCTCGTGAGCAACGCTGTGCCGGGTTCTGGCGGAACAATCACGATCACTCCAGCTACAGTCACTGCTGGTGCGAATGTGACGGTCGCTGGGGCTGGCACGGTCAACGCTAGCACCTCGGGTGGCACCGTGAACGCTGCCGCCAACGTCCCATTAAGTGGGAATAGCTTGCCGACGGTCTCGGTCGGTACTGTCCCAACCTTGCTCGGTCAAACCCCACTTGGAACCAATTCCCCCACGCTCGTTAGTCCCGGACCTCTTGCTGGTCAGATTCCGCCGATCCAGCCCCTTTTGGGAGGCCATTAAAACCGAAGGCACAGGATAGAAGTCAGAAGTAGAAGTTTGGAAGGCATTACTCCTGCCAGGCTTAGTTGATCGCCATCGTTTTCGCTTCCTGCCGTCGCGATCTTTGTACCCTCGAAGGCGCAATGTCTCTATCGACGATCTTCACGACTTCGCGCACTTTTCCTCGCGGATCAGCAACGTGTCGGCAATGCACTTACGGGGCTAGCTGGTTTCGCTCTCTATTGAATTACAATTTTGTACTGCTTCGACGGAATGCCATTGGCCACCACCTCGAGATAACTCTGGCCGGTTTCCATGTTGGCCGGTATGTCCAAGTGGGTGGACGCGGGACCCGGGTAGCCAACCGCCATGGTGCTGTGGTCATGGGTGCGGCAGTAGAAAACGTGGCGGGTGGCAAGGTTGGTAATGCGCACGATGGGATAGTTGGTGGCGTTCTGTAGATCATCGCCGTAGGCGGTGGCTTGCGAGAGGCCATTGAACTTGAGGCCGAACAGAACGAATGAGCTTCCGCGTGAAATTGCGAGTGACGTCAGAAATGCCGACGGCGCCCAGTTGTAGTTGCCCCCCATGGCGGTGAAGATTTCGACATCGTTGGTGTAATCGGTGTACATGATCTGCCCGGTGGGAAGCACGAGCAAGTGTCCCTGGAACGAGGAGACATTGGGAGCGTTGGGCGGACCCGATACTGGAGTCAGGTTGCTCCCATCCCACTCGAAGAAGATGGAACCCGCATTGAAAATCAAGGGGCTGGTCATCATGAGCATCTTACCGTTGGGCTCCAGTGCTGCTGGGCCATCGGCGATGTCGAGATTACCGGGAAAGTCCGGGCCCGCAGTCCAGGTACCCGAGGCGACGTTGTAAATGGCAGTGTGGGCTGGGCCGCAGCTATTCGCTCCCGTGGCGAAAACCGTCCCGTTGGGGAGCAAAAGAGCAGGACCTACTTCATACGAGGCATTTCCACCGCAATTGGCCGCCGAATCCCACAGTTGCACCGGCGTAGTGCCGGCAACGGACCAGCTCCCGCTGTTGGGATCGTAGATTTCGTAATTCATTCCGTTGGACTGGTAATGTTGAACGTAGGCATCGACCGTGAGCACCTTTCCGCTGGGAAGCAGGGTCCATCCTTCCTCATCGTTGATGTCAAACTTGCCGGAGCCGGTAGCGGCCCACGTCAAGGTCGATGCGTTGAGAAGTGCTGCTTGGCTGGTGACTGCGTTGGCCAGCATTAGCGTCCCGTTATTCAACACTATAGTCGAGGCATCACCAATCGCGCTCCAGCCGCTGGGGGGATTTACGTTTGTCCAGGCATCGGCCACCGGGTCGTAAATAGCTCCTAGCCTGGTAAAACCGCCGCCATATTGATTGTACTCACCGCCTTCTACCACCACCCGACCGTCGGGTAGTACCGCAGATCCGAAAAAGAGAGGGCCGTAGCCCACGGGCAAGGGGGCGATTGGTGACCAAGTTCCGTTTATGTAACTGCCGTTAATATCGGGCGTCAGCTTATACCAGTTCCTCGTAGCCACGTTGTTGTTTTGATCGTTCTCTTCGTGGGCGATGACCGTGCCATCAGTGAGCAGCAGGATCGTGCCAAGGTTAACAGGAGGGTTGTTGGTTGTGCGTGTCCACTGCGATTGAGCCGTTATCTTCTGCATGTCGGGTGCGGTCGGCGGTCCGCTCGCCGGCAACGCGAGCCGGACACCGATCGCCCACGGAAAAACCGGAGTGGAGCTCATCGCCGGACTTGTTGCGGCCGTCGGGGTTTGCGCGGATAACGAGACAGTTCCTAATGCAGTTGCCAGAACGACTGCCAATGATAATGAGGCAGTCTTAAGAGTATTCATCGCGCGATCCTATTCAGAGCGCCTCACGACTGTCAAGCTTATGAGAACCAGGAGAACAAGTTATGCACTCGAAGAGCTAACGTGTCGCGCGAACGAGATGATGCTTATCTAACTTTTTCGCTTTGTTAAAACTTGACTGGTTAAACCAGTCGAGTTCACACCCATGCACACTGTAGCGATGCCAGGATTCTGCACGGCCTGTGCTGCCGGCGCCTCCTGCAGGACACCGGGGAAGAAGACGGGACCGAAGTCAGAAGTTAAGAGTCGGAACCCCTCCTACTTCTTCCGCGTATAACTAATCTCCATCGTTTTGGCTTCCTGGCCCTTACCGCGGTCTTCGTACCACTCGAACGTGTGATGGTCGTTATCGGCGATCTTTAGCACTTCGCGCACCTTGGTTTTCATACCCGGCACCGCTTCCATTTCCGACGCGTAAGTGAACGTTTTCGTGGCGGGGTCGTATGTGCCTTCGGAGAACTCAATGCCGGTTCCCATATTGTCGATCCAGGAAGAGACGAATTTCTTTTTCACGTTGTCGTAGCCGTCAATGCCCATGCCTTTGAATTCAACGTCCTTCATTTTGCCGTCCGGGCCGGGCATTTGCATTTTCCCGCTGACGTCCATGACGAAATAACGTCCACCCATCACCGGCTTTGTGGTGGCGTTGCCTTTTGATTCTTGCGGCTTCGCGTTTGGATCCGGGTTCATCCAGAATTTGATGTCGTAAGTCCAATTACCAGCGAAGCTGGCGAGCAATTTGTGGTTCTCGTTCAATTTCGAGAGCTCCATCATTTGCTTCATCATCTCGGCTTCGTTCGGCTGTCCAGCAGCCGGTGCAGCCGACACTGGGCTCGTCGCCGGCGCCGACGTCTGGTCTTGCGCGAATGAAGGAATCGTTATCAATGCCGCGAAAAGGGTTGTTAGGAATAGGGAAGTTTTCATAAAGCCGATTCTTTTCCAGCGTGCCCCGCGGCGTCAAGCCTTTGATCAGAGTTGAGATGTCCCGCCTTCAGTCGCTGCGGCGACCTACGGTGTGGCAAAAGATCAGAGGCAGATGTCAGAGACGCGTCGACCTGCTTGATGTTACTATTGGCTCAGGGGAGCGAAGCGATAATGCGATCGACCAACGGTCCCGGAATCAGACCCAGAAAAATTACGATCGCCCCAAGCACTGACAGCGAGACGCGTTGCAGGAAATCCCCGCCTTGGTCGACGCTCCCGCCTACGTTTGATTTTGGCGTACCATGACGGCGTAGCGGGGAGGTCTCGTGCTGAGCGGGTTCATCGACGAAAACCACTTTAAGGACGATCAGGTAATAGTAGAGCGAAATGAGGCTGCCAAGGAGGGCCAACGCGACGAGCCAGAGCAGGCCGTGGTTTTCGCCGGGGCGTAGCGCGGCGCTGAACAGGTAGAACTTTCCGAAAAATCCTGCTAGCGGTGGCAAGCCGGCCAGCGACAACATGAAGATCGACATGCACCCGGCGAGCAACGGTGAACGCGTGCGCAGTCCAGCGAAGTTCATCAAATCGTCGCCGCCGGTTTCGCGTCGCACCAGCGCGACGACGCCGAACGCGCCGACGAGCGTGAAGGCGTAAACGGTTGTGTAAAATAACGTCGCACTGAATCCTTCGCGCCCGCCGGCGATGAGTCCGAGCAGCGTGTAACCGGCGTGGGCGACGGCGGAGTAGGCGAGCAGACGGCGGACGTTGGACTGAGCGAGCGCGACGAGATTGCCAATAACGATGGACAATGCGGCGAGCACGGCCAACACCGGCGCCCAGCCGGCAATCATGGCATGCCATGCGGCGCTTCCGTGTGCGGGGCCGAAGCCGACCAGCACGATTTTTCCAAGTACGACGAACGACGCGACTTTCGAACCCGAAGCGATAAACGCGGCGCTCGGGACGGGCGCACCCTGGTAAGCGTCGGGTGCCCAAAGATGAAATGGCGCAGCGGCGATTTTGAACGCAAAACCGACAAGGGTCATGACGATTCCGGCGAAGAGCAGCGGTGAGAGGGTCTGCGCACTGAGCTTCTGTGCGATGGCGGCGAGCCCTGTCGTTCCTGCCATGCCGTAGACGAGACTCAATCCAAAAAGCGTGAACGCGCTCGCTGTGCTGCCGAACAGGAAATATTTCAGGCCCGCCTCGGCTGAGTGGATATCGGTTTTGTCAAACGCGGTCATGACGTAAAGCGAGAGGCCGGTCAATTCCAGTCCGATGAAGATCATCAGCAACTCTTCGCTCCCGACGAGCAGCATCAGTCCGATCGTCGCGAGCAAAACCAGCGCGAGATACTCGCCATGGTTACGCGAAGAAAGGTCGGTTCGGGCGAGAACCACCGTGAAAAAGGCGAGCGAAAGGGAGATGATTTTGAACAGCGACGTTAAGGGCGTGATCACCAGCATTCCGCCGAAGAGCGTTGCGCTTTGCGGTAACATCAGTACCGCCCCGACTGCAGCTGCGAGTCCGAGCCCGGCGACAGCGGAGCAAAACGCGGAACTTCGTCGGTTCGACGGACT
>Ga0210384_10003718_pt1 | contig 17468 bp, 11 predicted proteins | sample IncBWH2MmetaG_FD_160574 | JGI IMG/M metagenome (GOLD analysis project Ga0210384, IMG submission 160574) | Forest soil microbial communities from Barre Woods Harvard Forest LTER site, Petersham, Massachusetts, United States - Inc-BW-H-2-M | ecosystem: Environmental > Terrestrial > Soil >...
GCAGCCACTGCACCGAGTCGAGACTGCGGTTTTCGTGCCGCTCGAGCAGCTGCACCAGCAGGTCCTCGACCATGGTGTTGGCGAGCGAGGGGCGCGGGTCGTCCTCATCGGGCGGCTGCATTTCGATGCGGTAGCGATTGCGCGTGTCGGCGCGCGTGCGCTCGAGGTCCTTGAAGCCCACGAGCGCCTCGCGGAACAGGCGGCCCGCAAGATGCAGCAGCCTGCCTTGCGCCTCGGCGGGCAGCCGCTCGCTGCTCACGCCCGCGCCGCGACAGAACGCATCGAGTCCGGAATGCACTTCGGCAAGCGACATGGGGCCCGCGCCGTTTTTTGGCTCGCGACCCACCGCCTCGGCGAGCCGCGCCATGCGTTCGCCGAGGTAATTTGCCTCGGCGCCGCTGGACTCCCGGGGTTCGGGGCGCGCCGCCTGCGCTGCCGTCAGCGCCCGCACCGGCGCGGAATCAACCATCTGGCCGTAGGCGTTGACGGGAAGCACCGGACCGGTGTCGCTCGCCGGGACGATCAGATCCTGCAGGTCCAGCGGCGCGCCGATGTCCTGCTCGGAGTGGCGGCCGAAGGTGCGCAGGGTGTGAATGCTGGTCGGCACCGCAGCCGGGGGCTCGGGCTTTGCCTGCGGAGCTTCGAGTGCGGCGAGGATCTGGTATTCGCCCATGCGGATGATGTCACCGTTGGTAACGCGATGACCGCTCGAGCCGCGCTTCGCCAGCGGCTCCATTTCGTCGTTGACGTAGACACCGTTGGTGCTGACGTCCTGGAGGTAGAAGTGCCCCTCGCGAAACTGCACCCGCGCGTGGTGGGCGGAGATGTAACGCCGCGGATCGGGCAGCACCCAGTCGTTGTCGGCGGAACGGCCGATCGTGCCGCCTTCCACCGAGAACGTGGCGCTGCTGCGGTCAGCGAGCGAGCGCCGCTGATCACTAACGATGCGCAGGCGAAGGGCCATGGTTCCCCGACTCAAGAAAATTCCGTCCGTATGCAGCTTTGCGCCGTTTCCCTCGGGCACGAGCGTTCCGCAGGCCGCGCCCGGACATATACTGTCGGGGTCAAAGTAGCAGGCACCCCCCGCCAAGCCATGGCAACCAGTCACATTTTTCGCATTATGTTCGTGAATCAGGGCAAGGTTTACGAGGTGTATGCCCGCAAGGTGAGCCACGGCGAGCTGTTCGGATTCATCGAGGTCGAGGAGTTCGTGTTCGGCGAGCGCGCCTCGGTCGTGCTCGATCCGTCCGAGGAGCGAATCAAGGGCGAGTTCGCGGGGGTTAAGCGCACCTTCCTGCCCATGCATTCAGTCCTGCGCGTGGATGAAGTGAAGAAGCAGGGCGTCAGCAAGATCACGATGCTGGAAGGCGGGGCCAGCGTCGCGCAGTTCCCGCTGTCCGTGTACACCGCGCCGCCGGGCGACAAGAAGTAAGCCGCGCATGCTGGAGATTCCGGGGCCGCCGGCGCTGTCAGCCTTCCGCATCGCCAAGCTCCTGCAGCGCGTGCAGGCGCTGGAAGCCACGGTCGTCGGCTTGAGCGCGCGCTTCGTGCATTTCGCGGAACTTGCGCGGCCGCTGAGTGAGCAGGAGCGCGAGGTTCTGGCGCGGCTCCTCAGCTACGGGCCCGCCGCCCCGGCCGCGCACGAGAACGAGGCGGGCGAGCAGGTTCTGGTGGCGCCGCGCGCTGGCACCATTTCTCCCTGGTCGAGCAAGGCGACCGACATTGTGCGGGTGTGCGGCCTGGAGAGCGTGCGGCGGGTAGAGCGCGGTATCGCCTATCGCCTGCGCGCGCCGCGGGCCCTGAATCGCGACCAGCTGCTGCGGCTCGCGCCGGCGTTATTCGACCGCATGACCGAGATGCCGCTGTTGGAATTCGCGCAGGCCGCACGGCTGTTCGAGCACGCCGCGCCGCGCGCACTCGCGCGCGTGAGCCTCGCGGGCGGCCGCGCTGGCCTCGAAGCTGCGAATCGCGCCCTGGGAATGGCACTGTCGGGCGATGAGATCGACTACCTGCTGGCGGCTTTTCACCGCCTGGGGCGCGATCCGACCGACGTCGAACTCATGATGTTCGCACAGGCGAACTCCGAGCACTGCCGCCACAAGATATTCAATGCCAGCTGGACTATCGACGGCGAGCCGCGCGCGGAATCGCTGTTTGCGATGATCCGGCACACGCACGCGGTGAGTGCGCACGGCGTGCTGTCGGCCTACCGGGACAACGCCGCGGTGATCGAAGGCGCGCAGGGGCTGCGTTACTTTCCGGATCCGGCGTCGGGGATCTATCGCGCCAGTGCCGAGCCGATCGACATTCTCATGAAGGTCGAGACGCATAATCATCCGACTGCCGTTTCACCGTTTGCGGGCGCCGCCACGGGTTCCGGCGGCGAGATCCGCGACGAAGGCGCCGCCGGGCGCGGCGCCAAGCCCAAGGCCGGACTCACCGGCTTCTCGGTGTCGCACCTGCGGATTCCGGGCTACCCGCGACCCTGGGAGCGCGCCACCGCCGCCCCCGCACGCATCGCCTCGCCACTGGAAATCATGACTGAGGGACCAATCGGCGCCGCCGCCTTCAACAACGAGTTCGGCCGGCCCGCGGTGTGCGGCTACTTCCGCACCTTCGAGACCCAGGCCGCCGGTGACCCGCCCGGGCGCCGCCGCGGTTACCACAAGCCGATCATGATCGCGGGTGGCATCGGCAACATTCGCCGCGGCCACGTGGAGAAGTCCGTAGTGCCGGTCGGCGCGCAGCTCATCGTTCTCGGCGGACCGGCAATGCTGATCGGCCTGGGCGGCGGCGCCGCTTCCTCGGTCGGCAGTGGCAGCTCGAGTGCGGAACTGGACTTCGCATCGGTGCAGCGTGGCAACCCGGAAATGCAGCGCCGCGCGCAGGAAGTCATCGACCGTTGCTGGGCGCTTGGGGATCGCAATCCGATCGTGCTGATCCACGACGTGGGCGCGGGCGGGCTGTCCAATGCGGTACCGGAGGCGGTCGCACACAGTGAGCGCGGCGCACGCATCGACCTGCGCGCCATCCCCAGCGCCGAATCCGGCATGTCGCCGCTCGAGTTGTGGTGCAACGAAGCCCAGGAGCGCTACGTGGTCGTGATCGAGCCGGCGGGCCTGGCGCAGTTCGCGCACCTGGCCGCGCGCGAGCGTTGCCCGTTCGCCGTGATCGGCGAGATCAACGACAGCGGCCGGCTCACGGTCGGCGATTCGCGCTCTCATGAACAGCCGGTGGACATGCCGATGGACGTGCTGTTCGGCAAGCCGCCGCGCATGACGCGCGATGTGCGCAGCGCGCCCGGCGCGCGGGCGCGCTTCGACATCAGCGCCATTGATGTGCACGAGGCCGCCTACCGCGTGCTGCGGTTGCCGGCAGTGGCGGACAAGACCTTCCTCATCACCATCGGTGATCGCACGGTGGGGGGGCTCATCAGCCGTGACCAGATGGTGGGCCCGTGGCAGGTGCCGGTGAGCGATGTCGCGGTCACGCTTGCCGATTATCACGGCGTCGCCGGCGAAGCCATGGCCATGGGCGAGCGCACGCCGGTGGCGGTGCTGGATGCGCCGGCTTCCGGGCGTCTGGCGGTTGCCGAGGCGATTACCAACATCCTCGCGGCTGACGTCGGCTCGCTGTCGCAGATCCGGCTGTCGGCCAACTGGATGGCCGCCTGCGGTGAGCCGGGCGAGGACGCGGCACTCTACGAGACGGTGCGCGCCGTGGCGCGCGAGCTGTGTCCGCAACTGGGCATTGCGATCCCCGTCGGCAAGGACTCGCTGTCGATGAAGACCGCCTGGGCTGAGGGCGGCCGGGAGCTGAGTGTGGTCGCGCCGGTGTCCCTGATCGTGTCGGCGTTTGCGCCGATCAAGGATGTGCGCACGACGCTCACCCCGGCACCGCAGCTCGACGAGCGCCCGACCTCGCTGTGGCTCATCGATCTTGGCGCTGGCAAAAACCGGCTGGGGGGCTCCGCGCTCGCGCAGGTGTACGGGGAGCTCGGCGACACGCCCGCGGACCTGGACGATGCGCAGATGCTCATGCGCCTGGCGGCGGCGCTTGCGGAGCTGCGCGGCGCCAACATGCTGCGCGCCTATCACGACGTTTCCGACGGCGGCTTATTCGTAACGCTCGTGGAGATGGCGTTCGCGGGACACTGCGGGCTGGACATCGCCCTGCCGGCCGCGCGGGGTCCGGCGCTCGCGCAGCTGTTTGCCGAGGAACCCGGCGTGGTCGTGCAGATCATGGCGGGCGATGAGCCGGCTTTCACGGCCATCCTGGCGCGGCATGGGCTGGCCGCCGCGGCGCTGTACCTGGGGGCGCCGACCAGCGACCTGTCGGTGCAGATGCGCATCGGCGACACGCACTTCAACGAATCATGGCGCGAACTGCGGCACGCCTGGTCGGAGACTTCATGGTGCATGCGACGCTTGCGCGATGAGCCTGAGTGCGCCGATGAGGAGTTTGCCGCGCAGACCGTGGAGCGCGACTCAGGACTAAGCGTCGCGCTCAGCTTCGATCCCGAAGAGGATATCACCGCCCCTTACGTGGCACGCGGCGTGCGCCCGGCGGTCGCCGTGCTGCGCGAGCAGGGTGTCAACAGTCAGACGGAAACCGCCGCGGTGCTCGAGCGCGCGGGCTTCACCCCCCACGACGTGCACATGACGGATCTTTTGAGCGGGCGTCGCTCGCTCGGGGAGTTCCGGGGGCTGGTGGCGTGCGGCGGCTTTTCCTACGGCGACGTGCTGGGCGCCGGCGAGGGCTGGGCGAAATCCATTCTCCATCACGCCCGGGTGCGCGAGGAGTTCCTGCGGTTCTTCGCACGCGCCGACAGGTTCGCGCTGGGCATCTGCAACGGCTGTCAGATGTTCGCGGCCCTGAAGAGCATTATTCCAGGCACCGATCACTGGCCGCGCTTCGTGAAGAATCGCAGCGAACAGTATGAAGCGCGTTTTTCCCTGGTCGAGGTGCTGCGCTCGCCGGCGGTGGTTTTCGACGGCATGGCGGGCTCGTTCCTGCCCATCGCGGTGGCGCATGGCGAGGGACGCGCCGAGTTTCCCTCCACGGCCGCCGCCGCCGCGTGTGCGGCGAGCGGGCTGGTGGGCCTGCGCTACGTGAACCACGACCACAGTGTCGCGACGCGTTATCCCTTCAACCCGAGCGGCACGCCCTTCGGGATCGCGGCGCTGACCAACGCGGACGGCCGGGTGACCATCACCATGCCGCATCCGGAGCGCTCATACCGTTACCTGCAGAATTCCTGGCGGCCCCGGGATGCGGGTGAGAACAGCGGCTGGACGCGCCTGTTTCGCAACGCGCGGCGCTTTGTGGATTGAAAATCAGCTTGCTGACACGAACGGGGTGACGTTGCTGCCGGTCTCATCCAGGAAGAAGCGCCGCACCATGATTGCCTGCTGCAGCTTGCCCTTGCGGACGTAAGCTTCGTACAGCAGATCCTTGACGACCTCCAGCATGATGCCCGCCTCGTAGCCGTCCAGGAGCGGCAGCCGCGCCTGCGGCTCGAGCTGCGCGCCGAAGAGGATGTTCTTCATCTTGGTGAAGACTTCCGGCTCGATGGGCGCGAGCTCGCGCACCGCGTTCAGCTCATCGAACAGGCGCAGCTTCCCGGCCTCGCCTAAGTCGGCAAACATGGCCTGTGCCGCGCGCCGGCACATGGAGGCAAACGCGTTGAAGGCTCCTTGCGAGAAACAGGTGAGCGCTTCGCGGAACAGCGACTCGACCTCCTCGGGGACGTAGGTGAAGCTGAATTTCTCGCGCGCGCGTTCGACTTCCGTGAACTGCGGCGACAGTTCGATCCGCGCCGCACCGTACAGCCGCACCGTGAAGCGCAGGAAGATCGGCATGTGGCACGCGTCGCACAGGTACACCAGCCCCACCTGCTTGGGCCGGTAGACCTGCAGATCCTCGAAGCGCGGCACGGCGCTCACCGTGATATGGGCAACCGCCTGGCAATGGGGGCACGTGACGACCAGGTTCTTGTCCTGGTCGTGGTGCAGTTGGCTCGCTGAATCGATGTACAGGGACATGGGTCCAATGCGGGCGGCTCGCTAACTTGTTGTACGCCGCCAAAGAGCATGTTAACCGAAAGCGCGGCCGCGGCGATCCGTCACACGTTATGTAACAGGCTTGGGTTGGCGCGCGAAGCCGAGGATGCGCTCCGCGAGCGTTGCGTACTCACCGCTGAAGTGATGACCCTTGCCGATCTGCGCGCGCGCCACACCGCCCGCGGGCAGGCCGGGGCAGATGGAGTCCGTCTCGCCCTCCCCGTAGATGCACAGCACGGGCGTGTTACCCAGTGCCGCAACTTCCGGGCGGGTGGGCGGCCCGCCGCCGGCGCTGCCCACCCAGTCGGCGATGCTGATTTCGAAGGAGGCGTTCGAGTCGATGCCGAGCAGATTCACGCTGGCGACGCGCGCGCGCAGATCCGCCGGCAGCCGATTGACGACGAACGGCAGCACGTCGGCACCGAATGAGTAGCCCACGAGCAACACGCGCTGCTTACCCCAGGCTGCGAAGTAGTGGCGCAGCATGCGCGCCACATCGTTCGCGGTCTCTGCCGGGGTGCGGGCCGTCCAGAAGTACTTCAGCGAGTTGAGGCCGACCGTCGGCACACCCTCAGCGGCAAGCCGCGCGGCCAGCTCCTGGTCGAGCCCCGCCCAGCCGCCATCGCCGGTGAGCAGCAGTGCGAATTCATCGCCCGCGCCCATGGCGGGCACTTCCTGCACCGGCAGGTCGTTGATCGCCGTGGGACGCGCCGCGGGGGCCTCGACCCGCACCGTGAGCCGCGCGTAGGCGTCGCGAAACTGGGGCATCCAGTTGCGCTCCACGGAAAAACCATGGCCAACGAGCGGCAGCTTCACGACCTGGGCGCTGCCGATCTGCGCCGCGAACGCATCCACCGCGTGGGCGGAGCACACCTCATCCTTCTGACCCTGAAAGGCGATCCAGGGCTGCCTGAGGCTTGCTGCGGGCTCGAGCACCAGCTCGTGCTGCTGGTTTGGCGTGTAGTGCAGGCCCGCGCCCGGGCACAGCGCGGCGCCGGCAAAGTCCTGGTCGGCGCAAAAACCAAGGCTGAGCGCGCCGGCGAAAGTGCCGGGTGGTGACTGCGCCAGCGCCGCGTATACCACGGTTGCTCCCGAGGAGTACCCGATGAGCACCGGCACGTGGTACTCGCTCATGCCGATTTCTTTCTGCACCTGGTGGCTCAGGGACTCAAAGTCCGCGGCAATCATCTGGCAGGGCGCGCCGGCGCGCTGCGCCGCGCTCTTCAGGCTCGCCAGGTAATTGCGGATGTCGGCGCCGATGACGACCGCTCCCAGAGCGGTGAGGGCGTGCGCCATGTTGACGACACCCAACTCCCAGCCGCCATCGCCGGAGAGAAACACCGCGACGCTCTGCGGCGGCCCTTCCGGGATGTACACCGCCACCGATCCAAAGCGGCCCGCGGACAGGTGTGCCGCATAGGCGGTGTCGGCGGCGGGCGTGGGCTTGTGTGCGTGGAGCTTCGCGCTGCTGCTGGTGGCTGGCGGTGCGGCCTGGCCAGGTTCGCCGGCCCAGGCTCGCGCTACCGACAAGGTGCCGAGCAACGCGCCACAGACGGCGCCGGCCCGAATGGCTGCGAAACCTGGTTGCTGACTCATCGTGCGAACAGTTCCTTCATGCCGCCGGCGATCAACACCGACACATCCACCAGCACCCGCGGCAAGGCGATGCCGCCGCGGGCTACGAGATAACGCGGCTCCCACAGCGGCGCGAACTTCGTCTTGTAGCGGCGCAGGCCGTCGAAATTATAGAAATGCTCGCCGTGACGGAAGATAAAGTTCCCGACACGGTGCCAGGCGGGTGCCAGTGGATGGGATTCCAGGCCCGACAGCGGCGCCATGCCGAGATTGAACCAGCGGTAGCCCTCGCGCCGTCCCCACAGCATCAGCTCGATGAACAGGTAGTCCATCGCGCTGCGCGGCGCGTCCGGCTCGAAGCGCATGAGATCCACCGACAGCTCCTCGCGGGTCCCGGTGGTCCACAGATTCGCGAACGCAGCCGGGACTCCCGCGGCGCGCACGATCGCAACCGGGAACTGGCGCAGGTAGGCGGGTGAAAACGCCCCCACCGAGAAGCGCTTCTCGCCGGTCGACTTGGCAGCGAGCCAGGCGTCGGAAATGCGCCGCATCACCGGCAACAGCGCCTCGACGCCCGCCGGCGGCACCACCTCGAAGCTCGCGCCGTCGCGTTGCGCGCGCCGGTGCGCCTGCCGCAGTTCCGCGCGCGCCGCACCGTCGAGCGAAAAATCAGCGAGCGCCACGCGCGCCTCCTCGCCGATCTTCATCGCCGCGAGTCCGAGGTCCACATACAGCGACAGCCGCTCGGCGCCCACCTGGTAGAACACCGGCTCGCCGCCGTGGTGATCGGACATTTCGCGCAACCGCCATACCAGTTCTTCCGCACCGGCGCGCGCGCCCACCGGGTCCCCGAGCGCGATCCAGCTGCGGCCGGCGATCTGGTACATGACAAAGGTGTCGCCCGTGTCGCTGAACAGCAGGCGCTTGTCACCGGTGAGGGCGGCGTTGGCCATCGTGACATCGGCGGTCGCGATGAGGGCGCGCGCATGGGCGAGATCCTCTGTGCTCGCCACCGCCGGCTCCGGCCGCGCCGGCCGCAGCATGTTGAGGAGCACGTACGCGGCACCGATCACGATGACCGCGAGCGAGGCACGCAGCATGCGCGGCGCGTTGCCGTACAGGGCGAAGGTCCACCACAGCTGATCGGAATAGCCCACGTGGCGGTAGGAGACCACGCCGAGCCACGCCGCCATGGCAAGCACACCCGCGATGCTCACCACCCACACCGGTGTGAAGCGCTCCGAAAGGATTGCGGTCGGTCGGTAGAAAGCGCGCCGCCCGAGCACCAGCACGCCCAGCACCAGCGCCAGCAGGCTCGCCTCCTCGAAATCCAGTCCCTTCAGCAGTGAGGCGAAGATGCCGGCGATCAGCAGCCAGACCGAGATGTGATAGGCGGCCTGCACGCGCCGGAACAGCGCGCGGGCCAACACCAGCAGACCCAGACCCACCAGACTCCCCGCCAGATGCGAAACCTCCAGCACCGGCAGCGGCAGGAACTCATCGAGAAACGCCAGGCGCTCATCGACCGCGGGGGTCGCGCCGGAGAACAGCAGCAGTGTGCCGGCGAGGAAGGTCAGAGCGCCGGCGATCTGCGGCACGACCGGCGCGATGTAGATGCTCGCGAGCTCCTGCGCCCAGGCGATACGGCTGCGCTGCGCCGACAGCTCTTTCGAGCCAAACAGCAAGGTGCCGAACACCAGCGGCACGAGGTAATACACGGCGCGGTAGGCGAGCAGCGAGCCCAGCAGCGCCTCCGCCGGCACCCCGGGCAGCGTGAGCAGGATCACCGCCTCAAATACGCCGACGCCGCCGGGAACGTGGCTGACGATGCCGGCGATCACCGCGACCGCGTACACACCCAGGAAGGTGATGAAGCCGACGTGCGCCGCGGGCGGCAGCAGCCACCACAGCACTGACGAGGACAAGGACAGGTCCAGAACTCCGAGCACGATCTGCGTGAGCCCGATCGCAGCTCCGGGCGCGCGCAGCGCCCAGCCGCGGATCTCAAAGGCGGTGCGCGCCACGCACGCCCACAAGGCGTAGGCGCCAACCGCCACCAGCAGCCCGCTCCCGACCAGGACCGACCAGTTGTGATGCAGCCGCAGCACCGCGGCGGCGTTGCTTCCCGAGAACAGCAGCGACACACCCGCGACCGTCGCCAGCCCGATGCCGAGCGACAGGCTGCAGAAGGCCGATACGGTCGCGACCTCAACGGCCGTGACGCCGGCGGTGGCGTACAGCCGGAAGCGGATGGCAGCCCCGGTGAACGCCGCGAAGCCGAGCGTGTGGCCGAAGGAGTAGGCGATGAAGGAGGTGAAGACGATGCGCGTGTACGGGAGCACGCGCCGCAGGTAGGCAAACGCCAGCACCTCGTAGGTGGACAGCAGCCAGTAACTCGCCGCCGTGAACCCTAAGGCCGCCAACACCTGGCGGCGGGGAATGGCGTGCATGTGCGCCAACACGCTCTTGACGTGCAGCTGCGCGAGCTCGTGGTGCAGCACCAGCACCACGCCCGCAAAGACCACCAGGGCCGCGAGCGGTCCGGCCCAGCGCCACAGGCGGACCTGGTCATCGCGGCTTGGGTTTGGCGCCGGCATTTCAGCGCGTCAGCGGTTTGTAGCGGATACGATGCGGCTGCGCCGCGTCCTCGCCCTTGCGCCGCTTGAAGTCTTCCACGTACTCCTGATAGTTACCCTCGAACCACACGACCTGCGAATTGCCTTCGAAGGCGAGAATGTGGGTTGCGATGCGGTCGAGGAACCAGCGGTCGTGCGAGATCACGACCGCGCAGCCGGGGAAACTCAGCAGCGCTTCCTCGAGCGCCCGCAGCGTTTCCACGTCCAGGTCGTTGGTCGGCTCGTCCAGCAGCAGCACGTTGCCGCCGGAGCGCAGCACTTTGGCCAGGTGTACACGATTGCGCTCGCCCCCGGAAAGTTCGCCGATCAGCTGCTGCTGCTGCGCGCCCTTGAAGTTGAAGCGGCCCACGTAGCCGCGCGAGGGGGTTTCGTAAGCGCCGACCTTGATCATGTCGAGGCCGCCGGCGATCTCCTGCCAGACGGTCTTCTTGTCGTCGAGCGACTGGCGCGACTGATCGACGTACGCCAGGCGCACGCTCGGACCTGAGCGGATCTGGCCGGCATCCGGCTGTTCCGCGCCGGTAAGCATGCGGAACAGGGTGGTCTTACCGGCGCCGTTCGGGCCGATGATGCCGACGATGCCGCCGCGCGGCAGGTTGAAGGCGAGGTTGTCGATGAGCAGGCGCTCGCCGTAGCCCTTGCGCAGACCCTCGACCGCGATGACCAGATCACCGAGGCGCTCGCCTGGCGGAATATAGATCTCGTTGGTCTCGTTGCGTTCCTGGAACTCGCGCGCCGCCAGTTCCTCGTAACGCTGCAACCGCGCCTTGCTCTTCGCCTGGCGCGCCTTGGGATTCTGCCGTACCCATTCGAGCTCATGCGCGAGCGCTTTACGCAGCCCTTCGTGTTCGCGCTCTTCGAGTGCCAGCCGCTGTTCTTTCTGTTCGAGCCACGAGGAGTAGTTGCCGTGCCACGGGATGCCGTAGCCGCGGTCGAGCTCGAGGATCCATTGCGCGACGTTGTCGAGGAAGTAGCGGTCGTGAGTCACCGCGATCACCGTGCTCGGATACTCCTCCAGGTAGTGTTCCAGCCAGGCGACGGACTGCGCGTCGAGGTGGTTGGTGGGCTCATCAAGCAGCAGCATGTCCGGCGCCGACAACAGCAGCCGGCACAGGGCGACGCGGCGCTTCTCGCCACCCGAGAGCGGGCCGATGCTCGCCTCCCAGGGCGGCAGGCGCAGCGCGTCGGCGGCAATTTCCAGCTTGCGCTCGAGTTCCCAGCCCCCTGCGGCGTCGATCGCATCCTGCAGTTGCGCCTGGCGTGCGAGCAGTGCGTTCATCTGCTCCTCTTGCATGGGCTCCGCGAACTGCTCGCTGATGCGATTGAATTCCTCGAGCTGGCGGAAGGTCTCGCCCACGCCCTCCATGACGGTGGTACGCACATCCTTGGCCGCATCCAGCTGCGGCTCCTGCGGCAGGAAGCCGATACGGATACCGCTTTGCGGGCGCGCCTCACCGTCGAAGTTCGCATCGATGCCGGCCATGATTTTCAGCAGCGTCGACTTGCCGGAGCCGTTCAGCCCCAGCACGCCGATCTTGGCGCCCGGAAAAAACGACAGGCTGATGTCCCGCAGGATGACGCGCTTTGGCGGCACCACCTTGGAGACACGGTTCATGGTGTAGATGTATTGAGCCATGCGGTGCCGGGAGTAAATAAATGCCGACCTGATTATGGTCGAGGCGCACGTGGATGGCGATGGCCCGCCCGCAGTCCAGGCAGGCGCGCACGCTGTGTTAGGCTTGTGCGCCATGAGCAATGTGGCAGTCATCGTCAGCGAGCGCCTGGCTCGCTACGGGTTCGCGGACGGTCATCCGTTCGGCCCGGATCGGCTGGCCGCTTTCGTGCGCGAATTCGAAGCGACCGGACTGCAGCGCCGTGTGCAGATCCTGGAGCCGCGCGTTGCCTCGGACGAGGAGCTGCGCTCGTTCCACACCGACACCTACCTTGAGTTCGTGCGCGAGGCCTCGGCGAGCGGCACCGGGGTCCTCGATGGCGGCGATACGCCGGCGTTCCGCGGCGTGTACGAGGCGGCCGCGACCGTCGTGGGCGCCACCTTGAATGCCATGAACGCCATCATGCGCGGCGAGTGCCGCCGCGCCTTCGTGCCCATCGCCGGTTTGCACCATGCGGCGCGCGGGCGTGCCGCCGGGTTTTGCGTGTTCAACGACTGCGGCGTCGCGATCGAGCAGTTGAAACGTGCGGGGCTCAAGCGCATTGCCTACGTGGACATCGACGCGCACCACGGTGACGGGGTGTTCTACGCCTTCGAAGAGGATGCCGCGGTGGTGTTCGCGGACCTGCACGAGGACGGGCGTTATCTGTATCCGGGCACCGGCGCAGCCGGGGAGACCGGGCGCGGGCCCGGGCAGGGCATGAAGCTCAATGTGCCGCTGCCCCCGGGCGCGGACGATGAGGTGTTCGCGGACGTGTGGCCGGCGGTGCTGGCACACCTGCGCAAATTCACGCCGGAGTTCATCATCCTGCAGTGCGGCGCGGACAGCATCGACGGTGATCCGATCACGCATCTGCGGTTTACGCCGCAGACTCACGGGCGCGCCGCCCGCGACCTCGCCAGCCTCGCCGAGCAGCTCGGCCACGGGCGGGTGCTGGCCCTGGGTGGCGGGGGCTACAATCGCGCCAACATCGCCCAGGCCTGGACCGCGGTGGTAGAGAATCTTCTTTAAGAGCGGCCGCCGCCTGAGGGCCGCGCACCCGCCGTGACTGCCGCGCCGCCTAAGCCGGCGGCTCGCGGGTCGTTCCGGTACAATTCGCGCCCCAGTTTTTCAGCACACCTGAAGGCTCAGCACGCATGTTCCGGATGACCGATTCGATTGCGGACTTTGATCCTGAGCTGGCGCGCGCCATCGCCGGCGAGCGGCGCCGGCAGGAAGAGCACGTGGAGCTCATCGCGTCCGAGAATTACACCAGTCCGCGCGTGCTCGAGGCGCAAGGCTCCGTACTCACCAACAAGTACGCGGAAGGCTACCCCGGCAAGCGCTACTACGGCGGCTGCGAGTTTGTCGACATCGCCGAACGGCTGGCGATCGAGCGCGCCAAACAGCTGTTCGGCGCCGACTACGCCAACGTGCAGCCGCATTCCGGTTCGCAGGCGAACGCCGCCGCCTACTTCGCGCTGCTGCAGCCGGGCGACCCCATTCTCGGCATGAGCCTCGACCACGGTGGCCACCTGACTCACGGCGCGCGGGTGAATTTTTCCGGCAAGTTCTTTCGCGCCGCGCAGTACGGCATCCGCCCCGACAGCGGCGAGATCGACTACGAGCAGGTCCAGCGGCTGGCAGAGGAGCACCGGCCGAAGATGATCATCGCCGGATTCTCAGCGTACTCGCGCATCGTTGACTGGGCGCGCTTCGCGACCATCGCCAGGAGCGTCGGCGCGTATTTCGTCGTGGACATGGCGCACGTGGCCGGGCTGGTGGCCGCCGGCATCTACCCCAATCCGCTGCCGCACGCCGACGTGGTTACGACCACGACGCACAAGACGCTGCGCGGGCCGCGCGGCGGGCTGATCCTGGCGCGCGCCAACGACGAGATCACCAAGAAGCTCGGTTCGATGGTTTTCCCGGGCACCCAGGGCGGACCTCTGATGCACGTCATCGCGGCGAAAGCGGTGGCGCTGCTCGAGGCGCTGCAGCCGCAGTTCCGCGACTACCAGCGCCAGGTGCTCGCCAACGCCCGCGCCATGGCCGCGCGGCTTAGCAGCCGCGGCTACCAGATCGTCTCCGGCGGCACCGACAACCACCTGTTTCTCATGAGCCTCGCCGACCGCAATATCACCGGCAAGGACGCGGACGCGGCGCTGGGGCAGGCCTACATCACGGTCAACAAGAACGCGGTGCCGAACGATCCGCGCCCGCCGATGGTGACGAGCGGTCTGCGCATCGGCACGCCGGCCGCAACGACGCGCGGCTTCAGGGAGCCCGAGGTGCAGCTGGTTGCGGATCTGATCGTGCAGGTGCTGGACGCCGAAGGCGCGCCGGCGGTGGTTGCGAGCGTGCGTACCCAGGTACTGGAGCTGTGCGGCCGTTTCCCGGTGTACGGGAAGTAGCGCCTCAGGTAAGCCGCGTGCACTGTCCTTTCTGCGGCCACGTCGAGACCAAGGTGAACGACTCGCGCCTTGCGGGCGAGGGGCGCCAGATCCGCCGGCGCCGCGAGTGCCTGGAATGCGGCGAGCGCTTCACGACCTTTGAGACCGCGGAGCTGGTGATGCCGGTGGTGGTGAAGGGCGATCGGGCCCGGCAGGCGTTCGATGCGGGCAAGCTGCGCGCCGGCATGGAAAAAGCGCTGGAAAAGCGTCCGGTGCCACGCGAAGAGATCGACGAGGCGGTGAGCCGCATCGCACACCAGGTGCGCAGTCTCGGCGACCGCGAAATCACCGCGCGCGCCATCGGCGAGCTGGTGATGGAGGAGCTGCGGCACCTGGACGAGGTCGCCTACGTGCGCTTCGCATCCGTGTACCGTCACTTCGAGGATGTCGAGGCCTTTCACGATGAGATTCAGCGTCTGCGCGCGGCGCGCCGCGTGGCGCACTCCGCCCACGCGCGCGGCCACAAGGGTGCGGCCGCGCCTAACCGCGATCAGCTGCCGCTGCTGCCGGCCGACGCGACGGCTGGCGGCGGCGAGCCGGACGCGGGTGGCAAGAAATGAATGCCGCGGCGCGCCGTGGCTCAGGCATGCGGATGGTCTGGTAAAGCCATGTTCTCCGACTTCGATCGCTTCGCCATGCAACGCGCGCTGACGCTCGCGGCGCGCGGGCTGGAAACCACCGACCCCAATCCGCGCGTCGGCTGCGTGATCGCACAGCGCGGCCGCATCAGCGGCGAAGGCTGGCACGAGCGCGCCGGCGAGGCGCATGCGGAGGTCGCCGCGCTGCGCGCCGCCGGCACGCAGGCCGCCGGAGCCACGGTGTACGTCACGCTGGAACCGTGCAGTCATCACGGCCGCACTCCGCCGTGCACCGAGGCGCTCATCGCAGCGCGGGTCGCGCGGGTGGTGTACGCCATTGCCGATCCGAACCCGCTGGTGAATGGGCAGGGCGCCGCCTTGCTGCGTGCCGCGGCGATCACGGTGGAGGCGGGGCTGCTGCAAGAGGCGGCGCGCGAACTCAACGCCGGTTTCATCAAGCGCATGCAGCACGGCCGGCCGCTGGTACGCGTGAAGCTTGCCATGAGTCTCGACGGGCGCACCGCGCTCGACAACGGCGCCAGCCGCTGGATCACGGGGGAAGCGGCGCGCGAGGACGTGCAGCATTGGCGTGCACGCAGTTCCGTGGTGCTGACGGGCATAGGCACGGTGCTCGCCGATGACCCGCGCCTCGACGTGCGGCTGGCGGACGAGGCGCCGGGACGCCGCCGGCGCCAGCCGCTGCGAGTGGTACTGGATGCGCGCTTGCGCACGCCTGCGAGCGCCCGCCTGTTCGGCGGCGGCGGCGAAGTGTTGATATTGACGGCGCTGGCGACCCCGGATGATGCGCGCGCCGCCGAGCTTGCCGCGCGCGGCGCCCGCGTCGAGTCGCTGCCGGCGGCCGCGGACCGGCTGGAATTGAAGGCGGTGCTCGAACGCCTGGGGGAACTCGAGGCGAACGAGGTGTTGGTGGAGGCCGGAGCGACGCTGGCCGGCGGGCTGTTGCGCGAGTCGCTGGTCGACGAGCTGCTGCTGTACGTTGCACCCACGCTCCTCGGGCCCACGGCGCGGGCGCTGGTCGCATTGCCGCCGCTCAAGGAACTCGCCGACGCGCCCGCGTTCACGTTCATCGACATGCAGCAGCTGGGCGCGGACCTGCGGCTGCGACTGCGAGCGCCGGCTGGTTGAGGGGAGTTCGGGGCAGTGTTTACCGGAATCGTCCAGGATGTCGGCCGGGTGCAGCTGCGTGAGACACGCGGCGGCGATCTGCGGCTGGTCATCACCTGTGCGGGGCTCGCGGGTGTTCGCGTCGGCGACAGCATTTGCGTGCAGGGGTGTTGTCTCACCGCGACGCAGGTGCAGGGCAGCGCTTTCGCGGCGGACCTCTCGCGCGAGACGCTCGCGCTCACCACGCTCGGAGAGCTCGCGGTCGGCGACAGCGTGAACCTTGAGTCCGCGCTCAAGGCCGGGGACGCGCTCGGCGGCCATCTGGTGTCCGGGCACATCGACGGGGTCGCAGAGGTCAGCGCGGTGAGCGGCGATGCACGCTCGCGGCGTCTTGATATCAGCGTGCCGCAGGCGCTGGCCCGCTACCTTGCGCCCAAGGGCTCGGTCGCCGTGGACGGGGTGAGTCTTACCGTTAACGCCGTCGAGAACGCGACCTTTGGCGTCAACATCATTCCCCATACCCAGTCCGTTACGACGCTCGGCCGCCTGGTGGTCGGTGCACGCGTGAACCTGGAAGTCGACCAGGTCGCGCGCTACCTCGCGCGCCTGCTCGCGGTGCCGGGATGAGTACCTGTCTTCCTTTTCTGCGCAGGCGCGGGCGGCGGCTGACGGCTGTGTTGCTGCCGGCGCTGCTGTTGCGCTCGCTTATCCCCTTCGGCTTCATGCCCCTCGCCGACCACGGGGGTTTGTCGATCGGCCTGTGTCCGGGTGAAGGCGCGATGCCGGCGGCGATAGCCGCCGGGCAGTCACAACACGTCCACCATCATTCGGGGAGCCATCCGCCGCCGTGCCTTTTTGCCGCGAGTACGGCGCCGGCCTTTGCGCCCGCGGTTCTGGCGCCCCCGATACTCCTCGCCGACGCGGCGACCTGCGCTGCGCCCGACGAGGCTTGCGCGGTCAACCTGCCCTCGATCCGCCGCGCTCAATCCCCGCGCGCTCCCCCGCAATTCTCCTGAAGTCGTAAAGCAGGCAGGTGCGCCGCTCCTCAGGGGCACGCGACCGCGCCCGGAATCTACAAACTTCCGCCGACGTTTTCGCACCGGGATGTGGCGCATGCGGCGCCCCGCTCAGGAGAAAAGATCATGAACTCAGTTGCCCCGCACAATGAGTCCGTCACTCGCGCAGCGATCGCGAGGCGCATCCTTGGGGGGTTGCGCCGATTCGTCCCGCCCACCGTACTGGTCGGTGTGCTCAGCATCGCGGTGCCACATAACGCCGCGGCCTGCGCGAGCTGCGGCTGCGCTTTAAGTTCGGATGCGGTGATGGGGTATGCGGTCAGCCCCGGCTGGCGGCTGAGCCTCGAGTACGACTACATCAATCAGGATGA
>Ga0210384_10003719_pt1 | contig 17466 bp, 17 predicted proteins | sample IncBWH2MmetaG_FD_160574 | JGI IMG/M metagenome (GOLD analysis project Ga0210384, IMG submission 160574) | Forest soil microbial communities from Barre Woods Harvard Forest LTER site, Petersham, Massachusetts, United States - Inc-BW-H-2-M | ecosystem: Environmental > Terrestrial > Soil >...
AGCGGCCTCTTTTCCAGGCGCATCACCCTCGTAGCATTCTTCGACAACGCCAGTGGATTGCGCGAAGGTGCGCCCGTGCGCCTGAATGGCGTTGACATCGGCAACGTGGTCGGCATTCGTATCGTTCCCGACAAAGACAAGCAAGCCATTCCTGTCGAAGTGATCATGAAGGTCAGCACGAAATACAGTTTCAACCTGCGTAAAGATTCGGTCACGTCTTTGGACACCGCTGGCGTATTGGGCGAAACCTTCATGGATATCGACAGTGCCCAGGCGATCGGCCCGATCGCGCAGGATGGCGATGTTCTGAAAACCAGCGTGCATCCCGATTTCAACGAAGTTGTCCGCTCCGGCCAAAGCACGCTGCAAAATATGGACGCGCTACTCAAGCGCGCCGATCGCATTTTGGCCTTCGCAGAGAGCGGGAAGGGATCGCTGGGAAAATTAATCTACGATCCCACTTTGTATGACCGTCTTTCGCAGACCGTGGCGGAACTCAAAAGTGTGGTCGACGAGATTGCTAAAGGGCAGGGCAGCCTGGGTCAGTTAATTAACAGCAACGACGCCTACAACAAGTTCGTCGCCACCCTCGATAAGATGAACGGTGTAGTTGACGATCTGCAGGCAGGCAAAGGTACCGCCGGAAAGTTTCTGAAGGATCCCGCTCTTTACGACAACGCCAACCAGACCATTGCGAACTTGAAGCAAGTGAGTCAGGACCTGAACGCAGGTAAGGGGACGGCAGGGCGACTGCTAAAGGACGAGGAACTGGCGAAAAAGCTCGACACCACCCTGACCAAACTTGCAGCTCTGACCACCGATCTGGAAGCCGGAAAGGGCACGGTGGGAAGACTATTTAAGGATGAAACGCTCTACACCAACGCCAACCACATGCTGGAAGAGACGCAGGAACTAATCAAAGCCATCCGCCAGGATCCCAAGAAGTATCTCAGCATCAAGCTGCACGTCTTCTGAGAGAATTTGGTAATTGTGTAATCGAAACATTTTGGCTCCAACGGTTTTCAAACTACCCAATTACCAAAATACTCAATTACCAAATTCCCCAATCTCTTTAGTGCTCCCCGATCCCAAAGATCGCGCTCAGCAGCAGAATCGTCAGCACTCCGAACGAGATCGCCCCGAACTTCCAATCCCTTTCCCGCAGAAAAAGAACACCCGCCACCAGAACACGCACCACCGGCGTTGCCAGCATCAGCAGCACACCCGCGCGCTCGATCTCCTGCGGAATGCGGCCAGGCACGAAAAGGCCAGCCAGCAGTCCAGTCAGCATGATGAAGAAACAGCCGAAAGCGCCCACGCGCAACACGAGGGCGACTACACGATCGAACTCGGGCTCGCGCAATTGGCTCATGCGGTGCGTCCAGTGAGCAGGTGCACGATCAAATGCCCGGCCAGGTAGAGCATGATCCCTACCAGCAGGAAGACGACGTACTTGGTTTGAATGTGTGGGGCAAGGCGCGCCCCCAGCAGAGATCCCACGAAAACACCGGCCGCCAGGGGAGCTGCTGTATCCGGCAAGATATCTCCACGGCGGTAATAGACGATGGCGCTTGCCGCAGCCGTCACTCCGATCATAAAGTTTGAGGTCGCCGTTGCCACCATCAGCGGAACTCTCATGAACAAGTACATCACCGGAACTTTGATCGGCCCCCCGCCGATACCCAGCAACCCGGAGAGTCCTCCCGCCACCAAAGACGCGCCCAGGCCAAGTGGATACCGCTGCGGCTCGTAAGGCGGAATCACAGTATCTCCTGCACTGTTCAACACAGGTTCCTCTTCGTCCTTCACCTTTCCGCCACGCACCAAAATGGTGATGGAGCTGTACAGCAGGAATCCAGCGAACAATCCCTCCAGCAGATTGCGGTTGAAGTATCCCACCAGATAAGCCGTCACCGCGGCTCCGAAAGCGGTTGCCAGTTCCAAAGTCATACCCAGTCGAATGTCAGTAGTGTGGCGCTGAAGATGTACGGAAGAACTCGCGGCAGAAGTAGTGATCACGGCCACAAGGCTCGTGCCAATGGCCTCGCGGATGGGAATTCCAAAATGCAATGCAAGGATGGGAGTCAGCAGGACGCCGCCTCCAATACCCGTCAACGCTCCCAGGAGTCCCGCGAAGAATCCCAGCAGCAGGAGCGCGATCAGCATGTCGAGCTAGACTACCACTCGCGGCGCGGCGGTAGATTCAGCCTGCTCGTGCGCATGGTAGCTGGAGCGGACCATCGGCCCAGACTCGACGTGGCGGAAGCCGAAGCGCAGCGCTTCTTGCCGCAACTCGCGGAACTCCTCCGGCGTGTAGAACCGCGCTATGGGAAGATGATTGCGCGACGGCCGTAGATACTGGCCCACGGTAAGAATATCCACGCCGCGGCCGCCCAGATCGCGAAACACTTCTACCAATTCCTCCGTGGACTCGCCCAAGCCCACCATGACGCCACTCTTCGTTACCATGCCGGGAGAGAACTTCTTGGCGTTCTCCAGCAGAGTAAGAGTCCGCTCGTAACGCGCTCCGGAACGTACTGCGCGGTAAAGCCTCGGGACCGTCTCAGTATTGTGGTTGAGAACGTCAGGCTGGGCCGCGAGCACAATTTTCAACGGCTCTTCCAGCCCCTGAAAATCCGGAATGAGCACTTCGACGCGGCAATCCGGGATCAGCTCGCGAATCTCGCGAATGGTTTCGGCAAACACTCTGGCTCCGCCCACATTGTCGTCGTCGCGATTTACGCTGGTCACGACCGCATGTTTCAAACCCAGCGTGGCCACAGCTTCAGCCACCCGCCGCGGTTCGTCCCAGTCAATCGGCGCCGGACGACCTTTGGGCACGGCGCAGAATCCGCAGCGCCGGGTACAAATGTCGCCCAGCAGCATAAACGTCGCGGTCTTGTGATTCCAGCACTCGCCAATGTTCGGGCACTGCGCCGACTCGCAAACCGTATGTAGACCCAGCCCGCGCGCCAGCTTTTTAAGCTCATGAAAATTGTCGCCAACCGGAGCTTTCGCCCGCAGCCAGTTCGGCTTCGGTACGCGAAGCGGTGGATTCACTTCGATCTGAATCAATTGGGAAGTGCCAGCCATCCCTTCGATTCTACCAGTTCAGCCCACCTCAACCAGACCATAGGTATGCTGCCAGCGTGTCCGCAAGGCTACGAGGGTTCGGCTGATTTCTACCTGCGTCACCTCAGAATTGGGCCCCGCCATGACCGCCGCGGCCTCCCGCTTGGCCAATTCCAGCAACTGCCGGTCTCGGATCAGGTTGGCTACGCGAAAGTCCGGCATTCCTGCCTGCCTGGTGCCGAAGAACTCTCCCGGCCCGCGCAATTCAAGATCAAGCTCGGCAATCTGGAAACCGTCATTCGTCTTTACCATGGCGTCGAGGCGGCGCTCGCCTTCTTCCGTCACTTTGCCTCCGGTCATCAGAATGCAAAAAGATTTCGCAGCCCCACGCCCGATGCGTCCGCGTAATTGGTGGAGTTGCGCCAGCCCAAAACGCTCCGCATGCTCGATCACCATTACCGTGGCGTTGGGCACGTCCACACCAACTTCAATTACCGTTGTCGCAACCAGAATCTGCAACTCGCCCTTCTGAAACATCCGCATGACCTGATCTTTCAGTTCGGAATCCAACCGACCGTGCAACAGCCCAACCTTCAGCTCCGGAAATATTTTCCCGCTCAGCTCGCGGTACATTTTGATTGCCGCCTTCAGTTCAGTCTCTTCGTTTTCGGCGATCACGGGATAGACGACATAGACCTGGTGCCCCTTCCCAACTTGCTTGCGCACAAAGTCCCAAACTTCGGGCGAGCGGTCATCGCTGATTCTTCGTGTGACAATGGGCGTGCGGCCGGGAGGAAGCTCGTCGAGAACGCTCAGATCGAGATCGCCATAGAGAGTCAGCGCCAGGGTGCGCGGGATCGGCGTCGCAGTCATGACCAGAACGTCAGGCTCGGCAAGATTCTTATCGGGCGACGCCGCATCGGATTCCGCAAGAGCAACCCCTTTGCCTCGTCCTTCGCTGCCCTCGCCCGATTTTTTCATCAGCTTCAACCGCTGCAGCACGCCGAAGCGGTGCTGCTCGTCGACGATCACCAGTCCCGGCTTTGCGAACTCAACTTTTTCTTCCAGTAAAGCGTGCGTGCCAATCACAAGCTGCGCGTTCCCCTGCGCGATGTGGCGACGAACTTCGCGCTTGCGGTCCGATTCCAAAGATCCAGTCAGCAGCACGATTCGGTATCCCGCATTCTCCAGAATCTTGCGTGCGGAAAAGTAATGCTGCTGCGCCAGAATCTCGGTGGGCGCCATCAGCGCCACCTGGTAGCCATTTTCGATGGCGATGATTGCCGCTTGGAATCCGATGATCGTCTTGCCCGACCCTACATCCCCTTGCAGCAAACGCCGCATGGGATGCGGTTGCTGCATATCATCGGCAATCTCTTTCAGTACCCGCTTCTGCGCCGCTGTGGGATGAAACGGCAGAATCTTCTTGATCGCCTGGCGCACGCGGTCGTCCAGCCGAAACGCAATTCCGGTCTGCGCCTTCTGCTGGCGCCGCTTCATCTCCAGTCCCAACTCCGTAAAAAATAACTCTTCAAAGATCAAGCGGATGTGCGCCGGAGTTCTCGACGACTGCAAATCTTCAAAGCTTTCGCCGGCTTCCGGCCAATGCACTTTCCACAAAGCTTCCCGCGGCGAAACCAGGGCCAGGCGCTCGCGCACCGCTGCCGGAATGGTTTCTGCCAATTCCGGAGTCAGATCGTCCAGCGCCGTGCGAATCACGCGCCGGAACCAACGCGCCGTCACTCGCCCTTGCCCCGCCGACTCGTAGATGGGCACAATGCGCCCAACTTCCAGCGAAGCTGCCGCCTTGTCATCCGCGGCGTCACCCGGCGCGTCGCCCAGCATCTCAAACTGCGGCTGGATAATCTGCAACTCTCCACTGCGCGAGTCCTGTTCAACCTTTCCGTACAGCGCGACCAACTGCCCCGGTTTGAACTTGTCTTGCAGGTAAGTGGCATTGAAAAAGAGGCACTTCAGCTTGGATCTCCCCTGCCCCACAGTCAACTGGAAGATAGGCATCCGCCGCGTTCGAAAAAGGCCCGAGTTACGCACTTCCCCAATCACCGTAGCCATCTCGCCCGCGCGCAACTCCGCTATTCCCCGCGGATTCAGCCGGTCTTCATAGCGAAACGGCAGATGATGCAGTAGGTCGCCCACCGTGGAGATGCCTTTGGTGGCGAGAATCTCCGCCAGCTTGGGACCAATTCCCTTGACATACTGCACCGGCGTGGTGAGTTCAAGCATGATTTAGGTTTATCTGAGAATGGTAGCAGGGGACGTGACTATAAAACGGCGGGTCCGCAACCACATGCAGGGAATCGGTGTCTAAACGGTAGGTGCTCCTAAACCTCCTCCAGGCCATCTTCGCCATCATTCTCGGCAACGTCGCCTACGCCCTTCTCGCGCCCTCCCTTCCCATACACCGCCATCGCCCATTTCAATTGGACGCCGGCTTAGTTGTGGATTTCTTCTTCTGCGTCGTTGCCTACGGGTTGATCCGCACCGCCAGACGTTGGAAATAACCCCAGGAAGAAAGCTAACGGGACGCCAGACGTTACTTTGGGAACCTGCCGAACCGCTTCCCCCACGTTACGATGATTCTGACTCATGAACAAAATCGCGGTCCTGTACGACGCGGGCCAGGCTGTGCTCTCCACCTTCGATTTGGACGAGGTGCTGCAGCGCATTCTGGGCATCGCGCACGACTACTTCCATCTGCGCAACGTGGCCATTGTGCTGCTCGATCAGCAGTCGCAGCAGCTGTATGTCCGCTCGCAGATTGGCTGGGATGAAGGTCAGGACCAGGTTCGCATGTCTCCCGGCCAGGGCATCACCGGAGCTGCGGCGCTGAAGAAGCAGCCGGTTTATTCGCCTGATGTCAGCAAAGACACACGCTATTTCTGCTCCGCCAAATCAACGCGTTCCGAACTCGCTATCCCATTGATGGTTCGCGATGAAGTGGTGGGTGTGCTCGATTGCCAGAGCGACCGCCTCGACCACTTTGATTCTGAAACCATCGATCTGCTTACCCTATTCTCCACTCAAGCTTCAATGGCTCTCCAGAATGCGCGGCTCTATTCGCTGGAGCAGCAGCGGGCGCGGCAGTTGCAGGCGATCAACGCCATTGCCCAGCAAACCACCGCCGTTTTGGAACTGGAAGAATTATTGGAACGTGTCTGTTCTCTTATTCAGGAAGCCTTCCGCGTATCCCACGTCTCTCTTTTTCTGCGTGAGGACCAGGATCTCGTTCTCCGCGCGCATCATGGCACGCTGACTCCGCGCATTCCCCAAGGTGGTCGCTTTCCTGCCAGCAATGAACCATGGGCCAGCATCCTTGCCAGCAGCCGCACCACCATGGAAAGCGATCTGCGTCGCACCACCTCCATGAAGTTCTTCGCGGAATCGGCCTCGCGCATTCGCATTCCTCTGGTTTCGTTTGGGCAAACGCTCGGCATTCTCGCGCTCGATAGCTCTCAGACGGATGCGTTCCGCGACGGCGACCTTCAGTCCCTGGAATCCGTCGCCGACATCTGCGCCACCGCCATTCAGAACGCCCACTATGTGGAGCGCGTCAAACAACTAGCCTATCTCGATGGCCTGACCGGCATCTTCAACCGCCGCTTTTTCGAATTGCGCATTATGGAAGAAATTGAACGCGCCCGCCGCTACGGCACCGGAATGGCCGTCATCATGGCCGACATCGATCAGTTCAAACGCCTCAACGACGAGTTCGGGCACGTGCTCGGCGACGAGGTACTGCGTCAGGTATCCTCGCTATTTCATCAGCAGTTGCGCAAGATTGATGTAGTCTGCCGCTACGGAGGAGAAGAATTCGGCATTCTGCTGACTCAAACCAACGCGCAGCACGCCATGAATATCGCGGAGAAATTGCGGAAAATGGTGGCCGGTTGGCAGTTTCCTGGAGTCCCTCGCACGGTGACCATCAGCGCCGGCGCCGCTGCCTTTCCCGATCACGGCACCACTCGCGACGAACTGGTGCGGGCAGCCGATGCCGCCCTCTATGCCGCCAAACAAGCGGGACGCAACCGGGTCTGCCCGGGTACCTCGCTGCGAGGTTTCGCCGCCGGCTCGTAGGCCTTCATCGACGGTAGTCCTCGCTTTTTGAGATGACAACCCTAAACAATTAAATATCGAATGAGTCCGCGGTGATCTCCTGCTGAAGCTCATCCAGTTCTTCCTGCAGTTTCTGGCCTTGCTGCTGGAATTCTTCCTGAACCTTTCCAGCAAGCTGTTGACTCAGCTTTTCGGCTAATTCCTTCGACTGCTTTGCTTGGGCACACAAAGCTTTGCGCAGTTCCGCGGTCGCCAGTTTCATCCGGGGCTGCAGTTCAGCAACTTCATCTTGAACCTTACTTAACTCGATTTGGCTTTCCTCATCCAGCTCAGGTAAGTCCAGGCTCTCCTCAATCACCCCGCCGGATTCCTTGCGCTCGGGAAGCGTGATGGTCAGAGTCTGTTCCTTCTTGTCGCGCATCACGCTTACGCCAATCGAACCAGTCGAGTGCGAATGCAAGGCATGCGTGAAGTCGCTGGTGTCATGCACCGGCTGATCGCCTACGCGCGTGATCACATCGCCGGCGCGCAGCCCGGCCTTGTCGGCGCGGCTGCCTTTTTCGACCGAACGCACCAGAACTCCGTTGCCGTTCTTCACACCAAAAAATTCACCCAGTTGCGGAGTGATGTTCTCCACCATCAGGCCGCTACGCATCGACGAGTGCACCACCACTACGCCAATGTTCGGAACATCGAAATCCGGCATATTGGGAATCGGTGGAATCTCAACTTTGAAATTCTTTTCCCAGTCTCCATCCTTCATCTTCATGTGCGAAAATTCGTTCCGCCGGTCGGCCAGTTGCACTTTGATGGTCAATGGCTGACCGTCCCTGCTCAACCCCAGCGAGACTACTCGTCCCGGTGGCGTTTCATGAATCATTCGCTGCAATTGTGTTTTGCTCTCAATGGCCGTGCCGTTCATGGTCAGGATGACGTCGTGCTCTTTAATTCCAGCCTTGCCCGCCGGAGCATCCTGGTCCACCATCGTCACTTCCACGCCCTGTTCTTCCTTTAGCTTGAGCGCTCCGAGCCTGTCGGAACTGATGTCCGCGATGTCCACACCCAGATAAGAACTCTTGTTCGACTCTTCGCTGGAAAAACCGAAAGGTTGTCCCGCGTCACTCGTCCAGCGTTGCTCCGCTTGCGAGACATTGAACAGCATGGGCAGCACGGCAACAGTCGTCAAAATGTATTTCCGCATGACCGCCTCCTGAACTTTCTCGTTCGCTTAATCCCTTATGATCCTGTGCGCTCCTTGCGCCACCGGATCTGATTCGACTTCCTTACTGCTTCGCCCGCCTGAAGCAGATATCGCCCGTCGTGGTCCGGACTTTCAACATGGGCCCTCCGCCATTCAGTTTTCCCTCGGCAGTCAGCGTCCGCGGAGCCCATGGCCCACCTTCGGCCGCGATGTGGATGTCAGGAAAGTCAGAAGTGATGTGATGCCCATTGCCCAGGTCCACACTGGCACGCACGTTGACGGCCACGTCCGCGGCAATATAGACAGTGATGTCGCCCGCCGCCGTCTCCACGATGGAATCGTTGCGTTCGGCTCCGGTATTGATGATCTTAACCGTGATTCCGCCCGCCCCAGTCTCCACGCGGGCCGAAGGCACACCGTAGAGTTCAATCGTGCCAGCACCCGCATTCGCGCCCACGCGCCCTTTCGCCGACATGAGACGAATGCTGCCGCCGCCGGTCTCGATCTGCGCCGGTCCGGCGATATCGCCCAGGCTAATGCTGCCGCCGCCGGTCGAAGCCTTCACTTTGCCACCGCAACGCTTGATTTCCACGTTGCCAGCGCCCGACTCGACCACCGCGTCCATTGCTCCGGAAAGCACAACCACATTGCCGCCGCCGGTTTCCGCGTTGATCATCCCTTTCACCGACCCGATCGAAATGTTTCCGCCGCCGGTCTCCAGCTTCAGATCTCCGCCCACCGTCCCGATGTCGATCGCGTCGCCGCCGGTTTGCACATTCACCGAGCTGCCAATGTCGTCTACGTGGATCTTTCCACCGCCGCTCTCAATCTCCACGCGCCCAGCGATGCCCGTCGCTTCCACTGCGCCGCTGCCGGTTTCCACTTTGACCATTGCGGTGTCGCGGGGAATATCAATTACGAACTCGCCGGAAAACTTGCGCGGCCGTCCACCCTCCCACTCTGCCACGATCCAGGCCGTATCGCCTCTCACATATGAATTGATCTTGAACGATCCCCGCCGGCGCTCTGGCTCGGATGAATAGGAATGACCTTGAGCGACATAAGTGATGTTTGATTGCGAGCCGCCGTGCACTCGCACCGCTCCCATGTCTACCTTGACTCTCAGGTTTCGGGCCGCGGCCAGGGTGCCCGACGTTGCCTGGCTTGAGGCTCCGTTTTGTGCCTCCTGCGCCAGTGCCAGTGTCGCAAGTGCGGCCAGAACGCAAACCAGGCCGACGAATTGTAGCGAACGCTTCAAAATAATTACCTCGTTTCCTCTACGTCATCCCGAGCAGGCGCTTTTCGCGCATTCGGCTCGCTTGCTTAATCAATCTCCGGCAACTGCGCCAGCATCGTACGCGCTTGCGACTTGATGTACTGGCTTTGATCCTTCGCCGCCAGCGTCATCAACACGCCACGCACGCTTCCATCTGCTTTCACCGGCTCAATCAATCGCAGTGCCTCCGTCCGCACTCCCGGATTCGAATCGTTTACCAAAGCCTCCAGCACCACGTCGCGGACCCGAGTATCGTTCTTCACAAAGCCCCCCAGTCCGTCGAGTGCCTTGAGTCGCACGCCCGGATTCGTGTCATAGCGCAGCGCGTAAACCAGCGCTTCGCGCACCTGAGAAACATCCGGCTTCTGTGTCAGCAGATCTACAGAATCCATGCGCACGCCGGAGTTGTAGTTATTGCGCGCCGCAAATAGCAGCAGTTGCTGAATGCGCTGATCGTTCATCGATCCTTCCGCCTTCTGCGTGGTGACCGTATCGTATTGAATGTTGACCGTATTCGTTGCCGGATCCTGCGTGATGGATCGAATTCCGGTGATCGAAGCCTCGGCCGGAGTGGCGGCCGTTCCGCTGGTTGTTGTCGTAGGCTGATGACCGAGAACTTTGTAAGATGTTCCCACTCCGCCCGCGAAGCCAAGAATCAAAATGGCCGAGGCTAGGGCCGGAGAAAAACGAACCTGCCGCAGCCAGTTTGCGGGATCGAACGCCAGCCGATGCCAGAAGTGGCCTTGCTCCGCGGTCTCCAGCGCTTCCTGCAGCCGCATGCGCGAAGCCGCCAGCAAATTCGGTGTCGGCCCCTCCGCCCGCTCCTGCGACAGAAGCGTATGAAACCTCTGCTCCGCCTTCAGTTCCGCGGCGCAATCGGCGCAGCGCTCTACGTGCTGCTCCAGTTCATGACGAGCGTCGTCCGCCAACTCGCCATAAACATGCAGTGTGATATTTTCCCGTACCCATTCGCATTTCATAGCAACCCCGTCTCAAGGTTTCTAAGGTTTCAAAGCTTCAAGGTCTTGAAACCCTGAAACATTGAAACTTTGAAACCTTTCCCTTACCTCATATCCGCCAACTGCCCTCTCAACTTCTGTGTCGCCCGAAACAAAGTATTCTTCGCCGTCTCTTCCGTCGTATGCAAGATCTCTCCCACGGTTCTCAGCTTCAACCCGTGGTAATGCTTCAACTCAAAAACCATGCGTTCCCGCGGAGTCAGTTTCTCCAGCGCTCCGGAAATCCGCGCTCCCAACTGCCGCCGCATCAAATCTCGTTCCGGATTCGCCCCCGCCCTCCCGTCCGGCACCTGATCGAGCAGGCTGTACTCGCCTCCCGATGCGTCGGTCGCTACCGGCGCATCTTCCTTGCGCACCGTCTTCTTGCGCAGGTGATCCAGGCAGAGATTGGTCACGATGCGGTAAATCCAGGTATAAAACGAGCACTCGAAGCGAAAACTTCCGATGTTCTTGTAAGCCTTGAGGAAGGCGTCCTGATAGACGTCCTGGGCGTCGTGCTCGGTGCCGGTGAGATGCATTGCCAGCCGTAGAACCGCCTGATCGTAGTGACGCACCAATTCCTCGAAGGCGGCGCGGTTCCCGCGTTGCGCCTCACGGATAAGGATCGTGTCGTCGATACGGCGTTCTTGCGTAGCCATGCGGCCCCGCGCGGGGTCCTGGTCCTTGCTAGTACTGAAACCGCTGACTCTGTCCACTTGCTCGAATTTTACTTTCGAGTGCGCCCTTGTACCAACCGCAAGTGTTACTGCCAAAACATCGGCCGGCATTGTCTTGTCATATCCTCTACCACCCGGTGTCGATGCCGTACCCGGGCTTGCATAGAAATAGACGTTCAGTCAGCGGTTCCGTGAGCAGAAATTATAGGCTGGCGGAGGGAATTAATGGGCGCTAGGTACCTCTAGCACAAAGATTTAGGGGGACACAGAACACTCGACGAGAGTAGTTGAGCCGATGGTCGGGTATGGAAAAAGCTCTTGTAGCATTCCAGCGGCGCAACGCAAGTCCTCGTCGCCTTGGATGAGGTATACTTCTGCGGCATATTCTGAACGTTTGGCGGAGGAGGCTTCTATGCGCGCCGCCTGTCTGCTTGTGCCCGTTCTGCTTCTGGTTGCGATCACCAACGCAAGCCAGGCACCCCAAGATCAATCTCCACCCACAAAAATTGACATTACTCAGCACAGCGAACCGCACGACGCATGGGATAAGCTGACGAGCTTAGTCCAGAGCCTAGTTTGGCCCCTAACCGTCGTCGTTGCTCTGTGTTTGTTCCGTAAGTCAATCAGCAAGATCGTTGAGCACATAGGGAGCAGCGGAGGGGAGATCTCCATTGCAGGCCTCGGAATCAAGCTTCCCTTCGCCCAGAGGGCCTCCGTCGACGACGACGTCTTGCTATTCAAGTCATCCGATCCCATAACGATCACAAACGACAGCGCAAAAACGACCCTTCTCAAGATGCTCCGAGACCCAGGCACCCGCGAATATGAGTAATTAATCTGGGAGCAGGAAAAGAGTGGATCAGCTCCAGGTTGTTTATCTTTGCACTCATGCTGCAAAGAATGAAGTCAATCCGGGCCATCGTATTTCTCGATGGATCTGTTCCCAAGTTTCTCGGAGTCGCCAACCCGGATACGGTTCGCTGGGCTTTGGCACAGGATCAGCCATGGCTCGAACAGGCTTACCTAAACGCCTATGCCTCGAGCATTCTCTACGTGCCGGGTTCGTTTGTAGTTAGCAACTACGGAGCCCTCGATCCACAGGTAGCGGAGAACATAGTGCGCAATTTCCTGCAGAACGTTAGAGCAAACGCACCCTCCGGGGCGGTCGGGGGAACGGTTCTTCCCCAGGAAACGAGGGAATGGGTTGTCCTAGGAGCCAGTACTGAGTATGGCACATGGCTTAGTGGTGCAGAACTGCAAAAGCTCGTCGGGGATCGCTTTTACAAGGAAACCATCGTAGCCTCCAGCGATCGAAAGACCGAAGCAAAGTTCCTGTTGCAATGCACAGTGCAATATGTCGCTAGGGTTAATAGCAATGGCGAGTTCTTGTCGTTGGTTGATCGCGGTGCCTTTGTGGACGAACTTACCTCCAAGCTAGTATCGCGCCTGGATTTGTGGCGACCGGCCAAAGGTGAGTCCGCCTGAACGAAAGTCGTCTGGGCCAAATCACTCCGCCACCGCTTCCTTCTCAATCACAACCTTCAAATGCGCGGTCACGTCCTTGTGCAGCTTCATCGGCACGGTGAACTCGCCCAGGATCTTCAGCGGCTCGTGGAACTGGATCTGTCCCCGGCTGGCCTTAGCGGCATAAGCAGACGTTCGCCGACCTTGTCGCCTTCTTTTAGCAGTTCGATCAGAGGTTGGCGAATCGGCTCAAGGGTTCCGTCCGGCCAGTAGATCGCGCCTCCACCCATGGGAATGCCTACTCCTCGAACACCGGATTGGGAAAGGTTCACAAGTGCGCGCAGGTTCCACCATTCGTCGTTCTCTTCGTGCGCGCCAACATAGAACGGCACAAAGCCGAACAGGTCAAGTTTCTTCGGCTGCGGGGCATCCGTAAGCGCCCCCAGTCCGAATTGGACCGCTCCGGCTGAAATACCCACGAGGACGCCGCCATCGTAGCGCTTCCTCAAGATCAGATCTTTCAACCCATTCCGTTCGAACACCTGCCAGCCGTGCTCGACATCACCCCCAGCCAGCAGCACCAGGTCCGCCTCCTCCAGGAAGAGCCAGTCTTCGTCCGCAAGCTGACTCGGCACCATACGACATCTGGATACTCCCATCAACTCCATGGCGGCAACGAACAAACCATAAAACTCCGCGCGGTCATGGTTGGATGCGCCGATGTACGCTGCCTTGGGATCGGTCGCGGACAGATTCGCCCGAATTCCGCGGGTCAAACCGTTATCGTCAGCTCGCGAAAAAAGCAACTGGCTGTCCGCTAAAAGATAGAGCGGCGTGATCAAGAGCGTTCTCCTGGAACCACACGGAGAGCACATAACAGATCGAGGCGGTCAAGGCCCAGCAGGCAAAAATCGAGGAGATAAAAACGCGCTTCAGCAACTTGCTTCGAAACCATGGCAGGGAGCCTGGGGACTTGGCCAGGGTATCCCAAGGGTCCCCTGGCCATAAACATCGCGAACTTCCTTAACCCGCGACCACTTCCTTCTCAATAACAACCTTCAAATGCGCGGTCACGTCCTTGTGCAGCTTCACCGGCACGGTGAACTCGCCCAGGGTCTTCAGCGGCTCGTGGAGCTGGATCTGCTTCCGATCCAAATTGATTCCCTTTTTCACGATGGCTTCGGCGATGTCGCCCGAAGTGACCGATCCGAACAACTGATCGTGCTCGCCCGCCCGCTTCTGGAACGTAGCCGATAGCCCTTCGAACTGCTTGGCCAGTTCTTCGGCCTGAGTCTTCTCCTTGGCCGACTTGCGCACCGAGGCGGCCTTCATCTGCGCGATGACGGCTTTGTTCCCGGCATTGGCTTGAATGGCCAGCTTGCGCGGCAAAAGATAGTTGCGCCCATATCCTTCGGCAACCTTCACCACGTCGCCGCGCGATCCCAGCTTGTTTACGTCTTCTTTGAGAATGACTTCCATGATATGACTCCGGTTCTGAATTCTCTTGCCACGGATTTACACTGATCACTACGGATAAAGCGAACCATTTAAAAAGCCCTATCCGCGAATATCCGTGTAAATCCGTGGCTAATGTTTTACGATGCCCGTCCTGCGAACGGCAGCAGCGCGATGTTCCGCGCCTGCTTAATCGCCGCCGCCAGCCGGTGTTGATGCGGCGAGCACACGCCCGTCAAACGCCGCGGGACGATCTTGCCGCTCTCCGCCACGAACTGACCGAGCAGCCGGTAATCCTTATAATTGATGTCGGCAATCTTCTCGGTGCAGAACTTGCAAACTTTCTTGCGCCGGAAAAATTTACGTCCGCCTTCGCGTGGAGGACCGCCAGGTCCGGAACGCCCTCCTCCGCCTCCGCTGCCAAATCGTGGACGGTCTCCTCCGCCAGAACGCTCTCCAAAAGGCCTCGACGGCCGATCACCGGATGGCGCTGGTGCTTTTGTCTCTTCAGTCATAATGCTCCTTGTAAATCAGTGGCCAGTGATCGATGATCAGTGACCAGCAAAATCTTCATTGTTAGTGCGCGTCCGAACTGGTCACTGACTATTGGCCACTGACCACTGCTTCTAGATCGCTGCCGGCGCATCCGCCACCGGCTCTTCAGCAATCGCAGGCGCCTCTTCGGCAACTGCCGCCGGCATCGCGCTTACTTTCTTCTTCGCGTCGCGCAGCTTCTTGATCTTCTCCAGCCGCTTCTGCTCCTCATCGATGCGCACCGTGAGGAACTTGATCACCGGCTCCGTCACGCGCAAACGCCGCTCCAGTTCGTGCACCACCGTGCCCGCACCCTCAATGGTCATCAGGATGTACAGGCCCTCACGGAACTTGCGCACCATGTACGCCAGCCGCCGTTTGCCCATTCGATCAATGCTTTTGATCGAACCGGACGCCGAAGTCACCGTGGCTTCCAGGTTCGAAATCAGCTTCTCGAGATCTTCATCCGCCATATCCGGCCGGACAATAAACATCAGCTCATAGGTACGATTCATACTTGTCTCCAAATCTTTGAACTTGTCATCCTGAGGCGACGGCTTTATCGTCGCCGAAGGATCTGGTCGAGCCGCGCGATGCGTCGCGTTCTTTGCGACACAATACCGGCGCGTTTGGCTCGCTTCCTTATTCGCTTTCTTTCCGGTTAAAGCGATTCATCGCCGCCGCCGCACCTTCGGTCAAAATGGCTTTCACCGCATCGTCCGCGGTATCGAGCATTCCATCCACCACCGCCAGCTCCGCCTTGCGAAACGGCGACAACAAATAGCTCTGCCCGTCCTCTACTTTTCGTTCCGGGGCCACGCCGATCCGGATGCGAAGGAAATCCTGCGTGCCCAGCGCCCCGATAATCGACTCAATCCCGTTATGCCCCGCCGAACTTCGCCGCGTATGAATCCGCAACGTGCCCAGCGGAAAATCCAGCTCATCCTGAATTACGATCAAGTCCGTTTCCGGCTTGGCGTCGTATTCCACCACCAACTCACGCACCGACAACCCGCTCAGGTTCATGAAAGTCTCAGGCTTGGCCAGCAACACCTGCTCTTCCCCAGCCTGAATCCGCGCCGTCAGCGCCCGGCACTGCCGGTTCCTGATTTCAACTCCGCGTTCGCTGGCGATTCGATCCACCACCAGAAAGCCCATGTTATGTGGCGTCAACAGATACTCGTCGCCGGGATTGCCCAGACCAACAATCAGTTTCACGCCACCATCCCGAGCCGCGTGGGGACAGCCGCCTCGTGAGCCTGCCCTGAGCGAAGCCGAAGGGTCCAGCCGAGCCAAGTGAGGCGACTCTCGGCCACAGAGTTACTTCTTCTCCTTCTTCTCGGCCTTCTTCTCGCCCTTTTCCGGCTTCGCCTCTGCAGCTTCGCCCTCTCCTTCGATCTCCGCCTTGCCCTTCTTGATAACTTCGGGCTCGGCCGGAGTCGCTCCGGCTTCCGCCGCCACCGCTTCCGGCGTGGCAACAACTTCTTCCTTCACGCTGGTTACGTGGGCTACAGGCTGGTTCGCATCCGAGAGGAACTTCAGCTTAGGATTGTGCGGCAAATCCGATACGCGCAGCACCTTGCCGAACGTAAGCTCGCTGACGTCGACATCGATGTGGCTTGGAATATCTCCGGGCAAGCACTCGATCTCCACTTCGCGCAGCATCTGCTCAAGAATGCCGCCCTCGGTCTTCACGCCGGCAGGGACGCCTTGCAGCATGATCGGCACGCTGACCTTCAGCGCCTTGTCCATGGCGATGCGCTTCAAATCGATATGCAGCAGATGGCCTTTGATCGGCTCGTATTGCCAATCCACAATCATGGCCTTGGTCTTCTCGCCGCCATTCATGGCCAGATCGAAAATCGTGTTGTGACCGCTGTCGGAGCGCAGAATGCGCAATACATGCCGCGGATCGACGCTCACCGGCATCGCATCTTTGCCCGCTCCGTAAACCACCGCGGGAATCTTGCCCTCACGCCGCACACGCCGGGCATGGTTCTTCGTTCCAGCCTGGCGCTCTTGCGCTTCTAAAACATTTTGTTCAATCGTAGTCGCCATAATTTCGCTTCCTTCTAAAATATTCCCAAGCATTGTCATCCTGAGGCGACAGTTTTATCGTCGCCGAAGGATCTCGGTTTCCACCGAGCTTAGATAAACAACTTACTCACCGAAGTCTCTTCGTGATTCGCCTGGATCGCCCGACCAATCAGTCCCGCTATCGAAAGCACACGAATCTTCGGTTCCTGCTTCGCCTCTTCCGTCAACGGGATCGTATTGGTCACCACCACTTCGCGGATCACGGACTTCGCAATATTCTGTACCGCTGGATGTGACAGCACAGCGTGCGACGAACATGCATAGACCTCAGTCGCGCCATTCTCCATCAACGCCGTCGCCGTTTTTACCAGGGTGCCCGCGGTATCGATCAAGTCGTCGATTATCAAGCAGGTCCGCCCCTTCACGTCGCCGATCACGTGCATCACTTCGGCAACGTTCATCTCCACGCGCCGCTTGTCGACAATCGCCAGCGCCGCATCCACCTTCTTCGCGAAAAACCTTGCCCGCTCCACACCGCCGGCATCCGGCGAAACCACTGTCAAGTTCGGTAAATTCAGCTTGCGGAAATGATCCACCAGCACCGGCGAAGCGAACAAATGATCCACCGGGATGTTAAAAAATCCCTGCAACTGCGGCGTATGCAAATCAACAATCAAA
>Ga0210384_10003720_pt1 | contig 17455 bp, 13 predicted proteins | sample IncBWH2MmetaG_FD_160574 | JGI IMG/M metagenome (GOLD analysis project Ga0210384, IMG submission 160574) | Forest soil microbial communities from Barre Woods Harvard Forest LTER site, Petersham, Massachusetts, United States - Inc-BW-H-2-M | ecosystem: Environmental > Terrestrial > Soil >...
CGACGCCGCGCGCGCCCGGGCGCACCTGTACCCGCTCAAGGAGGACATCGTCGGCCCGTCGAGCCGCGCCCTCGAGATCATGCTGGGCGCCGTCGCCCTGGTGCTCGTCCTCGTCTGCGTGAATATCGCCAACCTTCTGCTCGTGCGCGGCTCCGAGCGAGCGCGCGAGTTCTCCCTGCGCTCCGCACTTGGCGCCGGCCGCGGCCGTCTCACGCGTCAAATGCTCATGGAAAGCCTGGTCCTCGCACTCGCCGGTACTGTCGCCGGGCTGTTCGTGGCGCGCATCGCAATGTCGGCAATCGTCACGCTGGGCTCTGGTTCAATTCCGCGTCTGGCCACCCTGGCCCTCGACGTCCGCTTGCTCGTATTCTCGCTGGTCATAGCATCGCTGAGTGCGATTGGATTCGGACTCGTGCCTGCGTTGCGCGCGTCGCGCACCGATCCGGGCGACGTACTGCGTGAGCAGGGACGGGCTGCGACCGGTGGCGGGGCACAAATGCGGTTGCGCGAATGGCTCGTGGTTTCGCAGGTGGCGCTGGCGTTCGTGCTGCTCGTGGGTGCGGGGTTGCTGGTCGCGAGTTTCCAGCGCCTCCGCCAGATCGACTTGGGCATCCGGCCCGAGGCTGCACTCGTATTCGAGCTCAACCTGCCGGCTGCGCGTTACGATTCGACAGCTCGTGCCGCGTTCTACGAAGCATTCGCAAAACGCGTCGAGGCGCTGAGCGGTGTGCGTGCGGCCGGCGGCGTGTCCCGGCTGCCGGCAACCGGCCCGTACCATGAGTGGGGAGTGACCGCGCGTACCGGGCCGCTGGCAAACACGGACCGCGACACTCCCGGCGCGCAGAACCGCGTGATCTCCGGCGACTATTTCCGCGCCGTGGGAATCCCGGTGGTCGAGGGGCGCACCTTCGATTCGCATGACGACGCCCGGGCGCCGAGACGGTTCGTCATCAGCAAGAGCCTCGCACTTGAGCTCTTTCCTGGAATGAGCGCGATTGGACAGCGGTTAGTCGCCGGTCGTGGTGAGGGCGAGATCATCGGTGTGGTCGGCGACGTCTCCGTCGACGCGGAGGGACGCCCTGCGCTCTACGTCTACCATGCGCATGCTCAGTTCGCCGGCCGCCATTGGGACCTGGTGCAGGTCGTGCAGACAAGCGGGTCGCTAGACCTTGTGCAGGGCGAGGTACGGCGTCTGCTCGCCGACCTCGATCCGGAGCTCGTGATGTACAAACCCATGACGCTGGCCGACGCGATCGGCCGCGGTGAGGCACAACGCGCATTCACATTGCGCATTCTCGCGACCTTCGCTCTGATTGCGCTGGCCCTCGCGGCGCTCGGGTTGTTCGGTGTGCTCTCCTATGGCGTACGGCTGCGCGCGCGCGAATTCGGCATCCGCATGGCGCTTGGCGCGGAGGCGGGCGCGATCCGGCGTATGGTGTTGCGGCAAGGACTCACGGTCACGGCTATCGGCACCGTCATCGGTTTGCTGGGCGCATTCGCAGTTTCACGATTGATGGCATCCGTAGTATTCCGCGTCAATCCGCTCGACCCGGCAGTGCTGATTGGCGCGACACTGTTCATGGCGGTCGTCGGCGGTACGGCGGCGTACTTGCCTGCGCATCGAGCAACGGCGGCAGATCCGCGTACGGTATTGCAATAGGGTGGTGAAAGTCGCGCGTCTCGCGCGCGCGGTGCGGCGAAGCCTATGGATGGTGCATCTGCGCGTCGCCGGTGATCTCCGCCAGCTCGATGTCGAGGCGCCTGGCGATCTCGGGCGTCGGTGCGAGCGCGTGATACGTCGAGAGAAGGGCGTTCCACGAGGTGATCGTCTTCTTGCGCAACGACTCGAACCTGGCCTTGTCGCCACTCTTCTCCGCCTCGCGGAGCTGCGGCACGAGTTCGCGTAACGAGACCCTGTGCTCCATCAGCAATTGGGCTGTTCCCGCGAGCTGCGCCTCGCGGTCAATCCGGTGCGCCTCGGGCAGCTTGGCGCCGTAGCTCTCGCCGAGTGCGACTGCAAAGAGCCGGTCATCACGCGTGGGGTGTGCGGGTGACTTGAGGCCGGTCGCAATGAACGGCAGCGTGGGGTTGTCGTGCGCGTTCGGGCCATCCGGATTCGCAATGATCCAGGTGTGCACCATGGCGATCTGCTGCGGCGTCGGCGTGCCACCGCGATCCTTGCAGTCGTCCACGCCATCGGCGAGCACCATGCCCTCGCCCGGTACGTTGCGGCAGAACACGTGGGTATGCCATGTCGTCGGTGTGCCCGCCAGCTCCGTCGGCACGGCCGCGGTACCGCCGATACGACGGCTGTACGCGACGCCCACCGGAATGAGCGAGTCGCGCAGCGGCAGGTACATCACGAAGGTCGGATGCAGAAGATCCACCGGCTGGTTGGCGACGATGCCCTGGAAGGTGAGCCAATGCTGACCCTGGAAGGGGGTCAGGTCGCGCACGGGTCCGAAGGCAAGGGGCCGATAGCCAGCTTGCACCAGCGCCGCCGAATCCACGAGCGGGCGTATCGCTTCCTTCGCGCGCGCGACCAGGGAATCAGTGCCCTGTTCAAGATTGAGCGCGATCGCGAGCAACAGCGTGGCAGGTGCCATCGTCATGATCATCAAGTTATACCCGCTACAGCGCCATCCTCGTCTCTCCGGCTACGGCCAGCCGATCAGGAGTCCGGCCGATACGCCGAGTCGGCGTTCGGCGTTCGCGCCAAGTGAGACGCTGTAACTCGGCTCGACGTACCAGCCGACGTTTGTCGTGGGCCAGAACATGAAGTCAAGGACTGCCTCCGCCGCCGTCGAGATCTCGTGCTTCGCCCCGGCGAGTCGCGTCGACAGTTCGGGCCCGATGCCGGCCATGAACTCGGCGCGGCGCGAAAGCTGCCACGGCTTCTTGAAGAGCAGGTCGGCCGACAGTTCGCGCTGATCGAGGGTGCCAAGGATCGTCACGCCGGCCTCGAGTTCGAGCCATTTCTCGATTGGCGTCACTTCCAGCGCGACGGTGCCGCCAAAGCGAGAGGATCCTGGGGCGAGCCCGCGATCGCTCGCGACGCCAGCTTCGAAAACGACGCGGTGATCCGCCTCCCCTTTCGGCTGGCCGAACGCGTGCCCCGCGCCGAGTGCGAGCACGCCCAGACCGGCGAGCATGCGCGCGATGGTCATTCTCCGGTGCGCCGCGCCGCCACAAGGCGCAGGTGGTGCGCATTGTGGTACAGAGTAAACTGCAGCATTTCCCGCACGCTCAGCGCCCCGAGCAGCGGGTGAGGAAGCCGGTACCGGTCGAGCGCAGGCTCATTCCACCGTCCGATGCCCGCGGCGAGTGCGTCCACGCTCTCCGTCCACTGGTGCATGATGTCGCGTCGCCACGGGTTGGCGTCTGCGGGGATATCGCGAGGCCTCGGCGCGTATGGGTTCGTGCCGTAGCCGAGGGCGAGCCGCGCGCGGTATGCATCGCGCACCTCTGAAAACGTTCGCGAAGCACCACGATGCGCACCGAACCGGAGCCTCAGCAGGAGCCGCGGCAGCGCGAGCGCCATTACCAGCGGACGCACCGACTTGTGCAGGTGGAGCGCATGCTCCGCAGGAGACCATTTCGTGGCCTGCGATTCGAAGAACTCCGCGGTCGGTATTCCGTCGAGAAACGCGGCGCTCTCGACGTGCAGCGCCCGCAGTGCCTGCGCGATCTCGGCACCGCCGGCAGGCTCACCGGTATCGAACATGACCTGAAGCCCTTCGCACAGAACGGGGGAAGGCGACTACCTCAGACGGCGGGCGGCTGCATCTGCCACTGTGCCCATTCTTCCCTCGCCGGACCGTAGACGCCCGCCACCGGCAAGCCAGCCTGTCGCATGAGCACGTTCATCTGGCCGCGGTGATGTGTCTGGTGAAGGACCAGAATCATGAGCGTCTCCCCACGCGACCACTTTTCCCCGTACATCTCGTCGGTCTTTTCCAGCGTCGCGTCGGTCCACTCCTTCTGAACGGCATCGAGCAGCGATTTCGCCGAGCGCGCGTAGGTGTCCGCAATGACCTTGGCGGACGCGGGGACGGGTGCGTTCTCGTCGGGTCCCTCTATGTGCAGCCCCGTTTTCTCCATCATTTCCTTGATCGTGCCCGTGAGATGCCAGGCAATGCGGCCAAGAGTCCGGTGGTCACCGGTCACGGGCTGCGCCAGTGACGCGTCGGTGAGAGTATTCAACAGCTTCTGCGTGTTCTCGCTCTCCTGGCTCCAACGGTGCGCGAAGTCCGCGATCTTGCGAATCACGAGCGTGTCCTCGGTGAATGACGGATTCTATACTCCGCTTCGCACCCACACGCCGCAAGCCGAGCGCCTGCCGCCAACGTTCGCCGTGCCGTTCACGCACAGGTAGATTCGCCCGATGCCCAGAGCGCCCTCCAGCCTGCTGAAGGTGCTCGGCGTGGCCTTCGGCCTCGCCATGATCGTCGGCAACACGATCGGCTCGGGAATCCTGCGCACGCCCGGCGACGTGGCGGCCTCGCTCCCGAGCGGCCCCTGGTTCATGGGCGTGTGGGCCGCGGGCGGTGTATATGCGCTGTTCGGTGCGATGACGCTGGCCGAGCTGGCGGTCATGCTCCCGCAATCGGGCGGACAATACGTATACGCCCGGCGCGCGCTCGGTGAATACGTCGGATTCGTCATCGGATGGACGGACTGGATCTCCTGCTCGGCGGCCGTAGCAGCCGGCGCAATCGCGCTCGGTGAGCTCTCCGGTTCGCTCGCGCCTCCGCTGGCCCCGCACGGCACGGCAATCGCCGTCACGATAGTTGCCGTCTTCACGGCTGTTCACTGGATTGGCGTGCGGTCCGGCGACGTCACGCAACAGCTGCTCAGCACCGTCAAAGTACTCGCGCTGCTTGCGGTGGCGGTCGCCTGCTTCGCTGCACCAGGTGCCCCCCCCGCAAGCGACTCGCTGCCGCCGGTTCCCTCCGGCTTTCTGTTCCTTTCTGCCATCGTGCTCGCATTCCAGAATGTGCTCTACACGTACGACGGGTGGAATGGCGTTGTCTATTTCGGCGGCGAGATGCGCGATCCGGCCCGCCAGATTCCGCGTTCGATGGCGTTAGGCGTGATCGTGGTTGCAGCCGTCTACCTCTCGCTCAACGGTGCGTTTCTGCATTCGCTCGGCATCGCCCATCTGGCGAAAGAAAAGTTCGCCGCCGCGGGTGCTGCGCTGGCCGTGTTCGGCCAGACCGGGGAACGTATTGTGAGCGCCGTAATGACGGTGAGCATACTCGGCAACGTGAGCGCCATACTGATGCAGGCATCGCGCGTGCCATGGGCGATGGCTGGCGGCGGACTGCTGCCCCGCGCGACGGCACTGGTGAACCGCGGTGGCACGCCGTATGTATCGCTCGCCCTGAGCGCAGCCGTCACGCTGGCGCTGATCCTCTCAGGAACATTCGCGACTGTCGTCGCTCTCGCCGCGTTCTTCTATGTGCTGCAGTATGCGGTGTCGTTCACGTCACTCTTCGTCCTCCGATGGCGGGAGCCCGATCTTCCGCGGCCATATCGCGCGTGGGGCTATCCGTGGATTCCGGCCCTGGTGTGGCTGGGCGCCGTCGCGTTCATCGTCGGGAGTCTTGTGGGTGACCGGGTGAATAGCATTCGCGCGCTGGTCGTCATCGCTGCCAGCTATCCGGTGTATCTCGTTGCAAAACGCCTCTTGCAGAGGGGGGGCAGCGCCGGCCACGCGGAGTGACATCGCTTCATCGGTCCGAAGGTCGTATTTTGCTCCTGCAAGCACCGCAGGCAGAACACTCTTATGGAGCACGCCCCAAATGATTCGTCGCATTCAGCCATTGGTCGCGGCGCTTGGCGCCCTCGCGCTGCTCGCCCCATCTCTGCTCGCGGCGCAGGGGCGCGGTGGCCGCGGCGGCGGCAACGCAGCCGATTCGATCAAATACGTCTACCCGAGCACGCCGCAGCTCGACAAGCTCAAGGACGATGCCGCGCGCGAGATCGATGGGATGTCCAAGAAGATCCAGGAAATGGTGGACATGGTGTTTTCCTTCGGCGAACCCGGATTCCAGGAGTTCGAAACCGTCAAGTACCTCACGGGCATCCTCGAGCAGAACGGCTTCAAGGTCCAGCGAGGTGTGGCCGGCATTCCCACTGCGTTCGTCGCCACGTGGGGCTCAGGCAAGCCCGTGATCTCGCTCGGCTCCGACATCGACGACATCCCGCAGGCGAGCAACAAGCCCGGGGTCGGCTGGCACGACCCGATTATCGAGGGCGCGCCGGGACACGGTGAGGGACACAACTCTGGAGAGCCGCTCAATATCGCGGCCGCGCTGGCGGTGAAGAAGATCATGGAACGCGATCATATCGCCGGCACGATCCAGATCTGGGACGGAGTCGCCGAAGAATTGATGTCGGGCAAGGCGTGGCTGGTCCGCGCCGGAGTGTTCAAGGACGTGGACGTCACGCTGTTCACGCACGTCGGAAACGACCTCGGCGTGTCATGGGGGCAGTCGGGGTCAAACGCGCTCATCTCCGCGCTGTTCAAGTTCAAGGGACAGGCGGCGCACGCGGCCGGCGCGCCGTGGCGCGGCAAGAGCGCGCTCGATGCGGCGATGCTGATGGGGATGTCGTGGGAGTTCCAGCGCGAGCACATGGAGCTGGCCCAGCGTTCGCACTACGTGATCCCCGACGGCGGCGACCAGCCCAATGTCGTGCCGAGCACCGCGAGCATCTGGTTCTACTTCCGGCACCTCGATTTCGACCGGACGATGGCGATGTTCGAGGACGCCAAGAAGAAGGCGACGGCAGCCGCCATGATGACTGGCACGCAGGTGGACACGATCATGATGCTTGGCTCCGGCTGGAGCGGCCACTTCAGCCGCCCGATTGCGGAGGCGATGTACCAGAACATCAAGAAAGTGGGCTTGCCGACGTGGGACGAGAAGGACCAGATGCTCGCCAAGGGGATTCAACGCGAGCTTGGACAGCGCGAGACCGGGCTACTGACAACCGGCGGCCGGTTGGGCGGTCCGGCACTCGAAGCTACGCGCACCGGCGGTGGCTCTGACGACATCGGCGACGTGAGCTGGGTGGTGCCGACAATCACACTGAACTATCCGTCCAACATTCCCGGCCTGCCGGGGCACCATTGGGCCAACGCGATTTCGATGGCCACTCCGATCGCGCACAAGGGCGTCACCGCCGGCGCCAAGGTGCAGGCGATGACGATGCTCGACATTCTGCTCACGCCGCAGGTCGTCACCGATGCCTGGGACTACTTCCGCACGGTCCAGACGAAGGACATCAAGTACAGGCCGTTCTTCGCGGCGACAGACCAGCCGCCCATCTGGCTCAACAAGGAGCGGATGGAGAAGTACCGGCCGTTGATGATGAAGTTCTACTACGACCCGAAGAAATACCCCACCTACCTGGATCAGCTCGGGATCAAGTATCCTACCGTCAGGACTGTCGTGCCCTGAGGGGATAGCCGGGCTGGGCTAAGCGGCGACGCTTTCGCCGCCGCCTCTGCGCATCTTGCCGTGGTCCAGTCCCGCGGCGATGATTCGCAAGACCCGCGCACGCACGGAGATAGAAGTTTTGGGCCCCACAGACGTCACAAATCCGCGCCACTACCATAAGGTGGTGGATTGCCAGTGGGCGTGTCCTGCCCACACGAACGTTCCCGAATACCTCCGTCTTATCGCCCAGGGACGGTATTCGGATTCGTACATGCTAAACCGGGAGTCGAACGTTTTTCCCGGGATCCTTGGCCGCACCTGTGACCGGCCCTGCGAACCCGCGTGCCGCCGCGGAAGGGTGGACGGCAAGCCTGTCGCCATCTGCCGGTTGAAGCGGGTGGCCTCCGACCTGCGCGACGACATAACCGACCGCCTCCCGACCGCGCCGGACCAGAAGAACGGCAAGCGCATCGCACTCATTGGCGCGGGTCCAGCCTCGCTGACCGTCGCGAACGACCTCATGCCGCTCGGCTACGAGTGCGTGATCTTCGAGCAATACCCGCAGGCCGGCGGCCTGATGCGCTTCAATATTCCGGCCTTCCGTCTTCCCGCGTCGGTGCTCGACGAGGAGTGCGACTACATCATCCGCATGGGCGTCGATGTCCGATACAATACGCCCGTCACGAGCATGAAGGCGCTGCTCGACGACGGCTTCGACGCGGTCTTCGTTGGCAGCGGTGCACCGAAAGGCAAGGAGCTCGACATTCCGGGCCGCCGTGACGACGACGCGAAGGACAAGATTCACATCGGCATCGAGTGGCTCGGCTCGGTCCACTTTGGTCACATAGAAAAGATCGAACCGCGCGTGCTCATCATCGGCGTGGGCAATACCGCGATGGACTGCTGCCGCACATCCAAGCGCCTCGGCGCGACGGACGTGAAGGTAATCGCGCGCCGGTCGCGCCCCTACTTCAAGGCGTCTCCATGGGAACTCGAGGACGCGGAGGAGGAGCTCGTCGAGATCGTCGAGAACCATGCGCCAAAGCGATTCCTGTATGAGAATGGAAAGCTTGCGGGGATGGAATTCGAGCAGCTCACGTGGACCGACTCCGGCAACGGCAAGCAGAAGAGCGAAGTGACCGGTACGGTGATCATCCCTTGTGATGCCGTGATTCTCGCCATCGGGCAGGACAACGCGTTCCCGTGGGTCGAACGCGACATCGGCATCGCATTCGACGAACACAGCATGCCCGTGGTGGACAAGACCACCATGCAGAGCTCGCGCGCGGGCGTGTTTTTTGGCGGCGACGCGGCCTGGGGACCCCAGAACATCATCTGGGCTGTGGAGCACGGACACCAGGCCGCCATTTCGATTCATCAGCATTGCCAGAGCCTTCCGATCACCGATCGCCCGCCCGAGCGCATGAACCTCGTCAGCGCAAAGGTCGGGATGCACGCGTGGAGCTACAGCAACGACTACAACCCCTCCGCGCGCGCCAAGATGACGCACGAGGAGCTGGTCAAGCGCTTCTCCGCCGTGAGTGTCGAGGTCGAGCTGGGGTTCACGCCCGAGCAGACCGCGCGTGAGGTGGAACGCTGCCTCAACTGTGACATGGAGACGCACTTCACGGAGAAGCTCTGTATCGAGTGTGACGCATGCGTGGATGTGTGCCCCGTGAACTGCCTCACGATCACGCAGAACGGCGACGAACCCGACCTGCGCACCCGTCTCATGGCCCCCGCGGTCAACCCCGGACAGGATATCTATGTATCCGGCGCGCTGCCCCAGACGAGGCGCGTGATGGTGAAGGACGAGGACGTGTGTCTGCACTGCGGGCTCTGTGCCGAGCGCTGCCCCACCGCGGCGTGGGAGATGCGACAGTTCGAACTCGTGATTCCATACGCATTCGCGCAGCGGGGCGCCGAGAGTCGGGAGTCCGGCGTCTTGAGCCGGGCGACGTGAGCCGTGAACGAAATGCATGACACCCGCCTGAACGATTTCTCGTTCAAGATCGCGACCGTCAATGGCACCGGCTCCGCCAGTGCCAACAACCTCCTCATGCAGTCGATCTTCCGCATGGGGATTCCCGTCTCGGGCAAGAATATTTTCCCGTCCAACATCCAGGGGCTTCCCACCTGGTACGAGATCCGCGTGAGCAAGGACGGCTACACCGCGCGGCCTTCGGAAATCGACCTCGTGGTGGCACTGAACAACGAGACATACGCCAAGGACGTCGCGACGGTGCGGCCCGGCGGCTACCTGCTGTACGACTCGTCGTGGCCGCTCGATGCGGACCTCGTGCGCGACGACATCACGATCCTGGGCGTCCCATTCGGCAAGATGTGCGTCGAGGCGTTCGAGAAGGACCGCGACCGTACGCTCCTCCGCAACATCGCGTACGTGGGCGCACTGGCGGCATTGCTCGAGATCGACATGGACGTGATACACGAGGCGCTCACCGAAAAGTTCAGCAAGAAGAAGGCGCTGCTCGACTCGAACTTCCGCGCCATTCGCCTGGGCTATGACTACGCCAGGGCGCACTACGAATGCCCGCTGCCGTTCCGGCTTGCACGCATGCAGGAGAACGCAAACTCCGTCCTGATGGACGGCAACACCGCGTCGGCGCTCGGCGCGGTGTATGCGGGCGCGACTGTCGGCGCGTGGTATCCCATCACGCCGGCGACGTCGTTGATGGAGGCGTTCAAGGAATTCTGCGAGAAGTTCCGCGTCGACAAGGCGACCGGCGAGCGAAAGTTCTGCATCATCCAGGCGGAGGACGAACTCTCGGCGGCCGGCATCGTGATTGGCGCTTGCTGGGCGGGGGCGCGCGCCTTCACCTCGACGGCCGGGCCCGGCATCTCCCTGATGCAGGAGTTCATCGGGCTCGCCTACTACACCGAGACGCCGGCGGTCTTCTTCGACGTGCAGCGTGCCGGTCCCTCCACCGGCATGCCGACGCGCACGCAGCAGGGAGACCTGTTGTCCATCGCGTACGCGTCGCATGGCGACACCAAGCACATCATGCTCTTTCCGGCGAATCCCGAAGAGTGCTTCTACGCCGCTGCACGCGCGTTCGACCTGGCGGAGCGGTTCCAGACGCCGGTGTTCGTGGTGAGCGACCTCGATATCGGCATGAACGACTGGATGTGCAAGCGCCTGCAGTGGGACGACAGCTATCGCCCGGATCGCGGGAAGCTCCTTGGCGCCGCTGAGCTCGACAAGATCGGAAAGTTCTCGCGCTATCTCGACGTTGACGGCGACGGCATCGCCGCGCGCACATTGCCGGGCCTGAACGCCAAGGGCGCTTTTTTCACCCGCGGATCGGGGCACGACAAGTACGGCGCCTATACGGAAGAAGCGCCGGCGTATCAGGACGTGCTGGACCGCATCGCACGGAAGATCGCCGGCGCGGCGAGCGCGGTACCGGGTCCCCAGCTTCATGCGCAGGACGGCGCCGAGATCGGCATCGTCTCCCTCGGCGGCTGCCATGCCGCCGTGCTCGAGGCGCTGGACCGGTTGCGGGAACAGGGCGTGGCCGTGGACTACATGCGCATCCGGGGTTTCCCGTTTGACCAGCCGGTCACGGACTTCCTGAACGCACACGAAACCATTTTCGTCGTGGAGCAGAACCGCGATGCGCAGCTTCGCTCGCTCCTCGCGATCGAGACGGGCATGCCGCGCGATCGAATGACGCCGGTGCTCGACTATGGCGGGCTGCCGCTCACCGCACGCGTGGTGATCGACGCGGTAACGGCGCACGCACACAAGCCCGCGGGAGCGGCAGTATGACGTCCATCGCAAAGCCGCCCGTTCGGCATCCCGGACTGAAGAAGAACGCGCTCGGCCTCACCACGCGTGATTACGAAGGCGCAATGAGCACGCTGTGCGCCGGGTGCGGGCACGACTCGGTGACCGCGGCGCTCATCCAGGCGTTCTGGGAGCTGGACGTGCCCCCACACCGGGCGGCCAAGATGAGCGGCATCGGCTGCTCGTCGAAGACCACCGCGTACTTCATGAAACAGTCGCACGGTTTCAACTCCGTGCACGGGCGCATGCCGTCGGTGGCGAGTGGCGCCAACGGTGCGAACCGCGATCTCGTCTACATCGGCGTGTCCGGGGACGGGGACTCGTTGTCCATCGGGCTCGGCCAGATGTGCCACGCCATCAGGCGCAACGTGAACATGCTATACGTGCTCGAGAACAACGGCGTGTACGGGCTGACGAAGGGGCAGTTTTCCGCCTCGTCCGACGTGGGCTCGACTTCCAAGCGCGGCGAGGCGAACATGCAGCCGCCGATCGACCCGGTGCTGCTCGCGCTCACGCTGGGCGCGACATTCGTCGCGCGCGGATTCTCGGGCGACAAGCCGCAGCTCGTGCCGATCATCAAGGCCGGCCTGAGGCACAGCGGTTTCGCCATGCTCGACGTGATCTCGCCCTGCGTTTCGTTCAACGACCACGAGGGTTCCACCAAGAGCTACAAGTACACACGCGAGCACGAGGTGGAGATTGCGGACGTGGATTTCGTCCCGTTGCGCAAGGAGATCACGGTGCCGGAAGGAGCCGAGGGACAAGTCTCGGTCACGATGCACGACGGGAGCGTCGTGCGATTCCGGAAGACCGGTGAGGATTACGATCCCACCAGCCGCGAAAATGCATACGAGCACGTGCGTGCGTGCCAGAAGCGCGGCGAGGTGGCGACTGGTCTTCTGTTCATCGACGAGCACGGCGAGGACATGCACGCGCTGAACAAGACCGTGGCGCAGCCGCTGTCCGAGCTTCCCTACGAGGCGCTCTGCCCCGGGAGCGACGCGCTCGCCAAGCTCATGGAGGACTATCGCTAGGCGCGATACTGCGTAAAGCGCCGCCGCCGGAGTCCGTTCCCCCAGGCCCGCGGTGCGGTCTGGAGGAACGGAAGAGGCCGGCGACTCAGTCGGTCCTCAGCGAATCTGAACCTGCTTGCTTTTCTTCATCTTGCCGGAGGGCGCGGGGATCGTCACCTCGAGCACTCCGTTCTTGAAGGTCGCGTCGCACTTGTCGGCATCGGCGCCGTCCGGAAGGGCGACGGCCCGAAAGAACCGACCGTAGCTGCGTTCAGTGCGGTAATAGTTGTCGCGATCCTCCGTATGCTGGTCTTCTCGCTCGCCTGAAATGGTGAGCATGCCATTCTCGATCTCGACCTTCACGTCATCTTTCGAGAGTCCCGGCAAGTCCGCCCGGATCACCAGCTTGTCGCCGCGCCGGAACGATTCTACCTGCGGCGACCAGAGCGCCTGTTCGGCAATCGACGTCCATGGCCACAGATCGGGGGAGTGCGTCTCATCGCGCTCCTTGGTCGCCAGGCCAAAACTGGTGCTCGCGCCCTGATGAGGGTTTTCATCGCGGGGCTGGTAGCTCTCCTTGCGTGCCATCTGTCCTCCTTTCCATCTGTCGGTGGATCAAAGGGAAACTGAAAACCCGTGGTCAACCACTTCGACCACGGCCGTGCGCCACGCCTCGCGTGGCATCTGCGCGCGAGCGGGATGATTTGCCCGAAACGCCTGAGCGTCCCCTGGCCGCGTCGCGCATCGCCTGCTTTCTGGTACGTTCTGACGTCGCGCCCTTCTTTGGCGCCGGTAACGCGACGCCGGCACGGCGTGCTTGCGAGAGCCCGATCGCAATTGCCTGTTTTGGCGACTGCGGCGTGCGCCCTCTCTCACCGATGTGATGCATTTCCTCGCGCACGAACTCGCCGGCTTGCGTCGAGGGTGATTTGCCCTCGCGCGCATCGCGCCGTGCCCGTGCAACAACTTTGGGGTTTGGCATGGGGTCCTCCAGCGGAGGGTTCCGGTCGCGCGGCGGAAGGTCACGCCGCGCATGTGTTTTCGTATACCCATCGTTTGCGGTGGCGATCCACGCAAAAGCGACCCGCGGTGTTGTTGTTACATCAAGTCGGAAAAAAGGCCTGTCGTTTACATAACTCGATGCGCGCCGGCGGCTGTGGAGCCCGATTGATGCGACGTTGAGGCGAGCATGTCCATGAGACTGAGCAGGCTCGCGCCCAGCCGCCGCTCAGCGGCGCGCCGCGATCGTGGTCCGCATGAACGACAGCACCAGCTGGAGCGTCGGATCGTCAGGTGCCGACATGCCGGTCAGTGCGGTGATGTGGCGGCGGTCCGGCAGGACCACGACCTCCACAGGCCGGTTTACGCTATGCATTCGCGCCTCGAACTCGCGGGCGCGTTGCAGGATCGGCGGGTTGATCTGTTCCGCTTCGGCGATTAGTACCAGCGTCGGTGGCACGTGCGGACCGGCGTGAGCCGTTGCGTTCGCATCGACGAACGCCTCGAGTGACCCGAAAGTCGCCAGTGCTGCCGAACCCGTAAAGAAACTTCGCAGCCGCGCGGAGTCGGACACCGCCGGAAGAACCGGCGCGAGCAGGCAGCCCATCGCGATCACGCCCGCCAGGGCCTCCGGCGCCAGCCGCGCCGAGCGAAGATACGCGGGGTCGGTGCCGAGCATCGACGCGAGCAGGCAGCCCGAGCTGTGGCCCAGAAGAAAAATCGCTGTCGAATCGCCGCCATACTCGCCGATGTGGTGCCGCACCCAGCCGACCGCTCCCGCGACGTCGTTGGGCTGACTTGGCCAGTGAACAACGGGTCCGAGACGATAGTTCACCGACACGCACCCGACGCCTGCGCGCACCACGTTGGCGCAGATGGCCGGTAGTTCGAAATCGCGCTTGTCGCCTTCGGTCAGGCCGCCGCCGTGCACCAGCAGCAGCGTGGCGAATCCTCGGGGTTGTGTGGGGACGGTCAGGTCAAGTGTCTGTTGGGCGGTTCCGCCGGGCGTGTATGCGACATCCTGCAGGCTGCGTATCTGAGCAGAAAGCGAAGCGACCGCGGCGTGCAGCGCCACAACGCACGCGAGAGATCGCAAGTACACAGACACCAGAGCTTCCGGGTCCTACTCGGTGCGCAGCGCTTCCATGGGATTCACGCGCTTCGCCTTGAGCGCCGGCACGAGGCTGGCGAGCAGGGCCACAGCGAGCATCACGAACGCAACGCCCCCGAGCACGCCGGGGTCCGCCGGCGACGTCTCGAACAGCAACGGTGCCACGAATCGGCCTATTGCGCGCGAGAGGGCGAGTCCTGTCGCGACGCCGAGCACGGCCATCCCCAGGCTGCTGCGCAAGACGATGCCGAGGATGTCGCCACCGCGCGCTCCGAGCGCGATCCGCACGCCGAGTTCATGAGTGCGCTGCGCCACCAGGTATGAGAGGACGCTGTAGAGCCCGATTGCTGCGACGATGAGGGCAAGCACGCCCATGAGCCCGAATACGCTCGCGCCCAGTCGCCAGGGACGGATCTGCGGATCGACCGACGCCTGCAGCGACTGGGCATCAACGTACGTGATTGATGGGTCGAGTTGCTGAAGCAGGGCGCGGACTGCCGGCACGAGTGCCTCCGGAGGCCCGTGCGGACGAACGAGCAACTCGGTGCCGCCCATGCCGCGCTCCTGCCCGAAGGGCACATAGTAATGCATCGCCGGATCTTCCCTGAGCGAACCGCGCCGCGCGTCTGCCACGACTCCGACGATGCGCGCACAGATGGCGTTCTTTTTCGTCTCGCCGGTGAAGAGGCAATCGCCGATCGGGTCACGCGCCGGCCAGAGCGTCCTCGCCATCGTTTCATTCACCAGGGCGACACTTTCACTTCCGGCCCGGTCGGCCGGCGTAAACGTGCGTCCGCGCACCAGGCGCGTTCCAACTGTCTCGAGGTAGTCGCTCCCAATGGCGCTGATGCCCGGGTCGCCACCCTTGAGGTGTGGAATGCTGTCCCATCCCGGCACGCGAAGATCCTGTCTGAACGAGCTGCGGAAAGAGAGTCCGACTGTGAGCGCTGCGTGATCCACGCCGGGCAAACTGCGGATCCGCTCGAGCGCCCGAGGATAGAAGTCGTTGCGTCGCGCGTTCTCGCGGTCTTGCGCGGCCTGGTCGAGTTTGCGAACACTCGGCCATCGAGGAGAAACCACGAGCACCCGGTCCGGCTGTATCCCGAGGTCGAGTCCACGCACATTCCAGAGACTGCGCACGAAGAGCCCGGCGCCTACGAGTAACACGATCGAAAGCGACGCTTGCGCGACCGTAAGCGCGGCCCGAAGTCCGCTGCCCTGAGTTCCGCCCTCGCGTACACCGGCCTTGAGGGCGGCCGTGAGATCGGGACGGCTCGAGCGGACCGCAGGAAGGAGGCCGACAAGAATGCCCACAGCGAGCGCGAGCCCCGCCGACAATGCGAGTACGCGCGTGTCCACGGGCGAGGAAGTCCATTCTACATTGCTGAGCAGCACGGTGCGCATGAGCCGGCCTGTGAGCAGCGCGACGAGGAGTCCGGCAGCGCCACCCAACGCGGCAAGCATGACGCTCTCCGTGAGCAGCAATCGGACGAGACGCAATCGTCCGGCACCTAGCGCGAGCCGCACGGCCACTTCGCGCCGGCGCCGCAGGCTTCGCGCCAGCAGGAGGTTCACGACGTTCGAGCAGGCGATGAGAAGCACGACCGCCGCTACGCCGACCAGCCAGCGCGAAACCGCAACCTCCGTGGACTCCTTCCCCTGGCCGTTGAACGAGAGAGGGGCCACGAAGAGGCGCGCGGCAGCATCCGTCTTGTCGCCGCCATTGTAGGCGTGGCGGTACGCCGCAGTTGCGTCAGCACTCGCAGCTTCCGGCGTGACGCCGGCCTTGAGACGTGCGACGATTCTGAGCCACTGCCCGTTCCACGTGCGCGTCCAGTCGTCGGTCGTGCTGAACGTCGTCAGCAGGCTCATGGGCAGCCAGACATCGGCGCGGCTGAGTTCCGGTCCGGTGAATCCCCTTGGTGCAACGCCAACAATGGTGTACGGAGCCTCGTTGAGGGTGATGGTGCGGCCGAGCACACCGCGGTCGCCGCCGTACGAGTGCTGCCAGAGCGCGTAGCCGATGACCGCTACATGTTCGGCGCCGGAGGTTCGATCCTCGCTGGCCGTGAAGAAGCGCCCGAGAGCCGGCTTCACGCCGACCAGGGGGAAAAGGTCGGCGGTGGCCTGGCCGAGGCTGACCGGCGTGGCGTCCGCTCCGTGGCCCATGATCCGTCCTTCCGGGAGTACCACATAGGCCGCGACGCCTTCGAAGGAGTGCGCGTCGTGCCTGAGGAGTTCGTACATCACATAGCCGAACGTATTGGTAGTGAACTCGTTCATCCCCGTCGGCTGTTCGGTCTCGTACACTCGCATCACACGAGACGGGGCGGTGATGTGCTCCGGCCCGCGCAGCAGCAGCCTGTCCACCACACCGAACATCGCTGCGTTCGCACCGATCCCAAGGGCAAGCGTGGCCACGATGAACATCGCGAACATCGGCTCGCGGCGCAGGCCGCGCGCCGCGTAACGGATGTCCTGCCGCAGCGTGTCGAACCACTCACGGATTCGCATCGTTCGGTCCCTCTCGTTGGCGACGTGTCGAAGCTCGCGGGTAGCGGTGAATAGCGGCCCGAACCGACGCCGCGCCTCCGCGCGTGCGGCTTCGGGCGAGAGTCCTTCACGGATGAACTGTTCGGTGCGCAGGTCGAGATGCGTGCGGATCTCCTCGGCGACATCGTGCTCGACGATATCGGGCCGGTGCAGCGCGAGGCGGAACAGGCGCCGGATGCCGGGGCGGATCATCGCTTCAGTACGGTCGAAGCCTTCATTCCGCCTTGAGCGCTACGAGCGGATCCACGCGTTTCGCGCGCAGCGCAGGAACGAGCATGAACATCCGGTCGAGTATCGCGAAGAGCGCCGCGTTCGCGCCGATGGAACGCAAAGCGGAACAGGCGGCGGGTGCCGGGGCGGATCACTGGTACTCGCGCTGGCTCAGGCTGCCCGGGGTGAAGCCGTGAGGATCCCCGTCACCGTACTCGTATAGCGAAGCCACTGCGCGGTTTGGCTCCGCAGGTGGGCGCGACCAGTGGGCGAGATCTTATAGTAGCGCGCGCGGCGATTGTTCTCGGTGACGCCC
>Ga0210384_10003721_pt1 | contig 17451 bp, 13 predicted proteins | sample IncBWH2MmetaG_FD_160574 | JGI IMG/M metagenome (GOLD analysis project Ga0210384, IMG submission 160574) | Forest soil microbial communities from Barre Woods Harvard Forest LTER site, Petersham, Massachusetts, United States - Inc-BW-H-2-M | ecosystem: Environmental > Terrestrial > Soil >...
CGCGCTCGCGCTCCAAGGTGCCGGCTCGCACCCCGGCGCCTCCCGCCTCCGCCGGCATAGCTCAGGGGTAGAGCTACGGTCTTGTAAACCGTAGGTCCCCGGTTCAAATCCGGGTGCCGGCTCCAATGGAATCAGGCACTTGCGGTAACTGGCGCTGCGGCGCGCTCTTCCTTGGGGCGAATGGGGGGCGAAAGGGAACGCCGCTTGAGGGCGGCGGCGCTGTCCCGCCGGCGCACATGCAGTCGCCCTCCTACCGGAGCCGTGGTCCTCCGTCTCGCCCGCGGAAGTTGATCGCCGAGCAGCGAGCTTGCCGTAGATCCTCATGGAAGATCGAGCCGCCAGAGACCGTTGCCACCTGTCCCGGCATGGAGCACACCCGGCATTTTCAACTCTGCGCTCGGCCCTTCACGAATGTCGAGACCCTCGAGAGGTCCATGACGGGGATATGAGATGGAGTCTTCTCCTCGCCAGACAGCTTCGCCCCGCCCCTTCGCTTGCCGACCACTGCGCACGATCGACTCCCGGGATCGCCTGTCGTGGGGTTGGCCGCTGCCGCGCCGACGCCTCGGCAATGCCTGGGCGGCGTTAGGCGCCCTCGCCGGAGACAAGATGGCTCACTGGGTGCAAACACGCAGTCAAGGACCTGGTCCAACGGTCCGCCCTCCTGACTCGCTCGCACAGGTGTCTCGCTGCCTCTCGAGTGGCGGCGAAGTCGCTGGCGTGGGCGAGACTATTGCGTAAGCCTTGGAGGTCGTCCATTTCTCTCTTGAACGCGCTCTTGCTAGTCGGCCTGTCCTTCGGAAAGGGCCAGTCTTTGCGGATCAGCGTTACCTTGTCACAGAACTCGGTGTACAAGAGCTCATCGACACGGGTGTTCTCTTGATTCGCCTTTGCCACCTTCTCTTGGATGTTCTGGGCACGCTCCTCCGACAAGTGCCCGATCCACGCTTCGATTTGGGGCGAGCGCTCACGGATGACCTCAGCCATGGTCAACTCGAGGTGGGTTACCATCGCGAAAAGGGCCGCGCGCACAGAGATCCGCTGGAGATCTGACAAAGTGACGAGGCCGCTGATTTCGTGCCCGGAGACGACGAAGCGGAACGGATGGTGGTCTGCGCTCCGAATGAAGGTCAGGATGCCCGCGTCGGCACCGATCAGATGCTGCTCGCCGAGTGCTTCCATGCGGTCGTCGACGGCCAGGTCAGGAACAGGGCCGCTCATCAGTGACATGACCTCGAGAACGCCGATGACCGTCTCGCGATCCTGCGCCCCGCGGCTCACCACCGGGAGGTGGTCGAAGTTGTCGGTGCGATTGCGATCCACGACCTCGCGTAGCGCCTCTTCGGGAAGGCAGCTCTTGAACTCGGAGCGCAAGGTGGCGATGAGGAGCACCGGGAGACTCTCTTGGAACACGGCGAGCGCATCAGTGACATCGTCTCCTGCCAGGGTGCGAGCGGTCCAGGGATTCATCGTCGTCCTGTTCACCTCGTGTGGACCGCCTGGCCGTGGGCTTGCCGGGTCGGGTTACCGGCTGCCTTCACGCGCCTCCCTCGATGGCCGGAATCGTCAGCCAATTGTCTAATCACCTCGTTCTGGGCACTTCGCGTAGGCGGGGTCACTTGGCCTTGACGGCGAGGAAGAGGGCGCCGACGCAATGCCAGGCTCTAAGAGCCTCCAGCACGGGACCAAACAAGAGCAGCAGCATGTAAATCGCGACGCACGTGGTGTTGTACTGGTCCATCAGGAAAGCCTCGCGCGGGTCGCGGAGCATCTCCCTGCTCTGGGCGTGCAGGGCTACGAGGGCGGCGACCAAGAGAGCGAGCGCACCGGCCATCAATCCAAAGGCTAGAGTGCGGTAGAAACTAGCGTTTTCCTTGAGGTACTCAAGAGCTCCCAAGCGGTCAACGTTGTCGACAAAGGAAGGACCGAGCGTAGCGTAGGAGTCGTGTATCCAGGTCCAAAGTGCGACCACGGCGAGCCACACCGAGGTGACGTTGACGAGATGAAGATGCGGCACCTCAGGTCGGAAGATGAGCAGGTTCGCAAACGCCGCAACCAGCACCAGCGGTGCGCCGACCGCGAAAGCTCTCAGGACATACTTGGCGATGACGAAGGTGCCAAGAAGAACGAGCAGGCTCGTCGGCGCAATGAGCCAGGCGTGAGGATATGTCCGACCGCCCGGGAATCTCACATGGCTTCTGAGGTGCGGGTCGAGTACGGCGGGAGTGACCGTTGCATAGAGGTAGCCGAGGAGGTTGATGGCGGCTAGTAGAAGCGGAAAGGAGTTGTTACCCTGAGACTCAGGCATTGCGGCATGCTCCCAGTGCGGGCGTGAAAACCGAACTAATTGTAGAAATGAACCACGTACACGTCAAATACAGATATTGCAATATGGGCGACGCTCTGCAGGGGCCGTGACGCGAACCTGCATCGTCGTTCGATTCGTGAGTCAGGCCCCGCTTGCTGGGGTGGCCTCTCGAGCAGGTTCGCGAGGCAAGCGCGACGCTGCTGCTTCGATTCCAAGACCTCGGCGGCGCATGGCGTCTGGCTGACCACTGCGGCCGGACGGGGATGCATCGGGTGTCGGTCCGGCGGTGGCTCGGATGGCGTGGCGTCGATCGGTGGAGCGGCGGCGGCAGGATGTCCGAGGGCACCTGCCTGGGGTCAGGTTCTCTCAGGCACAGAAAGGCGTTCTCGCCGGACGGCTGTACTACCATAGGTAGCCTAGCTCCTCCAGGCAATGAGGTGCAGGGATCTGGGGGCTCGACGCCGATTGATTCGAGGGAGCTCGCGTGCGCCGCCAGGGCCTTGTCCGGGATGTTCTTTCAGCCTCCGGCTGGTGGGCCGGGAACGGCGCCTGGCCGCGACGATCGTCCTGCTCCTTGCCCTCGGTGTCGCGGCGGACGCGACCGCGCTGATGCCCGTGCGGCGCATTCTCTGGGCGCCCCTGCCCTTTCCCCGCGCCGAGCAACTGGTCCTGATCTGGGGCCGCTCCCAGAAGCCGGCCGTGGACCGCGGCCCGCTCTCGCCGCTGGGCCTGCTCGAGCTGGCCGGCCGGCACGACCTCTTCGCCAGCGTCGGAGGCTTCTTCCGCCAGCGGTTCGACCTCACGACCGAGGCCGGCACCGACAAGGTCTTCGGCGCCGCGGTCACCAGCGGCTTCTTCGGCACCCTCGGCCTCCGCCCGCAGCTGGGGCGCCTGTTCTCGCCGGAGGAGTACCGCCCCGGGAGCTCGCAGAGCGTCGTGCTCAGCGACTCGTTCTGGCACCGGCGCTGCGGCGGCGATCCGGCGGTGCTCGGGCGGAGCATCACGCTCGACGACCGCCGCTATCAGGTCGTCGGCGTGCTGCCCGCCGGCGCCGGGTTCCCCCAGGCGGCCGAGGTTTGGACGGTCGACGCGCTCGACCCGCATGCGCAGACGTTCAGCTAGGGCAACGAGTACCTGACGGCGGTGGGCCGCCTGCAGGCGCGGTCGCTGCGCGAGGTGCAGGCGGCCCTTGCGGTCATGGGCGAGCAGCTGCGAGTGCGGCATGCCGAGGTGTATGGCAAGGACTCGGGCTACACGCTGGCGGCGCTGCCGCTTCACGACGTGCTGGTCGAGCGGGTACGGCCGGTCGTGCTCGCCGCCTTCGTGTCCCTGTCGCTGGTGCTGCTGATCGCCGCGGCGAACACCGCCGCCCTCTGCTTCGCCAGGCCGACGCGCATGGTTGCTCCGAGCGCTTCATCCCGGATACGATCAGCCGCATCGCCGACGGCGCGCTCAAGCAGCGCAGGGCGAAGAAGGGGTTGAGACCGCACTCGCCAGCCCGAAGGAGCGTTGCATGAGCTCACCAGACCCATTGACGCTAGCTATCGATCTTTACAAGAGTTCGGAGTCGACCGTCGGATCACTCTGGGGACTGTACAGCGGAGCTGTGTTAGCAGTCCTCGGGTACATTCTCGGTCGCCAGACGCCGGTGCCGGGTAGGGCAAAGATAGGACTTGCGCTGGGATTTATCGTGTTTGCGATCAGTAACGGCCTCTCCTTATGGCGTGCCCAGTGTATTTGCTTCGCGGCTGCCACAGTCATAGAATGCAATAGCCCACCAGGGCTGCAGGGACTCCTCGCGCCACTCACATGTTCTTGTCCGTGGGTGATCGTGGGCTTTCAGGGAGGCATTACGCTTTGCGTAATTGGTGCGATATATGCGGCACACGTGCACGACACTCGCGCTCGTAGAGCTCCGTCCGGTTAATTCGTTTTCAGGGGCGGGCGATGAGCGGAATTATGCGCCGGCCCTGATGGCGGCGGCGCTCCATCAGGGGCGGGATCTCCATCCTGCGGATGAAGTCGGAGGTGAGGAAGTGTGCCGAGATGATGGGCACGGCAATGCGGGCCTCGTAAGGGTAGGTGTCGCTTGACACTCGAGCGGTCTCGAGTCTCGAGCGCGTGAGCGAGCCGCGCTGGAGCTCGCTCACCGGAGGCGACGCCGGTCGGGGGGCGTGAGGGCCCCTGGCCCTTGTGGTGATGGATGGGCTGACTGCCGCCTGAGAGGCCGAAGAACGACGCGTCCCTCCTGCCAGAGCCGGTAGTCCATTGCGGTGAGGTGGCGCGTCAACGGCCGGTGGCTGGGCGGCCGGCGCGGTCCAGGATGATCTGGGCCTTCCGCCGGCTCGCGGGATCGTCCGCCTGAGCGAGCGCGGCGGTGGCGGCGCGGCGGGCGACCTCGAGCAGGTGTGCGCGCTCCTGGGGCCCGGGAGGACCGCCGCCGGCGCCGAGATCCACCGCGAACCGAGCGAGGCGCAAGAGCACGTCGACGGCGTCCGGCCGTCGCGAGAGGTAGCGCAGATAGCATCTTTCGAGGAAGTGGTGTGGATAGTAGGGCGCCATCGCCTCCGCCACGCGGAGGGCACGCTCGAGCCGGTCGTCCTGAAGCGGTTCGACCCAACGCTCGAACTGCGCTCTCGTCTCGTCCCGATCGGCCGCGGTGAGCGATCCCAGGTCGGTTTGCTGGAGCAGGTCGAGCATGTCGACGGAAATGCCCTGGCGGGTGGCGAGCGCGTCGGACAGGAACTCGTGGAGCGGCGCCTGCTTCGGCTTGGCGCCGGCGCCCACGCCCGGGACGGGCCAGCGCTCGTGGTCACGATCGAGCTCCAGAGAGAGGTCATAGAAGGCTTGCCACTGGCCGTGCGCCAGGTACCAGCGGCCCAGGCCCTCGGCCACTTTCCGTCGTGGCGCGCCATCGCGGACGAGGAAGGAGCGAGCCTTGGCCACCAGCGCCGGGGCGTCCACGTGGTCGTCGATCCATGCCTGCAGCTCGGTCTTCTGTCGGGGCTCGGTCTTGAGGGCGAGCAGGTCGAAGGCCGCGGGAAAGAAGCTAGGATCGGACAGGATGGCTTGGCGCAGGCGAGCTGCCGCCGGGCCTTGGTCCAGGGCGAGCTGCCATTGTATGGCGGCCCGCGACCGGGAGCCGCGGAAGCGGGCGCGGACCGCGGCCGCCGTGGCCGAGGCGGCGTCGCGAGAGAGCAGGATGCTCATGCGGAAGTAACGCTCCCCCCACTGCGCTTCGAGACCTCCGGGTGTCCAATAGCTCCACAGCGGCTCTGCCGCGGTGTCGAAGACGGTGATCAGCCCCCGGGGCTCGTCGTAGCCCCAGACCGCGAGGGCATGCCCGGGGGTGTACAAAATGGGTGGGATGCCACGGTCGATCAACCAGGTCACATCGTCGAGGGTGGCGAAGACGACGAAGATGTGCTCGAAGCCACTCTCCTCGGCGGCAGTGCCGAGGTGCCAGATCGAGGTGCCGTCGCCCACCGTGGTCGCCCGCTCGGCGAGCTCGGCGACGCCGACGGCGCGCCCTTCTTGCAGCATCACCCGGGCGAGGGTGTTCGGCGCGCAGTAGTCATCGCGCAGCTCCGGCCGGAGCAGGGGTGTCGGCAGATCGCGCCGGACGCCGGGGCCCGGCGACGCCATGGCGGAGAGGAAGGCATCGCCCAACTCGCGAAAGCGCTTGGCGGGGTCGCCGGCAGCCTGCAGGCGGCGGAAGGCGGCGCCAGCACTCCCGACGTCGCCCATCCGGTAGCGCAGGATTCCGATGCGTGCCACGGCGAAGGCATGGAGCGGGGGATCGTCGCTCTGCCTCAGGCTGCGCTCGAAGCAGGCGAGCGCACCCGGGAAGGCGCCGGCGCGCTCGAGGATCTGGCCGGCCGCGAGATCCACCTGCGGCGCGAGCCCTGTCAGCACGGCGACATGCACGCACACCGCGAGGGCAGCGGCCAGGCCGCGGGCGACCCGCGTCGCCGGCCGGCCGGGCCCCCAGGCGAGATACCAGGTCAGGGGCACGGCCGCCAGTATCACCGCACCTCGGAAGGCCCAGGCTGCCAGCGGGATCGGGGTGTGTCCGCCGAGGGCCTCGACCATCTCGATTCGGACGGTGGCCACGGCTCCCTGGAGCAGGAGCTCCTGGGCTGCGAAGAAGACCGTCCACGCCGCGAGCGCCCGTGGCAGGTCGGCTGGCGAGGACCGGCCGCGGCTGCAGCTGAGGCCGGCGAACACGGTCGCCAGGGGCACCGCCCAGATCGCGTCCAGGAGCACCCGTCGGAGCGCCGCCCGCACGGCGAGCGCGTCGGGATCGAGCCAGGCGAGGACACCGCCGCTGAGCTGCCAGGCGAGGAGCATGGCGAGCGCCTCGAGGCATGGCACGAAGAGAGCGAGGAGCAGCGCGAGCTGCAGCCAGCTCCGCCAGCCGAGGTGCGCTGCCGCGACTTGCGGGGCCGGCGCGCGCGATGGCCCGGAGGGCGGGGACGCCGCCACCGGCGGCGGCGCCAGCGCCAGCGCGCATGCGGCGCCGAGGGTCAGCAAGCCCCAGACGGTCAGGACCGTCTGCCGCTGAGCGGGCATCCATGGCAGGCTCAGGCCGAAGAGAAGCACCGCGGCTCCGGCCAGCCGCGGGAGGAAGGCCGCCCAGGAGGACCGTCCGCGGGCCATGGCCCAGGCACCGGCGGCCGGCCCGGCGGCGAGCGCGGCAGCGGCGCGGAGGACAGCCGGTGGCAGCCGCACGTCAGCCGCCTCCTCGCGCCACGATCGTCCGGGCTGCCTGGGCTGGCGGGTACGAGACGCAGTCTGGCGCGTCAGCGGTTTCGACCGCGCGCCGCAGCGCCGCCGCCGCCGCGGCGGGCTGGTGATCGCGCTCGAGCGCGTCTGCCAGCGCCAGCCAGTAGTCGGCGCGGCTGGGCGTGAGCGCGGTGGCCCGCCGCCACCAGCGCACCCTTTCGCGCCGGCTCGTGGCAAGGACCGCTCGCGCCGCGCAGCAGGGCGCGAGGTTGGCCTGCACGGTATGCAGGGACCTCTCGTCATGAACCAGCGGCCCCAGGTGCGCGAGGAGGATCGCCAGGGTGTGTCGCACCAGTGGCTCGGCCGGCGGCTCTCCGGGTCCCCTGCCCATGGCTGCACCCGTGGCGATCGTCGCGAGGGTGTCCAGGCCGGCGAGGATCTCCCGGCTCTTCCAGGCCTGAGAGCGGGCCAGGTCCAGTGCGGCCCGGGCCGCCAGTTCGGCATCGCCCTCGCGCGCGGCGGCGCGCATGAGCGGCCGCAGCATCGGCGCCGATTCGCCGAAGTACGCTGCCCAGGCGCTGAGGATGGCGGTGCGGCGCCGGCAGCTCTCGGGCCCGTCCAGCAGGCTCCATGAGCCGAGCCAGTCGAGCGCCCAGGGTGATGCCCTCTCGAGGCCCTCCGCCGAGAGCAGCGCAGCGGCAGCGCTCTGCGCTTCGCTGCGTGGCTCCCGCGACAGGGCCTGCCTGCCCGCACGGTCGAGCCAGGCCGCCGCCAGCAGCTCGCGACGCCAGCTGCCGGGAGGGAGGGATGCCGCCTGAGCGAGACCGCGCCGGAAGGCCTGGTGGTCGATCGCCGAGCGCGCGCTCGCGAGCGCCAGCCGCCAGACTGGCAGCGGCGCCAGGCTTCGCAGCGGACCCGCGCGGCGTGGATCGCCTCGGCGCAGCAGCGCGAACGCCAAGCCATCTTCGCGGCTCAGCATGGTCGCGTAGGTCGAGTCGGAGCGCAGCACCTCGGCGGAGGTGTCGTCGATCAGGATCACGGCGTCGGCGCCGGGCGCCTGCCAGTGGAGCAGCTGCCAGGCATCGCTGAGGCCCGGCCTTACCAGGACCGGCACTGCGGCATCGAGCAGCGCGCCACGCTGCTCATAAGGGACGGCCAGAGCCTCGCAGCCGAATAGCTCGGCCACCAGCCGCAGGCGGGCCAAGGGCGGGAGCGACGGCGGTGACGAAGGCAGGAGCGATGCCTCGTCGAGCTGCCGTCTGAGGTCGCCTGGGGCAAGCTCCGGGCGTGCCGCGCGGACGGCGGTGAGCAGCGCGTTCCAGCCGGCGAAGGCGTCGCCGCTGAGGCGCACCGGCACGACGCTGACCTGGCGCACGCCGCGCAGGTCGAGCCCGCTGGCGAGCAGCGCGCGAGCGAGCTCGACCTGCGACCGCGCCGCGTACTCGGCGCCGAGCGCGGCGTCGATCCGTCGCAGGAGCGAGCGAGCCAGGGGGCGATCGCCGGCGAGCAGCGCCTCGCGTGCGCCGCGCAGGGCCACGTCGGCCGTCCAGGGAAGGCGGGGACCACGCGCGACAAGCCATCGCCATTGCTGCGCCGCCTGCCGGTGGCGTGCGGCGGCCTCGGAGCGCTCGGCCAGCCGGCGGTGCAGCGCGCCTGGCCCGGGCCCGGCCATCAGCTCCACGGCGCAACAGAAGCCGGCCACGATCAGCGCCGCCTGCAGCCAGCGCCGCAGGAAGTTGAAGGTCCCCCGCGCTTCGCTCAGAAACAGCGTCAGGGCCAGGAGCCCGGCGGCGCCAGCCCACAGCAGAGGCGCCAGCCGCGCGGGGGCCAGCCACCAGGCCGATACGTCGGCCTCGAAGGTCCAGCCGATCTGACAGAAACCGAGCGCCAGGAACAGCAGGAGCAGGACGGCGGGCAGCGACACGGCGGTCGCCAGCGGCGGCGCCAGCCGCCGCTGGCGCCGCAAGAGGGCTCGCCCCAGGCCGACCGCGGCGCCCAGCGGCGCGAGCCAGAGCAACGCGAAGAGGAGCACCGCGCGCGGCAGCGTCGGCTTGTCGAACAGCTCGTCCTGCCAGCGGCTGGCGACGGCGCTGCCCAGCACCGCCACGGGCAGCGCTCCCACCGGCAAGGCGAGCGCCCAGGTGAGGGCCTCGATCGCCACCGCCCTCGGCGCCCAGGGAGCCGGCGCGGTCGCCGGCACGACTCCGGCCTGGCGCTCCAAGAACCAGGTGAGACTTCCCGCGCCGCACCAAGCGGTGCCGATCAGCGCCGCGGTAACCGGCACCGACACCGGCGCCAGCAGGCTGACCGCGATGCCAGTGGTGGTGGCGGCTCCCGCCTGGGCCAGGAGCACGAACGCCAGTACGATCTGTCTCCGTGCGAGCCGCCTGCTGGCCGTCTGTCGGAGCATGCGCGCTGCCGCCAGCGCCGCGCCGGGCAGCGGCGTGGCGCCGAACGCCAGGGTCAGGTGCAGGGCCAGCCGCCACCAAGCTGGCTCCAGAGCCAGACCGGCCTGGCTCACCGTGCGCGGCGGCCGGTTCGGACGCTCCTCCTGCCGCCCGGGCGGAGTCGGGATGGTCATCGTCGCGGAGGCCATCAGGTGAACGGCTGCCGCGATTATGCTCCAGCGGAGCGCCAGATCTGGTCACTGAGGCTCTCCGCTGCCGCCGGACCCGCTCGGTCACCAACTCTTTGATGCGGGCGTGCGGCGCGACCGCCCAGGGCGCCGGGAGCGCCCAGGGCTCGGGAAGAGCCGAATGATCAGGGGGTGGAGCTGTTCCGGCATGCCCCTCGTCAAGCGGGGATCGGTGAGCTCCTGGTAGAACCGATGGCTTTCCAGCACGCCGCCCAGCAGTGTCGAGGAGGCAGATGACCCTCGGAGCAGGCGCAGGGCCGTGGCGTGGCTCGCCGCGTGGGCTCAGCTTGCCGGTTGCATGGGATCGGCGCTCGCCGAGGTGAAGCCGCAGGACCGCCTGCCGGGCGTGGAGCGGCTGGAGATCGTGAGGTCCCTGCGCGGGCGGCAGTTCGGCAAGCTCGAGACGGTGTTTGCCGAGCAGGGTATGCATGCCGAGGCGCGGAAGGCTCTCGCTCTGTTCGGCCGGGCGGCCGAGGAGGAGCGGGCGAGCGCCGAGCTGGCGCAGGGTAATCGCCTACCTCTACAGGTACCGGGCGCGGCGCGATCCGGGGCTGCGGTTCGAGGCGGCGGGGTAGGGGAGGGCCGTGCCTGGACGGCTTTCTTAGATTTGGTGGGCTCAGCCGCCATCCAGCGCCAAGCACCGGCGGCAGGATCCCGGGTAGGGGGCCTGAGGCCCCTGGTCGGGGCACCGCGGGTCTCGGTTCTCGGCCGTGGTCGGAGTCGACGCCGGTCGGCGCTCGCCGAGGGCAAGGAGCCCCAGGAGCCGCCGTTCGTGCCCGTCGCCGGCGGCATCGTCACGCTCCTGGCCTACGACGCCCCGCAGTTCATGGCACTTTTGCCACCGGCTGACGGAAAGGCCGCGCTCTGAAGAAGCCTTCGCCGGAGCCGCGGCCGCCTGTTGGGCGCCTCCGGTGGGCCATTGCCACTTCTCGACCGAGAGCTGCCGGCAGTCGCGCGGGCCGGTGCCACGACCGCCGACCGCAAGATGAGAGCTACTCCGGGCAGCCGGCGTCGATCCAGTCAGCGAGCTGTTGGATCTGATCGCTGGTGAACATCGGGGGTCCGTTGGCGGGCATCTGCCCGAAGGTGCCCGTGTTCGGATCGAACAGCGGCCCCTGGCCGCGCAACGAGAGGATGAGGTTCGACTGCGCCGAGTTGCCCCTGACGAGGATCGGCAGAGGGCCTCCGGTGCCAGGGTCCTGGACACCGGGCACGGGGCCGTTGACGAAATCGTTGTAGGACAGGGTCGCCCAGAAATCTCGGTGGGGCGCCGCGGCGACGCCGCCCTGTTCTCCGTTCTGTGTCAGCACCGCGGTGATGAAGGCCTGGACATCCGCATACGACGTCAGAGCCATCGACGTGCTCCTTTCAAATCAGACTGGGTTTCTGAGTATCCGTGCAGGCCCGACGCGCGTCTATTGCGGCGGGCTCGGCGGTCCGCCAGGAGGGACCTTCGCCGGCGCCACGGGTGCGGTTTCGAGAAGCAGCTTGCGCAGCGCCTGGAACTCCGGCTGCTGCATCATCAGGCTCGGCACGGTCGGCGGAAACGCATGGTCTTTTAGCGACCAGACAAAGTCCGTCGCTTGCATCGTCGAGGTGTGGCAGTTCATGCATCCGGTCCTGATGTTGCCCTGCTCGAAGGTCTCGAGGGTCGTATTGGCGAAGCTCGTCTGGTCCGTGCCCATGCCTGGGAAGGTGTTGGGAGGAGTCCCCGGATTCGAGGGGCTGTTGGGAAAGAGCGGCCACTGGGTCATCACCAGCTGATAGAACTGCCATACGCCGCTGCCCTGCGCCGCGAGCGCCTGCTGATACGCGGCGTTGGTGGCCTGCGTTGACGAGTGGATGGGCTTCACACGCGTGACGTTGAATGGCGGTGGCGTGGGCACCATCAGCGGGGACAGCGGATAGGGGTTCGACGCCGGCATCGGCACGCTGGCATTGCCGTTGTTGAAGCCGAACGTGCCAGGCGCACCGGACTGCGCCGGAGGCACGGTGTCCACCTGTTCGAAGGTGGACCAGATCCACTGCGGGCGGCTCGGCGTCTTCTGCACGATGTGGAGGCCGACGAGACCGACGAGCTGGTTGGAGCACGTACCCGTATCGGGATCGAGCACCAGCGCCATGCGCGTGTAGTAGCGCTCCGGGTGCGGGACGTTCGCCATCGCGATCCACGCCGACTTCACGTCCAGGGACCCCATTGCCAGAGTCAGCGACTTGGGTGGCGCCGGCAGGTTCTTGCGGAGATAGAGCTGGCTCCCCGCTATCTGGCTGAACTCAATCTGGTTGTAGGCGGTCAGATACCGCACATAGGTCGTGTTCTGGGCGACGAGCGGACCCAGAAGGCTACCGAAACCCGCCTGGCCGAGGTCGCTGAACTTGGTGAAGGATGCGAGCACCAGGTCGCCGAAGCCGACGCTGGCCGAGCAGGGGTTGTACTTCGGGGCGTCGAGGGCGTTCCAGGCGGAGGGCGCCGAGCCGTCGCCGTGGAAGACCTCGAGGAGCGCCTTATAGGTCTCGAACACTCGCGATCCGGAGGCGCCAACTCCCTGAGAGGAATCTGGAACGCCTCGTTGGCCCTTGAGAACCGGCCAGACGACGGCGACGAAGCTGCGCCAGGAAAAATCGTCGAAGAACGCGATCGGGTTGCCAGGGAAGTGGGCGGGGATGCAGACCTCGGTCGGGATCGTCGACGAGAGGGTAACCGGTGGAGGGCTCGGGCACGGCGCCTGTCCGTGCACCGGGTGCGCCAGCGCCAGCAGGACTGCGGCAAGGAGAGCGGCAACCGCGGGCCGCCCGGTCCCAGCCCATCGGGGGGCGCACTGCTCGCTCAAGCCGGCCGAATGGGTCAGCCGATAGACGGGCCTGGATAGCATCGGTTCTCCTTTCGCTCCGCAGAGGTTCAAGTGGTGCGGGCAACCTCGCCGCTGCCGACGCAGCGCATCACTGCCTCTTTGGACGGACAAGGCTCGGAAGTTTCTCTTGCGGCGCGGCCGGAGGCGACGAAAGAGACGCCTGATGAGCGCGGGATTTCAAGGTTGGACGGGACCTGGAGAAGGCTTGGCCAGAGGCGCCGCGACGGGCCAGGTGTGGTAGCGGGGGTCGCTCGCGATGAGCTTCCCGCGCCGCGGCTCGGGCGTGCCCTCGAGCGTCGCCCACAGGGCGGCCGCCGCGAGCTGCTCGGCGTGGATGCCGGCGACCCGGCAGCCGAGCGCGCGAGACTGGCGGCGAAGTGGAAATTATGTCGCCAGAGCCATGAAGTCTTAGCCCGCCCAGTCTTCCTGCTCCATCTGTTCGAGACTGACGGTCCAGGTGCAGGGACGAGCCGGCGTCGCTATGACGCTATGACAACGAATTCTGAGAACTGCCTGGATTGAGCTAGAAACCGGCGCCCCAAGAGAGCCCAAAGCTAATTGTGCTCAGAGGTTTAGAGATTCTTCGGCGCCTCGCAGACCAGAGGCACCGGGGCCACCTCGAGCGTCCGCACATAGGCGCCCTTGGGGGGCAGGTGAAGCCAAAGGATGATCCCGGCGAGGGCCTGCGGTCGTGGCGCAAGCTCCGCAGGCACGCGTAGCACGATCTCAGGAGCCGCCCGCGGCCCGATGAAGAACGGAGCAGAGTCCGTCATGTTGAAGCGTCCGCCGCGAGCAGGCTGCCAGAACAGGCGGCCGGCCACAGGCTCCGGTGGACGCCCACTCGCCAACTCCAAGCGCACCTGAAGTGCAGGCAGAGGTTCACCGAACGCGATCTGAGGGGTCACGGGGTCTCTACCGCTTTCCCAGTCGACGCTGAAGGACCCGAGAACGGTCTTGGGTGGCATCAGGAGCGCTTCCTCGCATGGAGTCCAATCGACAGGCCGCCCGGCCCGGTCGATGCCGATCTCGAAGAGGCCCTTGCCCAGTTCGTCGGCGGGCCGATCCACGCCGGCCACCGTACCGAGAAACCACCTGAGATCGGGCCTTACTCCTCGCCACTGGACGGCATCGGCGATGGCATTTCGCCAGGCGAAAGCGCCATGCCAGGTGTCATGGCCGGCCACGAAGACGAGCGCGTGGGGAGGGAAGTGCGGTGCGACCGCTTCGATCATCTCGAGGGTATGCTCGACCTCCCAACCTGCCTCGATCCACGACCGCACATTCCAGACGGTCGCCCCGCTCCAACAGAGCACGAGGAGGAGGGCGATGCGTTTGGCCCATCTCCCCATGGCTGGCACCTGTAGACCGAGGGCGACCGCGAGGACTGCGACCGGTAAATAGAGCAACCGCGAATTCTCCTGATCCGCCTCGAGCGTGAAGACCGGCAGCGCCGGCAACAGCGCCGCAAAGCCTGCGAGCCAAGGGCGCACGAAGTTCCAGCGGCCCAAGCTCGGAGAGGAATCCGTAGTCGCTCCCTGCCTTGACGACGCGATGATCGAAGCAAGAAGTGACGCGAGGAGCAAGCCGGAGATGAGGCCCGCAACCAGCTCAACGCGCGGGGCCTCTCTCGCACCCCGCAGGGGCACGAGGACGCGGAGCGGCAGTCGGAGGAAGAGGGCGTGCGCCAGCTCACCGGGCCTCACCGACCACAAGGCCGAACGACCGTTGGCGTCGAGGTAGCCGCCAGGGCCACGAAAGATGAGTACCCGAACGCCGAGATAGGAAAGTGCCCCAGCGGCCATCATGCCGACCGTCCGCCGCGATTCGCGCCACGGCAGGAGCAGCGCAAGCGCGAGCGGCAGGCACAGTGCCGACTCCTTGGAGAGAAACGCGAGGATGAATAGGACCACGGCCGCCGCTCGATGCCCCGCCCGTCCCTCGGCCCGAATTGCAAAGTATGTCGCGAGGAGCGCGAGCACGGTGGCCCAGAGGTCAGGACTGGCACTCAACCACACCACCGGCTCGCTGAAGAGCGGAAAGGCAACGAAGAGGCTGGCGAAGAGGATGCCCTTGGAGCAAGGCGAACGCCGGCCTGTCTTCGCCGACGTTGCCGCCGACGTAGGCGGTGGGGCGGCCCGATCGATCACAACGGCCACCATCAGCCCGGCGAGGGCGTGCAAGAGGAACGAGAGTGCATGTAGGAGGAGCGGTCCGTGGCGCAGTGCGCTGAGTGCCCAAGCCGAGGCCGAGAGCGGCCGGATCATCTGGGGGTTCGAGCTCGTCGTCACATGGCGCAGCAATACTCCCCAGCCTGAACGCATCCAGTTCAGGTAAAGAAAATCATCCGCGAGATAGCCCACTCCGAGCGCAGGCGCGTAGAGCGCCAGCGCGAGGATCACCGGCGCCATCCGCAGCGCGCATGCCAAGATGCGGGTGGGGAATCGCCCTCCCGTCTCTGCTTCACTCGGGGCCGCGAGACGATGCAATGGCGCCCCCTCGTTCACATGACGGGCGAGATCTCAGCGAGCCGGACCTGGAAGTCGAGGTTGTCCTTCATGGCCGGCGCGATCCTATCAACGTCCACTGCGAGTAGGGCGCCCGCGCCGCTCCAGCCCTCCTCGGGGAGAGGATCGGCTCCTTCGTGCATTGAAAAGAGGGGTGGCCGTGGCCACCCCTCCGGTTCTACCGCGACGCGCGCCGGGGAGCGCGGCGGCGTTACTGGCCGATGACGAAGAGGGTGCCGAAGTTCTCGGCGTAGATCTTGCCGTCCGGGGCGATGGCGATCGGGGTGTAGGCGGCGCCGATCGCGAGGTTCAGGAAGAGGGTGGAGCGCAGGCCGCCGCCCTGGTTGATCTCGTAGAGGCCGCCGTCCTCGCTGTTGGCGAAGAGCACGCCGTTGGCGTCGACGGCGGGCGCGTTCACACACCACTCGAACCCGTTCGGGTGGTCGGAGACGCAGGTGATCGAGCCGTCCGAGTTGCGGGTGCAGGAGTTGTGGTTGGTGTTCTGGTATTGCCACTCGACCGTCAGGTTCGGGCTGAGCTGGCTCAAGAAGTACTGCTCGGGATAGCCCGGGTTGGAGGCCGTGCGGTCCAGCGGGCACCACTCGTTGACGTTGCAGTAGGAGCCGGTGGCGCCGTAATGGTTGTCCTTGGTGAGCAGCGAGTAGGTCCCGTTGTGCTGGTAGATCGAGGGGGTGTCGTCCCAGCCGAAGGCATAGCCGCCCAGGTACTGGCCGCTGGCGCTGAAGTGCATCATGTGCCCCTGAGCGTAGTTGTAGCGGGTGTAGGCGCCGAAGAAGATGGTGCCATCCGGAGCGACCACCGGCGCCGAGGTCCCGTCGTCGAGGATCCTGCCCGCTCCCGGCCGGTTCTGCGCCGGATCGACGCCGGTGGTGGCGCCCGCCTTGCAGCCGCCTTCCGTGGCGCTGGCCGGCAGCAGCACGCCGCAGCCGTCGTTGAAGCGGTCACGCAGCGAGGTCTGCCACTTCGGGGTGAGGTTGGGGTTGACCGCCAGCATCCAGGCCTCGCGGCTCCACAGGTGCGCGACGCTCGGCACGTAGATGGTGCCGTCCGGCCCGATGGCGGGGGCGCTGTTCAGGGGCGGCCGCTGCGAGCCGCACTGGGTGCTGTCGGGCACTGCGGTCGGGCTCGGGGGCCACGGTAGCTGGCCGTTGGCGAAGATGCCGAGGCACTTGCCGTTGGCCCGCGGCAGGCCGGGAGTGATCGTGGCCCAGGACACAGCGGTGGCGGTGCCGTTGGCGGCGACCTTGACCAGCCAGGAGTTGATGCTCGAGGAGCTCCAGGAGTCGGTGCCGTGCGGCAGCTGGAGGGTGTCGTAGTAGACGTTTCCGGCCGCGTCGGCGGTGATCGGGCCGCCGAGGAAGATGGTGGTGTCGACGCTCGTGCCGAAGGGGTTGATGTGCGCCGCCACCGAGCCGTCCGACTTGTTCAGCTTGTAGACGGTGCCGCCCGCCCCCGGCACGTAGATGAAGCTGCCGGACAGGGCGGCATGGAAGACCGGCTCCCAGCCGGGGCCCAGGGTGAAGGTGCCGTAGGGGGCCGGCTTCCAGTCGCTCTGGAATGCCCAGACCTGGTTCAGCGTGCCGTTGTTCCAGGTGAGGCGCTCTTCGTTCCAGATCTGCGTCTCCCAGGTCTTGATGCTGGTATAGGTCCCGCTCTTGAATTCCATGTAGACGTCGTTGCCGTCGAGCAGCGGCGTCTGGTAGTGGACGAGCAGGTTCCCCGCGGCGATCGGATCGTTCTGCTCCTGCGTGGCGTGGGGGTCATAGACCAGGGTGGCGAGGATGCGATTGGACGCCTGGCCGGCGACGGATACGGAGCCGTTGTGCACGGCGTTCTGTCCGAACTGGGGCCAGGTGGTCTGGGCCCCGGCCGCCAGCGCCGTGGCGAGGAGCCCGATGAAAAAGACGAAAGTTCTGCTTCTCATGGATCGCTTCTCCTTCTACGAAAGACGGTGAAAGGCGCCGGACCGTCCCCGCGGGACCGGCGCCAGGGCGTAACCATTCGAGTTGCTCACGGTTCACGGCGGCGGGGGTAAGGCGAGCTGCCGCCGTGTATGATCGGTCTCGCCTCCTCCTTGCATCGTGCCGAGTTACGCCCGGAGCGGGACACCTGGAGCGGGCGGCTTGACACCGCCGTCCCGTGGACACCAGGTCGTCAGCTGCTGGAATGGGCGCGGAGCCCTGGCCGGCTCACCGCGCGGCGCGGCCCGGGCGGAGTCTCACGGCACGGCAGGACCGGGCGGCGGGGCCGCCGGGTTGTAGGCGCGGAGGACCTCGCCCGCTTGCCCTGCGATGGTCACGGTGAGGTAGAGGTGCTTGCCGTCGTTGGAGACGACGTAGGACTCGGTGCGCCGGATGCCCTTGTCGGGCTTCACCTCCACGACGAGCGAGCCGTCCTGGTCCCAAC
>Ga0210384_10003723_pt1 | contig 17438 bp, 14 predicted proteins | sample IncBWH2MmetaG_FD_160574 | JGI IMG/M metagenome (GOLD analysis project Ga0210384, IMG submission 160574) | Forest soil microbial communities from Barre Woods Harvard Forest LTER site, Petersham, Massachusetts, United States - Inc-BW-H-2-M | ecosystem: Environmental > Terrestrial > Soil >...
CACGCCAGCGTGAGGAAGGCGTGATGGACGCGGTTGTGGCGTTCATAGCGAACGGCGGAAGCAACGGCTCGAGACGCGCCCACAGCGCATCGTCCAAGAGGGGCTGTGCCATGCGCGACCGTACCAAGTCGACCGCGCAAGTACAAGAGATCAGTCAGAGGTTTTGAAACGCGCTCTAAGCAAACAGAGTGACGTTAGCGGGAAGCGTTCGTTTTTATTCCGCTCCGCTTTCCAGCGACTTACGGCACAGCTAAAGCTGTGCCCTCCGAAAGATGACGCCACCTTATTTCTTGTATGTCTTTTCAAAATTATTACGGGAATTAAAAATCGTAAAACTGCCATCGGGCCTGGCGGTTACTTTGATGTAGTTGCCGGCGTCATTTTTCTCGTCGAGGTTGGCGATAAATTGATCGGGGACATTGTGGTCTTTGCCTGCATCAACGGCGGTGTGCAACTGCCACAGGTCCTCAAGACCCGGAGAATCATGGACAATCTGCCACGCCGCCGGTTTGCCGCCCTTGTGCGGACCATTATTCATGATCGCTACTTTAGGATGCAGCGTGTGTACAAGCGCTTTGGCGTTCGAGAGGTCGAGTCCGTGGTGGGTGACCAGATAAAGATCAACTGTCCCAATCAGGTTATTAGGACAGGCCAACTCGATCTCTTTCTTTTTCGTCAAATCGCCGAGATCAATGAAGCGAAATTTTCCATAGGTGAACAGCATGCCGACCGAACGCGCATTCTCACCCAGATCAGGCACCGCTGCCGGTTCTGATGCGCAGAACGGATTGGGCTGGCCCGCGCCCGGCAGAGGGTCGCTGATGTGGTCGCCCGCGGCGGCCAGAACTTTTATATCTACTCCTTTGAGAGGAATCTTATCGCCGGGTTTCACGACCAGATGCTGCGCCTTGGGTAAGACGCCCATATAGGAGTTGTAGTCGGCGCTGGCAACATCGGGATCGTCGAGCTTGGCCGGTCCGTGGTCTATGAAGGTCCCGATCTTCACGCGGTCGGCAAGTTGCGGGACTCCGCCCACGTGATCGCGGTGATAGTGCGTGATCAGAACATAATCAATCTGCTTCAGACCCAGGGTTTTGACGACAGCAGCAATGCGGTCGGCATCGCGCCCGGCAAATCCGGGAAAGCCCGTATCCACCAGCATGGATTGGCCGGAGGGGCTGACGATGAGCGTAGCCTGCCCGCCTTCCACATCAATCGAGTAGATATCAAGTGATTTTTTAGGGCCGGCAAAAGCTGCCGCTGTCATCAGCAACGCACACAACAACAAGGATATTCGGCGCATGGTGACGGAATCCTATCATGCAAGGGCCGGTTTTCGGAAGGGTGCCGAACAAGCGGGATGGTGCGGCAGTTTCTAATCTGACTCGTTAGTCCACACCGTTCACGCCGCTCAGGAATCCACCCAAGTGTCCGGTCAAAGCGATCAATGCAACCGCCAGGACCTCTATCGGCAGCCGATACCGAGGTAAACGCTGTTCAGGCCTCCGCTGTGCACGGAAGTGCAACCACCAGATCAGCCAAATCAACAGGCTGGATAGAATTCCTAAAATCATGTGGAGCCTTAAGATTCCCTTGAGTGATTCACCCCCGAGCTGAAACTGCCATGCCAGCAGACCCGTGACCACTGTCGGTACAGCGGAGAGCGCCGCCGCCGTCAGGTTGTAGTAAGCCGCGACTGCCAGAGTGCGGCTGTGCTGGGCGAGTGGCTTCCAGAGGGCAAGGAAGTCGAAGACCACACTGATGATCAACAACGCGATAGGGAAGTGAATCAGCACTACGTGTTGCGCGTGCTTGGCCAGCAGTGCCGATTTTATGTCGAACGGATGCAAGGGATTCTCCTACTTCACAACAACTGTGGCTGTCATCTTGGGATGGATAGAGCAAAAATAACCGTAAGTTCCAGGCTTGGTAAACGTGTAAGAAAACTTTTCATCCGTATCCATGGTCTTCGATTTGAAAACTTTGTCTGTGCTCACAACGTTGTGCGGCACATCGTCGCCGTTCGTCCAGGTGACGGTAGTTCCGGCGGTGACGGTGAGCGTTTGCGGAGTGAAGCTGAAGTTGTCAATTTTTACCTGAGTAGCAGAAGCAGATTGATTTTCAGCCGCAGCCTGCGCAGGTTGATTGCCAGGACCAGCGCTCTGTGTCTTCTGACCGCACGCCAGCAGCGTGAATGAAGTCACGACTAATGCAGTCAGTCCAAAAATTCTAAGAGTTTTCTTCACGTGTGTTTCTCCTTGAGATTTGTGTTTTAAAGAGATATGTATTTAAAAAATGGAAGGCGGACCCCAACGAGAGCCCGCCCGATTCGGGATTACCCGTTGGAGTCGTGCAACGACGAATCAATAATGGCCAGCGAGTGTTTCCCTTTGATGTAGTTCACATCGGTGATACCGAGCACATTGCGCAGTTGCTCTGCCGGCACCTTCATCGGACCAGGAGAAGGTGCTGAGCCCGGCGCGGGCTGCGGAAATGCAGTGGACATGGCGGTGTGGAAAGTGACATTACCTTCCACTTTCTGCATGGTTTGATGGATGTGGCCATTCAGGACTGTGACCGAGCCGAAGCGTTTCAAATAAGCCAGCGCCTGGGCGCTATCCTGAGTTCCCCAACCCCAGTCGGGATATACGGTCCAAAGCGGAATATGGGCAAAGACAACGATGGGTGTGCTTTTGGAAAGATGTTTTACATCGCTCTCCAGCCATTCGAGCTGCTCGGCGCCGAGAGTGCCAAGTCCGCCTGCTTTAAGGTTTTGCACATTGACCAAACCAATGAAGTGCACGCCTTTTTTGTCGAAGCTGTACCACCCTCCCCCTTTTGCATCCTTGCCATAGCGCTCCATGTATTGCTTGCCGTCGTCACCCAGAACATCGTGTTCGCCAGGAACATAAAATACGTCTTTGGCGCTGGCCGATTTCAAGATCTGATCAACGTTGTCGAATTCCTCCGGCTTGGAAAGATGGCTGATGTCGCCGGTATGCAACAGGAATGCCGGAGGGGTAGGTAACGCATTGATCTTGTCAATCGCTGCTTTCAGCGTGGCCACTACATCCGGGTTAGCGGGCTTGTTGAATCCCATGTGGCTGTCGCTGATCTGCACAAAGCTCAATTCTCCCTTGGCCATGGCGCTGGGAATTTCTGAGGGCAGACCGAGGCTGTAGGATTTCAAAACCCCGCCCTGGATAACGCAGAGGGCTCCCGTGCCCGCCCAGGCCATGCATTTCAAAAAGCCGCGGCGGTCAATTCCATCGTTGTTGTGGTCAAACAGGATTTCGTCTTTGACTTTATTAGCCATGAATCTTCTCCTCCTCTAGGTTGTGTTGGTTGATTTCAAATTGCTCATACTGATAAACCGTGCAGGCGGCGGAATATTCCCAGGGAGGCCTTTTTTATTTGTGTCGATGTACAGCGGCCTAAAAAGAGGGGCTAGATAACAGGATAAAAAAATGGGGGCGGCTAAACCGCCCCCTGAGCTATGCAGGAGAGTCTACTGAGGCCCGGCGCTGCTGATCCGGGCACCAATAGAGGTGGGGCTAACACTTACAAAACTTTGCTTGCCTCATGGCAGGGAATCCAACCCTGACTTCACAGTATTGGCGAAGTTGTAGCCGGTAGAAGCGTCCCAATTAATGGACCACGTCATCGCACCGCGAATTGTCGGATACGTTCTCGGTGGAACAAAGGAGCTGCAACTTGTCCCTCTCGCCAGGCAGTTGAGCGCGCTATTTACGACCGAAGGTACGACAAATCCGCCGCCAGCGGCATTTCCGGATGCCGGCAGGCCGAGTCCAACCTGATCTGGACGCAAGCCGTTCTGCAATTGGATTGTTGCCAGAGCGGTTTCAAAATCCTCAGTTCCTTGGGCATAGACTTTGCCGTCAAAGCCCAGCATGGTGCCGGAGTTGTAATACTGCATGTTGACAATGGTGAGAATGCTGCTGGTGTTCAATGCCAACTGGAAGTAAGCGTTCCCCGGCGACTGCATATCAATCGTCTGGGGCGCCATAGTGATGATCAAACCCGGCGACATGGAAGCAAGCTGATGCAGAGCGCTCGACATGAAGGTGGCATTCACCCCGTTCTCGAGGTCTATATCAACACCATCGAAGCCGAATCTGCTCATCAACGCATGCACACTATTGGCGAAGTTGGCCGCGCTACCGGAATCAGAGACGCTGATGGCGCCGTTTTGTCCGCCTACGGAGATGATTACTTTTTGCCCGCGTCCGTGTGCGGTGGCGATATCCGCCGTGAACTGCGCGTCGGTATAGCCTCCCAGACACGATGACAACCCGGAATCAACGCTGAAATCAACCGCCCCGGGAGTTCCCGTAGCATTGGCAAATGCCACTGCAATGATGGTGTACGTGGTAGGCACATCACTGATGCGAAGACATGTGGCGCCGTTGTTGAAATCCTGCCAGTAACCCGTGAGCAGATGTTTGGGCAGATTGCCTGGCACCGGTGTTGGCGTTGGTGTTGGCTTCGGAGTCGGTGTTGGGTTTGGCGTCGGAGTCGGAGTTGGTGTGGGTCTCGGCGTGGGGGTTGGGGTAGGAGTCGGGGTTGGTCCTCCTCCGCACGAGCCATTTGAGGCCCATGGCTGTCCGCTGCCTGCCGGGCCGTTATTGGTTGCCGGATTCTGGTTTTGCGTCCAATACGCGGCTGTGTAATTGATGCCATTCAAACTGGCGGTCATGCCGCCGGTGTAAACCTGCGAAGCACTCCAAGTGGCGAAACAACCGGGACCGGGCGCCGGAGTAGGTGTCGGCTTGGGCGTCGGCGTGGGTGTTGGTTTTGGCGTAGGAGTCGGAGCCGGTGTTGGGGTTGGCGTGGGAGTCGGTCCGCTGACTGGTTGCCAAAGTGCCGGGACGTTCGGAGGCTCCCAGCCCACCAGCGAGGTGTGGGCCTGAAGGCATTTGTATTCCACACCGTTAAACATCACCAGAGCGCCGATAGCATACGGCGTATTGGGTTGCCAATTAGGAACCTGAGCTGAAGCTGTCACAGGGAGGAGCAATAGCGCCAGTAGACAAAGGCTTACTACAACCAGGGAAATCCGCCTCATGAGAAGTTCTCCTTTTTATATAAGGGCTCTGCAGCCTTGCTGCTGCGCTCGAAAGAACTGGCGCGGAGATACACGGTAAATCTTGCGGTTCCCGTGTGCTATAGAGCTTTATTGCTGCTTTATATACTTATATTCTAGTAAATTGGCTACCACGCCTTCTTGCCTGAGGGACTGCACTATAGCACTTTGTGAACCTGATGTAAACAGATTTTGAGAATTGTTGGGAATGCGGTTAGAAGGGTGTAATCACCAAAAAACAAAGAGCATAGAGTTTGCACTCTATGCTCTCAGGCTTTGTATCCTGCCCCGGATACTCGCCAGTTGAAACTAGTTTTTGCTAACGCGGGCATGCTGAACGTGCAGGATTTACCAAATAGCGAGCAATAATTTAGTGCTGCATAGCTTGCGGCACCGGGGGCGGTCCGCAGGTAGCACTGTTGTTGTGCCCTGTAGGATCAATCCACAGTATGCCCTCTTCAGAGGCGCAGAAGGAATTGTTGCCGGTAACGCCGACTATGGCTGGATAGTTGCCTACGCTGAATTTCGATTTGTCGCCCGCTGCGCCATACAAATAGCCGTCCTTGGGTTGGGTCGAGGAATTAGCAAGTCCTTGATCAATCAGGCAGGCCGACGTTGAACTCGGCGTAATGCAAGATGATCCTCCAAGTGCTGCCAGGGTGTTGGCATAGCCAATTGACGGATAAGCAATTTGATACTGGAACTGGGCAAGAACCAGGTTTCGTGTTCCTGCTGCTGCTGACGCCTCATTGGCGGAAATGCGGGCGCGCATCATATTGGGAATTGCGATGGCCGCGATGAGCAGGATAATCCCAACCACAATCAGCAGTTCGATTAACGAAAATCCTTTTTGTCTGCGCATTGGTTTTCTCTGACTTTCATGAACCAACTCATGTAAACATCTCCTGGGGGAGGGACATTTGTACTGGGGGGGCCTGTTTCACTTGATTTTCAAGTCTAAGTATTCCTTTTCAGCAAGCGGCTGACAAGAGTACTGTGGTTACGTTACCTAGGTCACAATTTCATTTTGGTACTTTCCCGATTTAGAACAGATTTGCTTTGAATCGCAGTGAGCAGCAGATTAGCTCGGTGGCATCGGTTTCACAGGGTTGGTTGTGGAAAGTGGGCACGATCAACGGACAGGAATTTGCTGCTCCACCCGAAGCAGTAACTCGGTATATACAAGAGCTAAAAGCCTGAGCCTCAACCCGAGCTCTGACACCTGAGAACTATCTTAAGTGGTATTGTGAATTGAGGCGATTTTTCAGATGAAAGCTCTTGTCAAAAGCCGCGATGCTCGCGGTCTGTGGCTGGAAGATGTTCCCGAGCCCCAGGTGGGCATCAATGACGTCAAGATCCGCGTGCTGCTTACCGGTATTTGCGGCACCGACCTGCACATCTACGAATGGGATGAGTGGGCGCGCTCGACGATCCCTGTGCCGCTGGTCATTGGCCACGAGTTTGTGGGCGAGATCGTAGAGGTAGGCTCGAATGTTACTGATTACTATCCTGGAGACATTGTCAGCGGTGAGGGCCACGTCATTTGCGGACGCTGTCGCAACTGTCTGGCTGGCCGACGGCATCTTTGTGCATACACCCAAGGAGTAGGCGTAAACCGCCCGGGCGCCTTCGCCGAATTCATCGTCGTGCCCATGATGAACGTGTGGAAGCACGTGCAGCCGGTTCCTCTTGAGGTTGCAGCCATCTTTGATCCGTTTGGCAATGCGGTGCATACCGCGCTCTCGTTTCCCGTGCTTGGCGAGGACGTGCTGGTTACCGGAGCAGGTCCTATTGGCATCATGGCGGGAGCGGTCGCGCAGTTTGCCGGCGCACGCCACGTGGTGATTACCGATGTGAATCCTTATCGGCTTGAACTCGCTAAGAAAGCGGGAATTCCTGTGACCGTGGACGCGAAGAGTACTCGCGTCAAAGAAATCCAGCAGCAGCTTGGCATGAAAGAGGGCTTCGATGTGGGTCTGGAAATGTCCGGCTCACCGGATGCCTTTCGCGAGATGTTGGAGAACATGTGCCACGGAGGCAAGATTGCCATGCTCGGCATTCCCGCCTCGCCCATTAGCATCAACTGGAAGCATGTGATCTTCAATATGCTGACCATCAAAGGCATCTACGGTCGCGAGATGTTTGAAACCTGGTACAAGATGAGTGTCATGCTGGAGTCAGGCTTGGATATCTCTCCGGTCATCACCCATCGCTTCGCCTGGCGTGACTATGAACAGGGCTTTGACGTCATGCGCTCAGGTAATTCGGGCAAGGTGATCCTGGATTGGCGATGAAGTGAGGAAGTGCGCCGTTTCCTGATGACCATGCTGTATGTCCCTGTCATGTTGAGCGGAGCGCCACGATTTCATAGACAGCTAAGAGGATCCGAAGCGCGGAGTCGAAACACCCCGAGAGTGTTTCGATATACATACCGCATCAGTGAATTTTCTCGATGCTGTAGCGGGTGAACAACTGGACGCGGCGATTTGCAAGCACTACGGGACACAGCCTTGTGAGAATTCCCTGGTACAGCATTGATTGCATATGCATTCTCGGGGTGTTTCGACTCCGCGCCGATCAGCATCGAAGGTATAGATTTTTTCCCGGCGCTCCGCTCAACATGACAGTAAGAAACAGTTTGGCAAACACCCGCCGCGTTTGTCCCGTCTATTCGCTAAAATGAGCCGTTGCGCTCAGCGGCGTCTCCTTTGACGATGTGCCCACAAATATCCTGTAATCCCCTGGCACGAGCTCCCATGCGTTCTTGTCTGCGTTGAAGATCGAAAGGTAAAGGGGATCGAGTGTCAAAGAAACCGTCTTTGATTCACCGGCGGCGAGTTGTACTCGTTCCCACGCCACCAGGCGCTTGAAGGGCTCGCTAGCGGCGGAAGGAAAGAACGCGTAGACCTGTGCTACTTCGGTTCCCGCGCGCTGGCCCGTATTCTTTACGCTGAAACTTATTGACCGTTGCTTTCCGTCGGTCTTGAGATCGGAATATTGATATGAGGTATAAGAGAGTCCAAAGCCGAAGGGGAACAGCGGTTGTTTGTTTTCAGCTTCAAACCATTTATAGCCAACTTTAACGCCTTCGGTATAGTTCACATCGAATGGTTTCTTCCCCATGCCGATGCCCACAATCTGAGGATGCGGCAGGTCAGCTTCACTTTTGGCGAAGGTAATGGGGAGTTTGGCCGACGGATTGATATCGCCAAACAATATATTCGTGATCGCCTGTGCACCTGCGATGCCGGGATACCACGCGGCCACGACACCCTTGACTTGATCGAGCCACGGCATAGAGACCGGCCCACCGGTTTCCAGCACCACAATCGTATGCGGATTCGCTGCCGCCACCGCGCTCACCAGTGCATCCTGGTTCTCGGGCAGGGCAAGCGTTGCCGCGTCATGGGCTTCGCGCATGGGTTGATTGACAAAGACAATCGCAACTTGGGAGGCTTTCGCGAGGCTAGCCGCCGCGTCTACATCTTTCCCATCCTTATATTCCACCCTGGTTTCCGGAGCTTTGGCGCGAATGTACTTTAAAGGAGAGGAAGGGAAGTAAACCGGCGGGCCTCCCCACTCGGAGGTGCCGGGCCTCGGATCAACGGCGTTGCCGCCGGGTGGATCTACTTGCGCGGAGCCTCCGCCAGAGAGGACGCCAACATCTGCGTGCGATCCAATCACGGCGATAGATTGAGTGTGGGTTGCGCTCAATGGCAATTCATTCTCTGCATTCTTCAGCAACACAATGCACTCTTCCGCAATATGTTGAGCATCTTCCAATCCGCGAAAAGGATCTACGACGCGCCGTACCGGCGGATTATCGATCACGCCCACTGCGAACATGCTGCGCAGAATGCGATGCACCATGTCGTTCAGGCGTGCCACGGGAACCCCACCGTTCTCGACAGCCTTTTTTAGTCGGGCGCCGAAGTAGATATCTTCGGGGTTCTCCTGGTCAAGGCCGTTCAGCGCAGCTTTGACCGTGGAATGTGTGCCGCCCCAATCCGATAGCACCCAGCCCTTGAATCCGAAGTCTTTCTTCAGCACTTGATTCAGCGTGTAGTCGTTCTCACAGGAGTAGTCACCGTTGATCTTGTTATATGCACACATGACGCCGGCGGGCTGCGCGATGCCCAAGGCGATCTGGAAGGCCAGCAGATCGGTTTCGCGCATAGCGCGTCGGTCAACAACTGCGTTCAGGATGTCGCGGCCGGTTTCCTGGTCATTGAGCGCGTAATGTTTGATGTCGCCCATGACCTGCTGCGCCTGAACGCCTTTCATCACCTGGCCGACCATGGTCCCGGCCAGAATTGGGTCTTCACCGGCGTATTCGAAGTTGCGTCCGTTGCGCGGCTCGCGGGCAAGATCCACGCCGCCGCCAATGGACATGTTGTAACCCTGATCGCGCAGCTCTCTGCCGATAACTGAACCATAGAGAAAGGCGCCCTGAGGATCCCAACTCGCGGCTGCGCCCAGCACAGAGGGCAGAAGCGTGGAGTAACGGCTCTGTAGAGCACCCAGCCTGGCGCCCACGGCCGAATCGGCCATGTTGATATCGGGAATGCCGAGGCGATCAATGCCAGCAATGAATCCCGCGCCCAGATTAGATCTAGGTGGCACGGGAGAGCCTTCCTTCAAGACGCCCCATCCGGTGCCGTGTACCAGTTGAATCTTTTCATCGAGCGTCATCTGCTCGATCACTAAATCTGCCCGCTGGTCGGGGGAGAGATTTCTATTCATCCACGGGGCTGTCGTCTTCGATTGATCGGTCTTTGCCTGCCCCGAGACCTGTGCTGTTGCCGCGATCATCAGCACTGCGAAAATGCTGCTTATCAATAGACGCCTGCTCAGCTTGCGAAGCCCCATAGTCCTCCATTTTTGTTAATGCAGAATCGATATTCTACTCGACATCCGCTAAATGCGCGAGACGGCGTCGAAGATAGGCTTCCTCGACCCGGTTTGTGACCAGGGCAATCGCTTTTTCATAGGCATCCATTGCTTCCTGCCTGCGGCGTAATCGGCGGAGCAGGTCCGCGCGCGCGGCGTGAAACAGATAGTACTTATCAAGCTCGCCCCACGCTCCCAACTGATCAATGAGGGCCAGGCCTCTTTCAAACCCGGCGCTCATCGCGACTGCGACGGCATGGTTAAGCGCCACAACCGGGGTGGGAAAGATTCGCAGCAGCTCCTGGTACAGCGCGGCGATTTGAGCCCAGTCGGTTTCTGCCGCGGTTTTCGCTTGAGCGTGCACGGCTGCGATGGCCGCCTGCAATTGATAGGTGCTAATCTTCTGCATGCGCAGCGCCCGCTCCACCAATTCCAGCCCTTCCCGGATTTGCTCGCTGTGCCAGCGTGAACGGTCCTGATCTTCAAGCGGTACCAGCTCTCCCTTTGCGTTGATGCGTGAATCGCGGCGCGAATCCTGAAGCAGCATCAGCGCCAGCAGGCCGACATTTTCCGCCTCGTTGGGCAATAGCTCCCAAAGGGTCCGGCCCAGGCGGATCGCTTCCGCACACAGCTCTTTGCGGATGAGGCTTTCACCCCCGGTTGCGGCGTATCCTTCATTGAATACCAGATAGATGACGGCTTGCACCGATGCCAGCCGTTCAGCCAGCACGTGAATCGGCGGGATCTCGTAGGGAATGCCGGCATCGCGAATTTTTGCTTTGGCCCTGACCAGACGTTGCGCAAGCGTCGGCTCGGGAAGCAGAAAGGCCCGGGCGATTTCTGTCGTGGTCAGGCCGCCAAGGGTCCTCAAAGTGAGGGCGACCTGAGCTTCAAGATTGAGTGCCGGGTGGCAGCAGGTGAAGATGAGACGAAGGCGATCATCAGGATATTTCATCGAGACTTCGTCAGATGATTCATGCTCTCGGCGCTGCGAGAGTTCGGTCTCATACAAGATTGAATCCTGCTTTTCAAGTCGAGTGTTCTCCCTTCGCACAGAGTCAATGAGTTTGCGGTGCGCCACCGCGGTGATCCAGGCGCCAGGATTGTTGGGGATACCTTTTTCCGGCCAAGTGGCCAGGGCTGAAGTGAAGGCTTCCTGCATGGCCTCTTCGGCCCGGTCAAAAGAGCCGGAGAGCCGGATCAACGTGGCGATGATCCGGCCCGATTCCTCTCGAAAGACCGACTCGACCGAAGTTCTCGCGTCAGCCATTCACGCGTCAACCATTGACCGTGGTTGCATACTGGCCGTTCGCAGGCTGCTCTGACCGAACTGGGATATCCCGGATGGGGCGGATCTCGATGCACGCTTGTCCACCCGAACATCTTAGCGGGATCTTCGATGCCCAGCCGATAACTTCATCCAGGTCCTTGCAGTCCAGAATGTAGTATCCGGCGAGCTGTTCCTTGGTTTCGGCGAAGGGACCATCCACGGTGATTACCTTGCCGTCTTGCACGCGGATGGTTGTGGCCGTACTGGTGGGTTGCAATGGTTCTGCGCCCCTGAAGATGCCAAGTTTCTTGGTCTCATCCATCACCGCCCAGTGGCCGGCCATGGACTTTGCTGACTCCTCGGGCGACGGAGGCCCTTCCTGTTCCTTTTGGTAAATCAGTAGCATGTAACGCATATCGATCTCCTGAATTTCCTGTGTGAATCGGCTGTTTGAGTGATGTTAAAGGAAGGGAGTCTTCCCGCTTCCTTACCGGGCAACGCAAGTCTGCGGCACTGCGATACTACGATATTCCGATAATACCGCGGCAGTTATTACTTTGTGGCGAGAGCTGCAGTCCTTTTTTCCATCTCCGCAGGAGTGACGTCTTCTATGTGTGTTGCCAGCATCCATTTGTGTCCAAATGGGTCTGTCAGTTTGCCAAAACGGTCTCCCCAGAACATATCTTGCACCGGCATGGTTTCTTTTGCACCCGCTTTGACGGCCTGTTTGAATGTAGCGTCAACATCCTCAATATATAAGAAGACGCTGGCGGGCGTACCGTTCAATGCCTGTGGGGATTGCGTCCCAGTGGCGGCAGATTCGTCTGCCAGCATGATGTTGGAATCTCCAATCCTGATTTCCGCATGCATGATTTTGCCGTCTGGTCCAGGCATCTGGTAGAGCTCCTTGGCGCCGAAGGCCCGTTTGTAGAATTCGATGGCCGAGGCTGCGCCCCGGATTGTCAGATAGGGTGTCGCTGTGTGATAGCCATCGGGAACCGGTTTGACTTTGTTCTTCATTGCAATCTCCTTAAATTTTTAATTGCCCTTTTTTAGCCGGGCATACGTACGACGTTCGGTCTGCGGGAAATCGACAACACCAGAAAATTTTTGAGATTGCGATTTTACGGAAAAGGCATCTGAAACGAGTTCACACAAGAGGAATGTGTAATGAGCATACGATATTTGTTTTCAATGACTTACAGCTAAATATCAATGCAGGTCTTTACAGTGGGCGGCCACCAGGGTCATATCGTCTGACTGCTCTTGTGTGAAATTTTCTACGTTCGCGACGATCTCCTGAAGCAGGCCGGAAACCGGCAAATGTCCTTTTTTGTGCACCAGGCGCGAGAGCCGCTCATGGCCGAACTCCGTGCCATCTTCGCTCAACGCTTCTGTGATGCCATCGGTATACAGCAAGAGCGTATCGCCTGGTCGAAGCTGGACTTCTGCGCTTGAGCAGTCCAGGTCTTCAAAGAGTCCGAGCACAGTAGACGTGGATTCGAGGTGCGTGACCGTACTATCGGAGTGGATAATCAGGGGCCCGGGATGACCGCAATTCACGTAGCGCAATCTGCTGGTGGTGTCATCGTATTCAGCGAAAAACAGACTGGCATAACTTTCCGGCGCCGAACTTTCATAGAACACCCGGTTTACCGCCCTGAGGAGGCGTTCGCCAGCGTTAGCAGTATTAAAGTTATAAGACGCGTACTGGCTGCGAATGCTGGCCTGCAAGCTTGCCATCAGCAATCCGGCCGCGAGTCCTTTTCCCGCAACATCGCTCACCAGCATTCCCAGACGATTTTGGCCAAGATCCAGAAAATCAAAATAATCTCCGCCTACCTGGGCTGCGGGTATCGAGACTCCGGCATAGGTGAGCGTTTCGAGCACCGGCAATCTTCGGGGAAAGAGCCTGGCCTGGGCTTGTTTTGCGAGTTCGAGATCATGGCGCGTTCTTCGTTCTGCCTGCAACACTCTAGCGATCCAGCCTGATTCCGTGAGATCAAGCTGCGGTGCTTCCATCCCGAAAACTGCGTCAACTCTGAGTTCTTGCATCGCCGGCCTCCTTGAATCTTTGTGCCTCACTTGTACGACGCTTCAAGGGAAAGGAATTCGACATCGAAAAGAGACTTGCTTGAATTTATTTTGGCGTTGACTGCTGGCCAGCGCTTGTTACCTCGCGAGTTACCCTTGCCGGCCGGTCAGGTGACGGAGATAGGGGGACTTGCTGGTAGTAGGCAAAGTGCCCGCGAGAGCCACGGGAGCCCCGTCATTATTGAGGAAAATCACTCCAGGGTGGGGGGACCAGCTGAGCAGTCCAACTATTGTCGTAGATGCAAACAGCGGGGCTCACGAAATTAGGGCCGTTTAGCCCTTTCTGTGCACCAAGAACCGCGCCAAAAACGCAGGATCCTTTGCGCTAAAGAATGGCGCTACGAGTTGTCAAAGGGCTTAAGGGCACAAAAAGGCCCCCTGGCATTCTGGAATGCCAGATAAATGATGAACCATAATTGTGAGGAAGTCAGCATTTTAGTACCAGAGTGATATCACAAAGCGGGGGCTAAAGCCCGTATTCTTTTGTGATCCTTAACGCACGGCTGAAGCCGTGCTCTTCCACGGTAGTGCAAACATCGTCGTGGCGTCGATGAAATCCCATGCCCTGATAAACGCCGAAGCAGAAAGTTTCGGCACAAAAGGGATTCCTCCACTGCGTGTTCGGAATGACAAGAACGCGGACTTTTTCCGCAAGCCCGGAAAGCTTGCCGTCCAGATCGATGACGCAGCTCTAGCTCACGCGGCTTTTGCGTCCGTAGCTGAGTTCTGCGCCGCCGGAGAGTATGTGATCCACGCCGGTGGTAAAGGTGGCGTCAGCGGCGAGGAACAGACACAGCTTGCCGGTTTCTTCTATGGTTCCCATGCGTCCGAGGAGTTGGGCGGCGTCGCCATCGGCGCGGCACTTTGCCGGATCAGGAGCGGCATCAATCGCCTCCTGCCACAGCGGGGTATAGACGTTGCCGGGCGAGACGGAGTTGACGCGCACACCATGGACTGCTTCATCGATAGCTAATGCCTTGGTAAGGGAAGTGATGCCGCCCTTGGTGGCCACGTAGGTGGTAGCGCCGGGCTGTCCCATGACGGCAACCAGACTCGACATATTAATGATGTTGCCCTTGGTTTTGCGCAAATGAGGCAGGGCGAACTTGCAGGCGGCGAAGATGCTCACCAGGTTCAGGTCGAGCAGACTGCGGAAATCCTCTACGCTGAAATCGTCAATATACTTATGTGGAGGATGCCAGCCGGCATTGTTGATCAGGCAGTCGAGCCGGCCATATTTTGCTATGGTGGCGTCAACCGTGTTCTTGATCTGATCAAACTTGGAAACGTCACAGGGAATAAAATACGCCTCGCCGGGTCCCTTCTTGTTGACTTCCGCTTCCATGGCCTTGCCGGCATCTTTGCCGCGCGAGCAGAACACGACCTTCGATCCTGCTTCTACGAATACACGAACACAGCCTTCCCCAATTCCTTTGCTGCCACCCGTAATCAAAACAACTTTATCTTTATAGTTCATTCAAAATTCCTACGAGTTCAATCAAAATTATCGAGCGAGCCAGTCTATAGACTGCCACGATGGATGTAAAGGGGATGAGTTACCTCATCCCTTGCGAGTAAACCGGGTTGTATACGCGTACCTGTAACCGGCGAAAGGCCCGATGCACGCAATCTTCGCGGGGATTGCCAATCTATGAGTGAGTTTTTCTAAATTAATCGTATAGAAAGTTTGAGTTGACTCTCCAGGGCCAGTCGCGCAAAGTTGGCGCCCAGTCAAGACGATGTGTATCACGCTCGATGATGGCCAGCATCGAGGTGAAACGCAAACCTTCCACACAGACCCTACCTAATACCTTCGAAAGGAGATCTAAATGTCTACTCATCACAAATTCAACGCTGCCTCAATCAACATTCTCGTGGTCCGCACGCCGTTGTGGATCATCCTCAGCCTGGCATTGCTTGCCTTGCCGATTTCCTCATTCGCACAAGCAACGCCCAACCAGGACTGCACGCTCATCGTGCCACATAACCCGCTATCGGCCGCCGGACTTGCGACGCCGTATCAGCTTACGGCCACAAATCCTGCGAGCGGTCCGTGTAATGAACTCGATCCCAATCAATCGGCGTTTGTTCAGGGCGCGGTCATTGACGTCGACACCGGCCAGATTTCGATTTATAACCCCCTGGTCGTGAACGCCGGCGTCGCGCCTGCTATCGCTCCGACTCCGCCGGCCCTACCAGCTCACCGCCTCGTGGCGCTCTGGTTCGGATACAACGCCAACAACCTGACGCTCGTAGGGGCGGACGGAGGGGCGGCTGGTGTCGAGGATTTGAATGACGCCCATTGCGTGCAGCACCTGGGACAGTTCGCGTATTGCAACGCGGTGGCTTTCTTTGAAGAAGCTCACGATCAGATCGATATGGGCAATCTGCACGTTCCGAGGCCAGGGACCTCTCCGATGGACGGTCTACCGTGTCCGACCGTGCGTAGCGCCGTGCATGTTGATCAAGATCAAAGCGACAACACGACCACGACGTATTTGTTTGCCAACGGTTCGACCGCGCAGAATACCGCAGCCAATCGTGCAGTGCTTGCAATTCCACCTGCGGGTGCAGGTGGACATGGTAACCCCAGTGACAACCGTCTCCTGGACGTGTTCATCGATGGGGCGCTTGGGTGCACGCCCTACAAGGCGCCCGATCTGGCTGATGCGGGGAATTTGGTGCCGGCTTTGCCGCTCAATGAACTGGTGGCAAAGCTCTACCAACATGAGCAAGGTCCCGTATTGGATATTCCTCTGGGCGATCCCTTTGCCTTCGAACCCCCAATCACCGGAGTTCCAAACCTCGCCCAGGTGAATCGGTATCGCGCAGGCGTTGACCAGGCACTGGCCGATACCCCCGACGACGCCAGCACGAAGACATACTGCCAGAACATGATCGCAGCCGCCACCCAGAAGATGCACATAGACGAGCCGTTCCTGCGGGCCTTTCGACCGGCGGTCCCGGCCTTGGCCAATAACCTGTTCACGTTCATGGCGGGACGCTATGTGGCAAGCTATCAGATTCTGGGTTGCCAAGCCTTGACGGGCATACCGGTGAATATCACGCTCACCACGGATGCGACTGGCAGGGTGATCGATGCCGTGATCCACTGAGTCAGACCGCTGCGAGAGGGGGCCGCACACCCTTTTTCGCAGATCTGTGTAACTAAGCGCCAGCATGACGCGTACTATTCCGGCTTTCGTGACAATGAGCCGCATCGGCCAAAGCTAGGGTCAAAAAAGCAGTGGACTTTATCAACGTTTGGATCGTTTCGGCTCGGGTCCGGTTGATTGACGCGGATGTTCCAATCATCTTTCACGGCTTGAATCTGGCTAGGATTCATGGCCCAGGAAAGAGGCGGGTCAATGGCTTTGTCCCTTTCATTCCCCTGGAAGCCGCCAAATTCGAAGGTAGCGAAGTGGATTTTCGCCTGCGGAGTCTCTGCTTCCGCCGGCTCCCAACGGCGAGCGAACATGGTGAGCGCGTCACGGTCGCGAACCAGTTGAGCAGTGGTGCGCACGGAGAGCAGTCCCTTGACGGGCGCGTAGAGTTGGAAAGCCCATCCTTTTTTTGTTGGCTTGGCTTCTTTATCCGCAGGGAAGGAACGGATCTGCAACACCAGAGTTTTTGGAGGGGCGTACTTTTGACATTCTTGTTTTTGTTTTGCATCGTTGCCGGCTTTTTCTTCGCATTGGGACCGCATGGACTGCAACTCGCCAAGGCCCTGTTCCAGCCATGCGATCAGGTTCGAGACCCCGTAGTTGTCATAGTAGCCGCCGTCAATCATATGAAAGCCATCCAAATCTTGCGTGTCAGGCCGGGCGGCAGGTGTCACATAGGGGAACGTGGAAGCAAGACGCACCGCGGTGACCACGTGCAGGTCCTCGTTAGGATAGACGTCGTAAAAGTTCCGGCGACGTGGCGTGATCTCGTTGCCCGTCTGCGGGTCAATCTCTTTTTCCCAAGCAGTCGTGGAAAACGCCAGTGGCTCTCCGGTCTCGGTGATCGTGGAGTTGAAGATTGTTGCCGGACGCCAGCCTTCTTTGACGCCGTCCCGCCACTGGGAAAGCGAGGCAT
>Ga0210384_10003724_pt1 | contig 17433 bp, 13 predicted proteins | sample IncBWH2MmetaG_FD_160574 | JGI IMG/M metagenome (GOLD analysis project Ga0210384, IMG submission 160574) | Forest soil microbial communities from Barre Woods Harvard Forest LTER site, Petersham, Massachusetts, United States - Inc-BW-H-2-M | ecosystem: Environmental > Terrestrial > Soil >...
TCGTTGTGTTCCGGCCACTTTTGGCAGAGCGTGTCGCTACGACTATCAAGAAGGGCGCTCACGTACTCGTCGAAGGCTCTCTCGTCAGCTCGACCTACGAACAACCGAACGGCAAAGGCAAGAAGTCGAAGACCTCGAAGATTACGTCGTGGTCCGTCCGCGCCGATGTCGTGCGCAGGCTCGATCGCGGCGAACCGGAGCCCAACGCGCCCGCTCCGGCGCAAGCACGGGAGTCCAACGAAGCTGCGCTCTGATGTCTTCTACACAAAGGCCCTCCGACGATGTCGGAGGGCCTTTCTATTTCTTTGTGTTAACGATCAGTCCGCTGCTTCGATTTGGATCAGCGCTGTGTCCCGTAGCTGAAGAGGCGTTGGTCCCGCAGGTGTCGGAACATCGGCGAGACGGCTCAGCAACGATTCAAGCGCCGAGACGCCGTCGTCGAGCGCCGCGAGTTCAGCGTCGTTCAGCGGGATCTCCTGACGCATGCGTAACAAGTTGCTCTTGCCTTCCAGAAGAGCCGCCATCGTCGAACCCTTTGGCATATAGAAAGAGCATTTCGCACACGCCATACGGTGCGGACATTGATCGAAGAAGTCATAAGTGCAGTAGCCGTGACCCAGATCGTAAAACTTCCACGCCTCCGCAGCACCGACTCCGTTTCGTACCTTTTCCTGATCGATGAGCACTTCGATCGCACGAAGATTCCGTCCAAAGTAACCTGCGTCCGAATACGACTTCATCAGCTTCGTTGGCATGATCTTTGCGTACCGTTGCGTGGAAGAGGGCATCCTATGCCCTAGCCACTCTTGCAGCTCGAACAGACTCATCGGCTCCTTCGCATTGAACAACTGCGTAGCGATAGTCGACCGTGCTCGGTGACTCGTAATTTTACCGCGCAGATCGTTCTGCGGTACGCCGGCCTTGCGGCACAACCTAGGGATGAGGCCATGATTCAGAAAGAACTCTCCGAGAGGCCTCATGCGGTGCAGGAACAGGAAGTCAACCATCTCGCCCGTCTTCTGATCACAGAGCTTTGCTTGCGCGGGTCGAACTCTCTCCCAAGCGTTGATCGCCTGACCGACGACGCCGTCCACCGGCTTCGTGAATGCTGTCCCCGTCTTGTTCACCGGAACATCCAGAAAGCATACCGACGATTCATTGTCTGGCTGCCAGCGTACACAGCCAACACGCAGGCGGCGGATTTCGTCTCCGCGGATGCCGGCGAACAGCCACACCAGCGTCACAGCTCGGATCATCTCAATCGGGTAGTAAGTGTGTATCCTCCCGCTCGGGTTTCGCCAACTCGCAAAGTCTTCTGGCGTGACGTTCAACCCAGCCCACAGAAGCTTTGCCCACACATCGTCAGCGATAACTCGCGGTGTCGTAGCGACTAAGGCCTTAACGGAACGCGGCGGCGTAAAACTGCGGTAGGGATCAAAACGTGGAGGGATGACACCCCATTCTTGCAGGTCCGCAAAGAACGCTCGAAGCGCCGTGTAATTGAGCATCTTCCCGTTCGGCGTCAGAGGCTTTCCATAGTTGCGTGGTTTGCGCCCGACCCACTGTGCTCTAAAGTCTCCACAGCGCATGTTCGTGATCATCGTCAGGCATTCGACTGCCAGATTGCGGTCCCATTGCTCCGGCATCGTAATCGTCGGGTGTTTCGCTGCCAGCCAGCGTCCCACCGTGAGCAGGAAGTAGTAGGTCGCTTGGCGGACGCGCGCGCTATATCGGGCATTTTCGCGCCAGTATTTCGCCGCCTGAACCCATTTCTCCGGCACTCCTTTCAGGAGATGGGGATTCGGATGCCGCGGGCGCTGCATACGCATGACGGGAGCCGAGATGATCTTGCGATGTGCCAGGACCTTCGACACAGCTGCGAGGTAGAGTGTGCTGGTCTTCTTCTGTCGCCTTTGCTGAACTTTTTGGAGCAGCTCGAACGTGAGGTCTTCAAGGTGAGGACTCCGATTGGTAACCAGAACTTCGCACATCGCGCGGGGAATGTAGATTCTCGCAGTTCGGTCGCGATAGCCCCACTCGACGAGCATCGCTTCGAGTTCGGCGAACAAGCTTCGGATGCGCTTCCGGCCGAAAACGCGGATCGCCAGCCCATAAAACAGAAAGTTGTACCGCCCCAGTTCGTGAAGTGAGTCGAAGCTGCACAAAAGATAGGCGGCCGCGGCCACAGAGGGCTTTTCATGGCCGCTTCTCTTGATGCTGTCGAGCCATTCTTTCTCGCTCCAGCCCCAGAAGGTCCTGCCGCGTTCGGCTACGTCGCGTATCATCAGGGCTTTCAGGTTCGGCCAGTATTTTCTCTGAAGCTCAATGTGAGTGCAGACATCCTCGAGTGGCTTCATGAGCCGCGGAAGCACGCATTTTTCGATCACTATCGAAGGAGGAACGCCGTTTGCCAAGCTCGGCAGACTGGAGCGCAGCGTTTCCGCTTCCTCTAGGTTTAGTTCGGGATTCCGATCGTAGTCGTCGAGCTTTATGGGCCAGACCCAAGCCGGCAACGCGGATTTCTCCGTCATGCCAGCACCTCGCTCATTGCTGTCACCCGCCGGGCGTGTATCTCTGCCATTCCACGAGCGAGCTTGTTTGCCAGGTCACGGCCACTCATGTGAATGTAAAGTGTGGTCGTCTGAGGACTTCGATGCCCTGCGAACGTCGCGATTTCGTGAATGTCCCAGTTTGCGCGCGCCAGATCGGTCAGACACAGATGACGCAGTGTGTGCGGAGTGAAGCGGGGGAGATTGCACCGCTCGGCCACGCGAGCGATTGTTTTGGACCAGGTCCAGATCGAGATTGGCTTTCCGTAATTGCGGCAGGACTCTGATAGGAACAGCGGACCGCGTTCTCGGCTCAGTTCGCGGCGCATTTGGAGATACCTGCTGAACAGCTCGTTCGTTGCCAACGAGTATGGGACCACTCTTTCGCATCGGTTCTTCGTGACCTCCAGCCGAATTCTCAGCAGGCGATGTGCGGGATCGATATCGGCCACTTCAAGCGAGCAGATCTCCTCGCGGCGGAGAGCTGCATCGTAGGACATCGCCAGCATCACTCGATTCCGCAGCGGCTCCTGCTTACAGACCTGAAGAATGTTCTGCCACTCTTCCTCGCTTGGAATCCACGGAAGCCGGTGATGCCGTTGGATTAGGCCCCGCCAGCCTATAAGCGGGCGCAGAGGGTTTCTCGTACAGACTCGTTCTTCGACAAGGAAGTCATGAAAGAGGCGAACGACTGTGAGGTGCTGTTGCAGAGTAGCGTTCGCGAGAGTGCTTCTTGCTTCCATCCCCTTTCTCGAAACCCTCGGAACCTCGAGCTGAGTGATGCTCCGAATGTAGGCTCCGATCGTCGGACGAATGACCGAATGAAACGGGATATTTTCGGTCTCCAGAAAACCGAGATAGCAATCCAGGTCTCGCCCGTAGGCTTCGATCGTGTTCGCGGCGAGACCGCGTGCGGCCTGAAACTTTAGCCACTCCCTTGCGTGGGGATTCTCTGAAACCCTGCGATATCGCTCCCATCGAACTTCACAAATCGAAAACTCCAGGGCCATTGGTTCCTCCTCCATGTTGGGTCCGGCCCCCTTGGGGGCCGAACCCAACGATACGTCTGGCCGGAGAACCAGCCCTATTCCACATAATCAACTCAGTAACAATCATCGGCTTCGTCGGAGCAGACCCGGAGCAGCGTCAAGCGCGGAACAACAACGGTTCGAAGTTCACCGTTCTTTCCGTCGCCACGCAGCGGTCGTGGAAGAACACCGACGACGAATGGGCGTCGAAGACCGAGTGGCATCGCGTCTGCGTGTTCCGGCCGCGGCTCGCCGAATACGTCGCGACGACGATCAAAAAAGGCGCGCACGTGCTCGTCGAGGGCAGTCTCGTTAGCACGACATACGAGCGCGCAAACGGCAAAGGCAAGAAAGCCAAGACCAACAAGCAGACGTTCTGGTGCATTCGCGCCGATGTCGTCCGCAAACTCGATCGCGGCGAACCCGAACCGGAAACCCTCGCTTCCGGCTCCGCCGCTTCCAGTGAAGCGCTCGACGCGTCCGATCCGACTCCGTTCTAGCCGTTCGTCATTGAAAAGGGCCTCAAAGAGAGATTTGAGGCCCTTTTCGCATTTCTGTAGAAACTACGTCGGCACCTGAATTCATCCCGAACTGTCGACTGCTCTAGCCGGTACTATGGCCTTTCTTGCCTAATCGGTGATAAAACCTCTACACAATATCGTGCATCGACATCGACACAGCCCAGCGGCGATGAGCACAGAGGTACTAGTCCGTGCGGATGCCCATCTCAAAACGCCGGCTGGCTGCTTTTCTCTTCCTGTTTTTCGCCCTGGCCATTGCTGTCATTTCGCATAAATACATTTGGCTGTACGTAACGCGGACGCGCGATCCCAGGCCGCAAGTCGCTGACTTACTGCGCGACCCTGTATCGTCGAGCAATCCCGAGATTTTACTTAAAGAAGCAAATCGCCTTGCATGGCTTTTCAATTGGCCAAAGGCTGAGCCTCTTTATATCCGCGCAGAGCAACTGTTCAAAGAAAAAAGCGATACGCGCAACGAAGTGTATTCACGAGTGGGCAGAATTCGGGCGCAATCGGAAACAATGTCTTGGGTTGATGTCTCTGAGATTCTTGGCAAAGAGTTAGACCTTCCGATTGCGAAGAGTGACAAAAAACTCAGACTGTGGTGTCTAGCGGCAAAGGGATACACGGACCTAGAGATAAATCCGGTATCGGCCAAGCGCCTGTGGACGGAATCTCAAGGAATCGCCCATGCCTTGGGGGAAGCGGAGTGGGAATCGCGAGCGAAAGGGGAGCTCGGGTTCGTCGCATTTCTGGAAGGCGATAGCCGACGCGCCGCGATAATGGTGGGCGACGCATTCCTATCTGCCAAGGCGAGCGGCGACACAGGTAACCAGGTCCGACTCCTTGAAATGATGGGAAATGGGTTTAATGAGGCGAAGCGTTATGGAGAGGCTCTTGCGTTTTTTGAAAGAGCAATAAAAACAAGCAGCTCCAACCCTGACGCAGGGTTTCCATTCATGGCGTATGAAGGGGAGTCTCAAGCCCTGGCCGCACAAGGCAAAATGTCGGAGGCCGTGGACAAGCTAAATCGGGCCTTGACTATCGCGAGAACAAATCAGAAGCGCGGGCATGAAGCCATGATCCTTCTTAGCCTTGGAGAACTTGCGCTTCAATCGGGAGATCGCCAAGGTGCAATGAATTCTCTTGAGCAGGCGGGTCAGATCGCACAGAGGTACAACTTCTATCGGACTGAAGGGCAGGCAATGATTGATTTGGCGGGCATCTATCGAGATGCCGGGGACCTCAAGTCCGCGGAACAGAGTGCCACTTTGGGTGTCGAGGCCAGCAAAAGAGTTGGCGACAGATATTACCTGCCGAGAGACCTGACGATTCTCGCCGACTTTAAGGCCCAGCGTCGGTCTACGGCAGAAGCTGAGTCACTTTATCAGAACGCCGAGGACATCATTGACGGAATGCTCGTCAACCTCCATGAAGCGTATTGGTCCAGTTCCCTCGCCGGCGCGATGAGCGCGACGTATCTTCATCACTTCGAGCTAGAGGCAAAAGCGGGCCGTGTGGAACGAGCACTCAACGTGTTAGAGCGAGTTAGAGGACGAACGGCAGCGGCGGTGCTCGAAAACAAGGTGTCGTTTAGCAAAAACGAATCCGATGAAGTGCGCGCCCTCGAAGATTCTGTCTCCGATCTGCAACTTCGATTGATGCGCTCGGAAAGATCTGAGGAACGGGCGGGGCTCCTCGACCAGTTGGTCGAGTACGAGCGGCGGCTCGAGTGGACGCGGACCGAGCGTAGAGATTTAAAGCCCGGATGGTTTGAGAAGCCTTCTTCCTTGAAAGAAATTCAGAGCAGCCTGCGCTCGGACGAGGTTGTGCTGGAATACGTTCTAAGTGAACCGAAATCATATTGCGTTTGGATTTCAAAGAAAGAAGCGGGGCTGGACGTTTTGTCTGCTGGCCGGGAGCGAATTGAAGCGCTGACACGCAAATACTTAGACACGATTCGAACTAAGAGTGATGACTCCGCCCTCGCAAAGCAACTCTACGCCGTACTCTTAGAGCCTCTATCTGAGCAAGCAAGAAGCGAACGTCTGATCGTGGTGCCAGATGGAATCTTGAATCTGCTGCCCTTTGACGTTCTGCACGATTCGCAAGACGTTTTGTTGGTGGAGACACACACTATCAGCTACGCACCAGCATCAACAGTGCTGACTGTTTTGAGGAATACGAAAAACGCGCAAACCCCGCCGCATGTGTTCTTGGGGGTCGGCGATGTGCCCTATAAAGACCAGGGTGGGGTCTCGAACAAAATCGACAAGCCCACAGCAGTCAAGCAAAGGCTTCTGCGAGGATTCTCGGACGCTCTCGGGACGCCCCTTCATGACCTGCCACAGACCCGCGAAGAAATCATCGAAGTGAGCAAGATCGTTGGCAAGGACGAGGTCCTCCTCCTCGGATCGAACGCAACCGAGACCGCTTTCAAATCTGAGCTTTTGTCGGATTTCAAGATCGTCCATATTGCTGCGCATGGATTCTCGGATACTCAATTTCCAGAGCGATCGGGTTTGGTGCTGGGGGTTGACCCGAACTCACGTGACGATGGCCTATTGCAGGTTCGCGAGATCATCCGACTTCATTTTAATGCCGACCTCGTGACGCTCTCCGCGTGCAACACAGGCGTCGGAAAGCTCCAAGGTGAGGAAGGCATCACCAACTTGGTGGAAGCGTTCCTTGTAAGTGGCGCCAAGGCAGTCGTCGCGAGCTTGTGGAGTGCGGACGACATCTATACGAGTGCACTGATGGAGCGGTTTTACACGCACATTGCCGAAGGCCAAGACAAGGCCGCTGCGTTGCGCCACGCAAAGATTGATTTGCTGGCAAAATACGGTCGTCAGGTTCCACCTTACTATTGGGGAGCTTTTATCTTGGTCGGAGACGGCGGGTCTCCGATACCTCTGGGGGGCCAATGAGTCTCGACTCGCAAACGAAAGAGAAGATTTATTCCCGCGTCTGTGAGCTTGTGGCGCGGAAGCACTTCGATCCCGGTATGAACGGGGCGAATTGGGAACAATTGTCCAAAGCCAGGAAAGATCAAATCCTGCGAAGTAGCAGTGACGAAGAGTTCGAAAAGCAGATACAGGATTTATTGAGCGAACTGAAGACCAGTCATACCGGGTTTCGCCATTTCAAGAGTCCGAATATTCCTGGCCGCCATGCCATCGCTGCCACATTTATGCGTTGCAACTTAGATGGTGAGCAGCGGTGGATGTTCCAAGACGTTCATGAGGGCGGTCCAGCGCACACAGCAGGTTTACGCCCAGGCGACATTCTGCTTCAGGTCCGAAATCGAGAGTTGAAGCCGCCCGAGCCGCCGATCTTTCCGGTTGGCGAGGACTCACAATATGCGGTCCAAAAGCCTGATGGCAAACGCATCGTAGGCAACTTGATCGTTCCGTCGCCAAGGTCGAAAAGTCATCCGGTGATCGTACCTAAGGCAGTTTTGTGTTCACAGCTACCCGATGGGATCGGCTGGCTAAAGGTGACAATGTTTCCGGGGGCCGTCGGCATTGACCTTGCCAAAATGTTTGATACGGCAATCGCACATCTTAAAGATTCGACACGCTTGATTGTGGATCTTCGCGGAAATACCGGAGGCGGCATTGGTGGATTGCGCCTTATGAGCTATTTGACTCCTGGCAAGAAAGAGGTTGGATACAGCCTCACGCGAGCGAGAAAAGAGAAGGGGTATGCCAGAGAAAAATTGCCACGATTTGACCGTATACCATCACACAAGGCCACTCTCTTCTGGCTCGCATTGCGCTACGGCTTTATTGACAAGTCCATTCTGGTCGTCACGGAGGGCCTGGGGCCGCAGAAATTCCACGGGCGAGTGATCATTCTCGTTAACGAGCACACAGCTAGCGCCGGAGAAATGGTCGCAGCGTTCGCAGAAGAGAATGGGCTTGCAACTATCGTCGGCAAGAAAACACCGGGCCGACTGTTGAGCGGAACGACCTTCCGTGTGAAGCCTGGTTATATCCTCGGCTTGCCTGTGGCGGCATATCTCACATGGCAGGGGAGTCTGATCGAAGGTAAAGGGATCACGCCGAGCGTTCCGGTTGAGCTGACGGCTGATCAGCTCATGGCCGGAGAGGACACCCAGATGCAAAAGGCTTTGGAGTTGTTTAGGAGTATGTGATTCGAGGCCGCAATAGTGTTCATCGCAGTAGCAGAGGATAAGAATTCCACTCTGAACCGGTTCCTCGGATTTGCAAAACATAGCGCCCGGACCGTAACGACGAGACACTCGCTGGAATTTGAAGCGAAGTAATTTGGTCCGCCAGTTTAGCTGTGCCACCTGCTGCGAATAGTATTTCTCCTGAGGGCGTCACAATTCGTATGTCGTACTGCCCCTCGCTGCTCCCCAAAGGGAGGTAAATGTTCCAGTGCGTGGCAGCGTGATTTATCTCTACTGGTGGTTCCGCCGGATTCGATTCCGTGCCGCGGGGGATCGAACGATTCCTTAAGTCCAACACAGCAGTCTGCGCAACCAGGGATTCGTTATGCTTTTGGAACAAGACCCAACCGGCGATTCCAATAGCAATCAAGATGCTCGCGGCAATGGCTAAGAGCCTTTGCGTGCGTCGGCGCTGGAGGGCAGCCTGGAATTGAGAAAAATCGCAGTAGCAAGGGCTGCAGGAAGTCAGGTGATCGAGCCACTTCTCCGCTTCGGCAAGCGGCATTTCATGTGAGGCGATTCGCTTGAGAACATCAGAGCCAGGGCACCCGGCACGGTCAGGATTCGGGAACTCCTTGAGCAGACCGCGGCCCAGCGCATCTAGGATGCGCTTTTCGTCTCGCTCCGAGTACCCTTTCGCGTTCAGATCTGACTCCCTTTGCAAACTCTATCCCCTTTCAGCTGGAAAAGAAATTCGTTGGACCTACCTAGCCCCTTTTCGGCTTTCCTCCCTTGAGCAGTCGAACGATACTCTGACGAGTTTTCTCCAATCCGTAATGAAACTTCATTTTTGCTTGCTGCTCGCTGATGCTTAGCCAGGTCGAAATCTCTTTCCACGAATAGCCGTATTGTCGCGCTTGCCAAACCTTTCTTGTCCAGCCGTCCATGCGGTCAGCAATTTCTCTGATTGCGATTGCTCGTTCCAGTTCTTCGACCCAATCAGAATCTTGAGCACTTTCGATACGCTCAAGATCCACGCTGGACGAAACAAGCTCAAGCCTCTCCGCGTGTCTCTGTTCTTGCTGTACGGCTCTGTTGAACCGGTGAACGAAGGCCAGGAAAAGATAGGATTGCAGGTCAGCTATGGGTTGTCGGGGATATGTATTTCGTTGGCGCGTTTTTGAAACCGAGCGGAGCATCTGCTCCCAAACCTGAGCAGCCATTGAAGAATTGTCGGAGCCGAGACTATTTGCCTTCAGCTCTTTCTTGGCGTGAGCCAGAACCCGCGGCCATACTTCCCGAGCAGCAAGAATCAATTCATTATCGGCAACGGATGGGTTCTTACTCTCGCCTTCGCTGGCCGGAAATAAAACCCAATCGCCGTACGGGTCCGGTTTGCTCATTGGCCCAGGGGCACCTTGATCGCCACGCGGGACTGGCGGAATTCGAGCGTGCCATTCTGTTGCGATGCGCGTCAATGGTACTGAGATGTATCTACGGCGCTTCAAGATTTATGCGCCTGCGACTATGCCGGCAAGCGCCATGAGCAAGGTGGATTACTTTCGAATGCCCCGTAAACCGTCCAGGATCGATGCCACGCGCGGAGATCACTTCCTACAATCCGATTTCCAAGGACTAACCTGCAGTCAACCGGATAGATAAAGGTCGTCACAATTCACGAGCTAACATTCCGGCGAAGTCCATCCGGGCCAGTTAGGGCTGTATGGAGCGATCATTTCACTGCAAACCTTCGGTGGCTCCGGCCTTACTCGAACGCTGGCTCAGATCGAATATTCATGGGGACGTGCGACCACCGAAAGCTGTGGCGAGGCGCTGATCGTGGCGTAGCTATGCAAGGCTAGCAATTACCGCCAAGCCATTGTCCCTTGACGGCGGGGGAGCTACAGGATTCCTGAGTCATCTCAACGCACAGGCTCGGTCCTCCGTTGGGATCGGGCACCATACACGCGCCGGTGGGAGCGCCACTGTCGGCGGTGCGGGCCATATGAGTGCGCACGGCGTCGAACCAGTCCTCGATGGTAGCTTTCCGTTTCGTCTGTTGAGAAGCGTCAACCAGGCTAGCGGCTTCGGTAGTACCGAAGGCAGCCCCCTGAGGCTGAGTTGCTTTAGCGACAAGGGCCTTCGGAGGTTTCGTCGTGTCACTGCTGGAGAGTTGCTTTGGTTTTTTCGCTGCTTTGTTCTTGGATGACTTGCCTTTCGGTTTCATAATGCCCTCCTATCATTTTCTACTGGACTCGGCCTAACTTGAAATCGAGGCTTATGGATGTATTTGAGTAGTTGAACCGGTGTTTCGGGGGCGCGTCACCAAGGTAGTCGTCAACAAACTTCGGCGTGAGCTGAAGCCGCTCCGTCAGCGGAATTCCGAATCCCACAATGCCGCGCCCCTGAATCGCCTTCGCTAGCTGGAACGCAGGAAATGCTTCAACCGACTCGAACCAGAATATCTTTCCGAAAGGCAAAATCCTCGCGTAAGCCTCGTACACTCTCGCCCCCGCTGACGAAAAGTGTGTGCCGGGCGAGTAGAGATGATCGGTGATCCCGACAAGTCCGCCTGACAGCGTGAGACCCTTGATCTTATATTCGATGCCGGCGCCGTATATCTGGCCTAAGTCAAGCCCCAGAGAATAGTTATGGTAGAGGCGTGCGATCGCATAGGGAGACCACTGAGCGCTGGGATGAAACGAGTAATTCAGTTCTCCGTAATAGATCTCCTGGGACTTAATGGGAGGCGAGCCCACCTTGAGCGCCTCGGTATATTTAGCCTCAAGATCCAGCCGGGCGACCTGGGAGTTCCACCCATAGACGTACGGATTTCGGGTGTAGCTTGTCTGGACCGTGCCGCCGATTTGTTTCTGCGACTGCGTTCCAACCGCATAAGCCCCGGAGGCCGCAATATCCCCAAGCCAGTAATGATCAATCGCGCTGCAGGTTGAGATGAGCGCGTTCGCCAGATTGACCGGCGGGCGCGAACCTGCGGCAAATAGCGGAGAGGACAGTCCCGAATGTTCCTTCAGATAGTCCACGACATCGGCCGGAACCGGTGCGCTAGGATCGGTTGCAGCCGAAAGGGTTTGCTGGCCGCCTGCCAGAATCAGCCGCTGGATTGAAGACGCGGAAATTAATGTTTTTGCCTTAACATCCATGCTCTGAAATTGCACGGCAGGTCCCCTGGGCGCGCTTACTCCCGGAAAACACTGGACAAAAAGCACTTTTCCCGTCGTCGTTGTGCCGTCCATGAATATTATCTCGTCAGGTGCTGTACTAGCGGAAGTCGCAACGAGGCTTCCGGATGCGGACATCGCTGTTTTCATCGCGGCAAGAACACTGGAGGGGATTCCTTTTGCGGCCAGAGCGGCAAGAGCGTCCGGCGATACATCGAAGTGACCGGGGTTGCGATTGACCGCGAGGACAATCTGATCCTCGCTGAACTGCCAGCCCATCAGCTGAATGATGGAATCGTTTGTGAGAGGAGTGGAATCCTGAGCGAAGGAATCAGGGGCACCTGTGAGTAAGAATAATAGTGCGGCCAACAGTATTTGTACTCGCATGCCCTGCCTCCGCTCGACGATTCCCATGAAGTCTTCGCCGCGTCCGCGTCCCGGGTTCCAACTCAGAGATTCACTACTTTTGGTTCCGGGGAGGTTGGCTCTTACGGCTTCAGTCGAGCCATTGGCACATCGAACGGACGAAGCATAGTCCTGCCGGAGTGGTCTACCTTGATGTTTCGTCCAGAAAGACGGGGTTTGAAGGTAAGCCCAAAAGCTCGGAAACGGTCCACATTCCATTCAGCTGGTGAGAATTAAATGTTGTAATAAGTAGGCTTCCAAATGAAACCTTTTCACCATTTCGCAGGCTATTCACAAGGTGAATCATTGAGGACTTGAGCTGCGCAGGCTTAATAGTCCCCTCGTGCGAAAATGTTGCAGCAGATTTGTATCGTGAATTGATCTCGCTGATTAAGTCCCTTGTAAGATCTGTTTCGCAGCTATTGAATAGAACGAAATTGCCTTCGAAAACTCCCGCTTTTCCCAGCTTGTCAACAAAAGAACGCAAGGCCAAGCTGGAATGTGCCGTCAGCACGATAAGAGCCCTAGAGTTCTCGCTCTTTTTCCAGTTAAGAAGCTGACCGTCCTTGACCTCGACGATTTCAACATGCGCTTGGCGCAAGTTCTCTTCGATTTCCTTGACAACACCAAAGTCGTCTACCTTCGGACGGAAGCTTTCGCTTGCCACCAGTGCCGTAATTTCGGAAGGTCCTGCAATTGAGAAAGCGTGAAGCGCTTTCACTTTCTCAAGGGTGTCCGCAGTAAAAGGGTCCCGGTAAATCGAGACTGTCGGATAGCTTTTTTGTAAGGCAAAAGCAAACTTGTCCGCGTCGTTCAGAATGTTACCGGCATATTGCATCAACGGATTGGCATAAAGCACCTTGGGAACCACGTCTTTGGTCAAAGCGGCCGTTAGCGGGTGTGAAGATGGCAAGGCACGGCCGTTGAGCAAAGAGTGACCTTCGTCACTACTGAGAGCAAAAGACTGGTCACCCAATTGGACATCGTAGGAACCATCGTCATACTTCAGAGCCGTGAACAACGTCATATCTGGTGTGGAGTTTGTCCGGACCTCTCTTTTGTAATACGCATCGAGCTTTTCCGCCGCCATCGGCGCGTCCATTACGTAAGGCTCCTTCTCAGGGGAAATAGCTACCGCGTGCAGGGCTTTGCCTTGCTTGCCTCTTAAAAAGACTACCGTGTCACTTCCTTCCGCGAACGATCCAACGACGTGCGACAGTCGATGTGTGGTATCCCATTGGGCGGTATCGAGCCCGATTCTTGTGGCGTCGCTTAATTTCAAGAGAAGTGAATCTGGATCGGCGGCTTCTATAGCTGGCCACTTGCTACCGAAGAGAGGGCTCAACGCCTCACGATTATCCAAATAATCGGCAATGAGTTCACCGTCGTCTTGTAAGGTCCCAGACACCGCGGCCTCCGCCGCGTACCCGTTCATCGCGATAAGATTCCGCAAGGTCTGCTTCTGGAAATAGGTATTCTCGTCACCGATATCAAGCTTTTGCTCCTGAATCTTCAGGGTCTTTCGCATCTGTTTAAACATTTGTGCCGCTTCTTGGTTGCGGTCATTCAGTCTCAGGGACTGTATCAATAGAAGGCGGCCGAATAGCATTACTTGTTCACGGTCGATGCCCTTGGTCATGGACTCGAGACGAAGAACGTCCTCGAAAGAGAGGTCTTTATGACTTTTTTGGAATGAATGAACCATCGCGAGTATAATTATATTAGTGAACGGGTCCTTGTTTTCGTCCTCGACTGGTTCGGGAATGTCCCGTAGCTTTTGCTTCTCTGACTCCGTCCATTTGTCGTAATAGCTGAAAAGATACCTAAAACGCTCAAAGTCCTCTCTAATTTCCTCAGGGCTGGCAATTAAGATTTTCTCGCTACCTCCTTTGAATCGATACGACCTCTCACACGCACGCCGTCGTGCGATCTCGTGGAACTCTGCTGGGTTAACATTGCTGACTGGCTCCGCACTCGGCTCCGGTGCTGCAGCTAATTGGTGGGAGGCTAGCAAACGGGCGCATCTTTTTATCCTTTGTTCATCCGACTCAGTCTTCTCGGTCGATTTTTCAGCTTGCTGCGCTTTTGCCATGCCTGGATGGTTTAATACGAGAATTCCCAATAAGATGCAGCGAACCCATGGCCACATAGCTCCTCCATCCGAGAAATCGACAGGGACCTAGAAAGGGAGGGGAAACTATATCACAATTGCCGCACGCGATATTTATGAGCCATGAATATTTAGTGTTTACTATCGAACACACTGAACATGAAAACTAAAAGGGGGATCAACGGTATGTCTTTTGCCACTCAAGCACGGGCGGTTTGGGATCGGCTGCAAAGAACTGAACGAGTCCTTCCATCACGGGTGAAGATCCCAGATCAACGAATCCTGCCTCGGCAAACGAGCCATGAGCTTTTTTCTCCAGATTCCGCATATTTTCAGGTTCGAATCAATGAGATGTTCTTATCGAACCAAAGAGAGTGGTTCAGAAAGATCGACCCCATGGTGTTTGTGCTCACCGAATTCGCGTACGATAAAAGTGAGCACAGTGTGCCATTCGTTGTAGGCCCGCAATTGCTGGAGAACAAAGGAAATCCGACGCGCACCCCAACGGGTATGCTTTTTTTCAATACGCGTGTAGCTGGTATCCACCCGTATCGCGGCGGTCGTCTGACGCTCGCGCTCGTGCTCTGCGAGATTGAGCGCGAGAACTACGCCAAAAGAATCCTCAGCATCATTGAGAAAGCGTCTGGCGCCCTTGATTTCTCCACGGTACTGACGAGCTATGTCAAGCTCGGCGGCGTTATTCTCGACGGACTAGACGCACTCCTCTCAGAAGAATCTACAAAACCATTGATTGGAATGCGGGACGAGATAGACCCAGATGCCGGCGACTTATTTGGGCCGTGTCACTGGCTGTTGATTGACCTTCCAAAGAGTGAGTTTCAGGAGGACCACTTCTGGGTCAAGGACGGTCACTTGCAGTACGGGGAATCTGAGCAGGCCCTGACGGATTTTCACAAAGCAGATTACGTTCTGTTCAGCATAGTGAAATCCACTGAGCGAGGCGACATTCGTGCGCTGCCATTTTATCCGCTATACGAGGCGGCGCTCAAGGAAGCGGCGTCAGCAGAAACCGAGAGCTGGCAACGCGCCAAAGCAAATTTGTCAGCTTTGTATCAAATGCTCATCTTGAGCCCGGATCTAACGTCCGAACAAGCCGATGCCCTCAACGATTCGTTCGTAAATAAACTCAAGGCGGCGAGAAAAATAGCGCTTCAAAACGCGACTTTGGGAGAGAAAGATATTGTTCCAGAGTCACTGCAGAAGCGATTGCACGCAGCAGCAAAGATCATGGACATCGAATAGCCCACTTGGGCTGCTCGTGTGCTCGTGTGAGGCGAAGTCGATTGGGTGGTATTTCACGGAATTGCAATTATTTCAAAGATTTTTTCTTACTTTTTCCCTTCTGGATGTTCCTTATATATATGAGGGGAGTTCTCGCCGAATGTTCCCCTGGGAGCTTGGTGGACCTGATTCAGTCGGGTGACCCGCCAGGCGTCGTGGACGGCCGAGGGACGACGCGCCGGACGCGAAGGTAGAAACCCACTGCATGGAGCTAATGCTCCAAGTGTGTCTTGGCACTGGCCAAGCAGGTTAAAGCAGGGACTCGGTTCTGCCTGTTGCGTCGAGGTGTCTCCTGGCGACAACAATTCCGGCGAGAACTCTCCAAGAAAGATCAATCTGCGAAGCAACCCACAAAGGAGATACCCAAAATGAAACCACTTTGGAGCAAGACTCTGCGATTCGGAAGGATGTTCCGTCAATTGACCGCCGCCGCTCTTGGACTGCTCCTGTCGGCACCGGCCTTCGCCCAGGGTGCCTCCCCTTGGGAAAACGCGGTCGGCGTCCTGCAGCAGGCATTCACCAGCACCATCGCCCGCGGTCTTTCTCTCGTCGCAATTGTGGTATCTGGCCTGACCTTCGCCTTCGGAGAAGGCGGCTCGAAGCGAGTGCTCGCAGGTGTTCTCTTCGGAGTTGGCATGGCCATCGCCGCCGTCAATTTCATGGCCTGGCTCTTTCCGTGAGTCGAGCGGCCGACACAACCATTTGATAGGAGCGCGGCATGGCAAACGGCAGACGAGTGAACCCAGTTTATAGGTCGATTTCGCGGCCTCTGACAATTCTCGGGGCAGAAAGGAAGCTGTTTTTCTTCGCGATGTGCGTTGGCGCTGGCACGTTCAATTTGCTGGGCAGCTTGCTTGGGGGAATTCTGATGTTTCTGTTGCTGTACTTCGCAGCGCGATGGGCAACTGAGACAGACCCGCAGATTCTCCGCTTCCTGCTCACCTCGCCCAAATTGCGCACTCAGTATGACCCTTCAAAGTTCAGCCCAATTTCCATTCACAGGATCACCAATGCTTAAGCTTCGGCGAATCTTCAAGAACTACGAAGAGACCGGCTCTTTCAATGAGCAGGTAAACCTCTACGGGTTTGTTGATTCCAATGTGTTCCTGACCAAGACGGGCGACCTCGGAGTCATCCTTGAGGTCCGGGGTGTTGATTACGAATGCCTGGACGAGAACACTCTCGACGGCCTAACAAAACGCCTCGAATCTGCACTTAAGTTGTTCGATGACAACTACCGCATCTCCCAGTACCTCTTCAAGCGAAACAACGAAACCATCCCGTACAAGCTCTATGGCAATCCTGTGGTAGATACCGCCATCAAAAATCGAATCGGATTCTTTGCGGCCAAATCGGACACGCTTTTTTCGCTTTCGATCTACTACGTAATTTTGTTCGAAGGCTTCCGGTACACTCGGACGCTCGGAAGCACCCTCCTCGAATTTCCTAAGCACCCGACCAAAACCCTCAGCGAACTCCAGGCGCACTTCTCAGGTAGAAAACAGGTCTTTCTCCTTGACCGCGAGATTACCAAGGGCCAAGCCAGCCTTATGCAGAAGGTCGAGAGCTTCATTCTCCAGGTTAGCGATTTTCTGCCTGTCCGTGTGCTCGATAAACAAGAAGCCTTCTGCATTCTCAAGAAGACCCTCAACTTTGCCTCGGAAAAGATCGAATCTGCCCGGCTCAAACACGACACCTTTCTCGATTACTATCTCTGCGAGTCTCATCTCGAATGCCACAGAGGGCACCTCCGGGTTGACGACCATTATGTGAGGGTTTTGACGCTCAAAGAACCATCCGCGCAGAGTTTTCCTCTGATCTTCAAACGCCTGCTCGAAATCCAGACCAACTACCACGTTGTGACCGAATGGAAGAAAGAAGATTCGGGCAAAACCCGGAGGGTGATACAGGCCAAGCGCCGGCACTTTCACAATACGAAGCACTCTTTCATCAGCCAGGTGAACCTTAATGACGCATCCGCACATGACGTGCTAACCGATGATTCGAAGGAGTCCCAGGTTCGAGAACTTGGGGAGAGCATTAAGGAGATCGAGCTCAAAGGGAACTATTTCGGCCAGTTTTCCCTCACCGTCGTCATCTATGACCTGGACCCGGCGAAGGTGGACCGGGCATGCGCCGAGTTCTACAAGGTCTTCAGTGTTCACGATGCCCAGCTCTACGAAGAGAAATACAATCTCCTG
>Ga0210384_10003727_pt1 | contig 17429 bp, 14 predicted proteins | sample IncBWH2MmetaG_FD_160574 | JGI IMG/M metagenome (GOLD analysis project Ga0210384, IMG submission 160574) | Forest soil microbial communities from Barre Woods Harvard Forest LTER site, Petersham, Massachusetts, United States - Inc-BW-H-2-M | ecosystem: Environmental > Terrestrial > Soil >...
CAGCCATCCACCGCGGTTGAAGGCGCGCCGATTCGCCCCGCTTGGGTCGATTCTGGCCAGCATCGCACTCGTGGCCTACGCCCTGCCACGCATTCTGAAATAAGAAATCTGAGGCTCACTCGGGCCGGAAGAACACCGCTCCCAGCGGCGGCAGTGTGAGCTCCAACGAAAACGGCCGGCCATGCTGCGGTTGGCCGGTGCTCATGACGCCCCCGGCGTTGCCCATGCCGCTGCCCGCATAGTCGGCGGCGTCGCTGTTGAGGACTTCCTTCCAGAGGCCTCCCATGGGAACACCGACTCGATAGTGTTCTCGGGGAATTGGAGTGAAGTTACATGCCACCAGCATCAGGTCTCTGGGATGCTTTCCCTTGCGCAACAGGGACACGACGCTCATGGGCGTGTCGTTGCAATCGATCCACTCGAAGCCCGCCGGTTCGCTGTCGAGTTCGTGCAAAGCCTTTTCGTTTCGATAAAGGTGATTCAGATCGCGGACCCAGCGCTGCGCGCCCCGATGCACGGGGAACTGCAGCAGCCACCAGTCAAGCGAGCGATCGTGCGACCACTCGTTCCCTTCGCCAAATTCATCGCCCATGAACAGCAACTTCTTCCCGGGCTGCGCGTACATGTAGGCGAAAAGCAGCCGCAGGTTCGCAAACTTCTGCCATTCGTCGCCCGGCATTTTATTCAGCAACGACCCCTTGCCGTGCACGACCTCATCGTGGGAGAGCGGTAACACGAAATTCTCGGTGAAGCCGTAAAGCATGCGGAAGGTCAGCAGATTGTGGTGGTACTGGCGATGAATCGGGTCGTGGCGAAAGTATTCCAGGGTGTCGTGCATCCATCCCATGTCCCACTTCATACCAAAGCCCAAGCCCCCGACATAGACCGGCCGCGACACCATGGGCCACGCGGTCGATTCTTCGGCGATTGTCTGAATATCCGGATGCTCCTTGTAGGCTTCTTCGTTGAAGCGGCGGAGGAAGTCGATCGCCTCGAGATTCTCGCGGCCGCCGTATTTATTCGGAATCCATTCCCCTTCCTTGCGCGAGTAGTCGAGGTAGAGCATCGAGGCAACCGCGTCGACCCTCAATCCGTCGGCGTGGTAGCGGTCGAGCCAGAACATGGCGCTCGACATCAGAAAACTGCGTACCTCGGCGCGACCGTAGTTGAAGATGTGCGTTTTCCAGTCGGGATGGAATCCCTGACGCGAGTCGGCGTGCTCGAACAGGTGCGTGCCGTCGAAATAGGCCAGGCCATGTCCATCGGAAGGGAAGTGCGATGGCACCCAGTCGAGGATCACCCCAATGTCATGCTGGTGCAGGTAATCCACCAGGAACATGAAGTCCTGCGGCGTACCGTAGCGCGCGGTAGGGGCAAAGTACCCTGTGGTCTGATAGCCCCAGGATCCGTAGAACGGATGCTCCATGATCGGCAGAAGTTCGACGTGCGAGAAGCCCATGTGATGGACGTACTCCGCGAGCTTGGGAGCAATCTCGCGGTAGGTGAACGGACGATTGTGCTCCTCGGAAACCCGCATCCACGAACCGAGGTGCACTTCGTAGGTCGTGACCGGGGCCTTAAATGAATTTTGTGCGCCTCGCTTCTTCATCCACACGCTGTCATTCCACGTGTAGTCCAGGTCCCAGACCACTGACGCGGTGCGCGGCGGCTTCTCCTGAAAAAATCCGATCGGATCGGTCTTATCGGCGGAGAATCCGTGGTGTTGCGATTCAATGTGGTACTTGTAGAGCGTTCCCTTGCCGACCGCTGGAATAAAACCTTCCCATATGCCAGAGTTGCCATGCGGACGCAGCGGGTGCATCTTCGGATTCCACTGATTAAAACTGCCGATCACCGAAACCGTGCGCGCATTCGGCGCCCACACGCTGAAAGAAGTTCCGGTCTCGCCGCCAACTTCCCGGAAGTGCGCGCCCAGCTTGTCGTAAATGCGGTAGTGGCTGCCCTCATTGAACAGGTACACATCCTGATCGCTGAGGAGGGGAGTGTCATAGCGAACATTGCTGGCAACGGTTTCGATGCGTTGGGTCATAGGTTGGCTTCCGGCTGGGCCAGACGAACGGTCTCCTAGTGTATCAATCTGGACGCGATTACTGTCCGCCGCCATGCTAGACTGCGGAATTCTTTCAACCCTGTTGATTTGAAGGAAGCCCTATGTCATGCCGGCGCTGCGCGTAATCCTTCTGTGGCATCAGCATCAGCCGTTTTACAAAAACCTGGTTACGGGCGAATACCGCCTGCCCTGGGTGCGGCTGCATGCCTTGAAGGATTACTACGGCATGGTGAAGCTGCTCGACGAATTTCCCGGAGTGCATCAGAATTTCAACCCGGTCCCCTCGCTCATTACGCAAATTCAAGATTATGTTGCGGGCACTGCGGAAGATCCTTTTCTGCAGGTAGCTGCCCGACCGGCGCGCGATTTGAGCCTCGACGAGCGCCGCTTCGCCTTGCAATATCTGTTCCAGGCGAATCCCACGAACCTCATCGGGCGCTATCCGCGCTATCGCGAGTTGTGGGAACGCTTTCGCAGCGCCGCGGACTCGCCCGAACGGGCGGAGAAATACTTTCAGCCGCAGGATTTCACCGATCTCCAGGTACTTTCGCAAATCGCCTGGTTCGATGAGTTTTTCCTGCTCGATCCCGAGGTCGCGGAACTGGTTCGCAAAGAGCGAAACTATTCCCTGGATGACCAGCGTTTCGTGATCAAGCGCGAACGGGAATTGCTGGCCGAGGTCTTGCCCGCGCACGCTGCGGCCGCCAAAAAGGGCGAAATCGAAATCTCGACGTCTCCTTTTTATCACCCGATTCTGCCCTTGCTCTGCGACACCAACATTGGCGCGGTTTCTTCTCCCGGACTGTCGCTACCGCAGAATCGTTTTCATCATCCCGAGGACGCGCGCGATCAAATTCTTCGCGGCCTCGATCTGCACCAGCAGGTTTTCGGGGTTCGTCCACAAGGGATGTGGCCTTCGGAAGGCAGCGTCTCTGAGGAAGCGATTGCCATTGCTCACGATCTCGGCGTGCGCTGGATGGCCACCGATGAAGGCGTTCTCGGGCGCACGACCGGACTGTTTCTGGCGCGCGACGGCGAAGGCCGACTTCCCCAACATCTAGCGGAGAAGCTCTACACGATTTATCGCTATGAGAACGGGCCGGCTTCCATGCACCTGTTGTTTCGCGACCACACCATCTCGGATCTGATCGGCTTTGTGTATTCGGGGATGCCGGCGCAGGAGGCCGCGAACCATCTGATTCAGAATATTCGTCGCGCCGCGCAGCCCGTGCTCGATCGCGGCCAGGATGCGGTGGTGTCGATCATCCTCGACGGGGAAAATGCATGGGAATACTACCCTGAATCGGGACGGGAATTTCTGCGCCGTTTTTACGAAGGCTTGCAGAGGTCCGACATCGAAGCGGTCACGATTTCCGAGGCCATCGAGCGGCACCGAAACTTCGGCCACCTGGGTTCACTCATGCCCGGCTCATGGATTTCGGCCAACTTCAACGTGTGGATTGGCGCGCCCGAGGATAACCGTTCCTGGGACTACCTGTACCACGCCCGCCAGTTTTACCAGCAGAACGCGGCGCAATGCAGTGAAGTTCAGCGCAAGCTGGCTTATGAAGAATTGCTGATTGCCGAAGGCAGCGACTGGAACTGGTGGTATGGCCCGGAGCATCATTCGGCCAACGACCGGGACTTCGACGAGCTTTATCGCAAGCATCTCTCCAATGTTTATCAGGCGCTCGGCGCGGCGCCACCGGATTACCTGGCCCAGCCGATCAGCGGAGTCGTAGCCCGTCCTTCGTTCACGCCGCAGACGGCATACATCCACCCGCGTATCACCGGAGACATGATCCGCTATTTCGAATGGATGGGCTCAGCCATCTATACCGCCGATCATCGCGCTGGAGCGATGCACGGGAAGCAGTTTCTGCTGGACTCTGTCCATGCCGGCATCGATCAGGCGAATGTTTACGGGCGGCTCGATTTCAAGGGCCCCATTCCCGAAATGCAGTTCGAGATTGTCGTGAACCTCGAGTCCTGGGCCGACGGGGAAACCCATCCACGGCGCGCCCTACGGCTGGATGCGGTGGTGCAGAACCGGCGGATCCAGGAATGGAAGCTGCGAACCGTTGGACCCGAAGGCACGCTTCCGTTCAGCTCTGTCGAGCCCGGCGCCGCCGTCGCCATGGTCCGAACCTTCGAGTTTCGTGTCCCGCTGGTCTGGTTATCCGTGGCGCTGGCGGAAGATGCTCCGAAGGATCGCAATGTCATCACTCCGTCTCGTGTCCGGTTGCGTTTAAGCCTTTGGCAGAACCGACTGCCGGTCGACGCCTTGCCCCTGGAGGGATGGATCGAACTGCACGTGTTGGATGAACTGGAGCTGATGTCGATGTATTGAAGCAGTGGTCAGTGGCTAGTGGTTAGTGGCCAGTTGAAAGAAAGCGTTTAACCCCCTTTCGGCTTCGCTCAGGGCAGGCTCCGCTCGCGAGGGGCCGCAAAGGTCGCGAAGACCAACAAAGCTCGGGAAGAAAAGGAAGGCTTGGAGACAAAAAACCCGGAGCCATGCTCCGGGTGAAAGTTTGACTGAAGCTCTCCCTGAGACCTAACACCTGACACCTGACACCTGACACCTAAGACCTGAGACCTGAGACCTGCTTCTCTACTGTCCTGCCCCAGCCGCCGTAGTCGACATCGTCATTGGGCGGCTCAATTCCAAGAGAAGCCCAGTTCCCGAAGGCAGTACTGCCGACCGTCTCTGCACCAGCCAGTGCGTGGTGGTGGCGCCGGCCCCGATTGCGCCGCCGATCAGCAATCCCGGTGGGCCGCCAGCCAGACCGCCGATCAGCATGCCCGCCCCAGTGCCGCCGGCCACTTCGATCTGATCGCGCTTATCGTGGCCGGTTCCTTTGAACTGTCCCTCTTCGTTAACATCGGTTCCCTTGATGTCTGTGTCCACGAGGACGGCGTTCAGCATGAAACGCTGGCCGTCGGGCAGGACAATGTGCTCAGGAAAGATGACAATCGTTGGTTTCCCCGAAATGCGCCGGGGTTCGTTGAGCTTCGTGATCCGGCCTTCGACGGTCGAACCGGCAGGAATCAGGGTTTTTCCCTCAATCACGACCGGCTCGGTGGTTTTCCCTTGGAACGGATCTCCGACTTTGCTGCTGAATGTAGAGATGGTGGTCGCCAGTTTCACCTTCAGCGGCGTCCCTTCGGGCACGGACACCCCCGTCTGCGCCCAGGCGGCTGCTGCCAGTAGCATTACACTCAGGCTTCCCAGGAATTTCCTCATGACTCCTCCTGCAAAATCTGTGGTTTAGCTTGCTGTTTTCTTCACTGCGGCCAACACGTCAGCCAGGGGAGCGCGATCGTGCTGGTTATCGCCGCGGTAGATGTAACGAACGGTTCGGTCACGGTCGATCACCAGCGTGGCCGGGTGCGCGATGTTCAGGGCATCCATCCCAATCAAGTGATACAACCCATAACTTTTAGTAACCACTCGGTCCTCATCGAGAAGAAACGGAAAGCTTACCGGGTTCTTCTCCAGAAACTTGGACGGCTTAAACACCCCATCCCGCTTTTCGGCGGCGATGTAGGCCAGTTCCGCACCCGCTTGCGCAATCTCGTCCTTGATCGACTCGACCTGAGCCATGCGCTGGACGCAATTCGGTCACCACGTCCCCCGCAAAAACTCCGCGATCAAAACCCCACGCCGCAAAAAACCTGACAAGGTCAGCACGCCCTCGCGGTTGGCTGCTTCGAGCGTAAACTCCGGAGCCCGCGACCCAACCTGCTGGGTTTCGGTGTGGTCGAGCATCTGAAAATTGACTGTAAATCAATAGATATGCGGGGACAACGACAGAGACACGATGCGAACCAGACGAGGCACTGTCAAAGAGACATTTCGTGAGTGTGCTCAGGTTCGTGCACGCCGCGTTGGTGCAGCGGTCACATTGGCGGGGAGTGGGTTCCGATATAATCGCGAGTTTCGAGGATCAGGAATGGGAAAGTCCTATACCGGCGTGGGCTACTTAACTGGCCGGAAATTTACATATAGCTCGTCCATCCAACGAGTGGTTACCGATTACAAGATAAAAATTGATCCCAGGAAAGCGAAACGACCCATGACTAATATTTCTGAAATTCGTGCGCGCGAAGTGCTGGATTCTCGCGGAAATCCCACCATCGAAGCCGAAGTTCTGCTGGCCGACGGGACTGTCGGCCGCGCGATCGTGCCCAGCGGCGCCTCGACCGGCGAGCACGAAGCAGTCGAACTGCGCGACGGAGACGAGCAGCGTTATCTCGGCAAAGGTGTGCTGAAGGCGGTCGAGAACGTCAACAGCGAAATCGCGGACGCTTTGGGCAACTATGATGCGGCCGACCAGCGCGCGCTCGACGCCAAGATGATCGAACTCGATGGCACCGAGAACAAGGGACGGCTGGGGGCAAACGCAATTCTGGCGGTGTCCATGGCTGCCGCTCGCGCTGCTGCCAAGTCCTATGGGCTGCCGCTCTATCGCTACCTTGGCGGAGCCGGAGCCAACATCCTCCCTACGCCGATGATGAACATCCTGAACGGCGGCGCGCACGCCGACAACAACGTCGATTTCCAGGAATTCATGGTCATGCCGGTCGGGGCAGCCAGCTTCTCCGATGGGCTGCGCTGGGGCGTGGAGGTTTTTCACACCTTGAAGGGTGTGCTGAAGAAGCGTGGGTACAACACGGCGGTGGGAGACGAAGGCGGATTCGCCCCATCGGTGAAATCGAATGTCGAGGCAATCGAAGTCGTGCTCGAAGCCATCGAAAAGGCAGGCTACAAGCCGGGCGAAGAAATCGCCATCGCGCTCGATCCCGCTGCCAGCGAGTTCTACCAGGAAGGTAAATACGTTTTCAAAAAGTCTGATAAGTCCGCGAAGTCATCGGAAGACATGGCGCGTTTCTGGGCCAAGTGGGCGAATGACTATCCGATCGTCTCGCTCGAAGATGGCCTCGCTGAAGATGATTGGGATGGCTGGAAGAAGTTGACGGAACTGGTCGGCGACAAGATCCAGTTGGTGGGCGACGATCTGTTTGTCACCAACACCCAGCGCTTGCAGGAAGGCATCGACAAGGGCATCGCGAACTCAATCCTGATCAAGGTCAACCAGATCGGCACGGTTTCAGAGACGCTCGATGCCATCGACCTGGCCCGCCGCAACGGCTACACCTCGGTCATCTCGCATCGGTCAGGAGAAACCGAAGACACCTTCATCGCCGACTTGGCCGTCGCCACCGGCGCAGGCCAGATCAAAACCGGCTCCGCCTCACGCACCGACCGCATCGCGAAGTACAACCAACTGCTGCGGATTGAGGAAGAACTGGGAGGCAGCGCCCGGTATCTGGGGCTGGAGGCACTGAACTACAAGGGGTAGGTCAACCTGCAACAAGGCGAGATGATCAACAGAGGATCCGTCCTAATCAACGCCGTAATCCACCCGCTTTTCCGGGAGCGAGAAACGAAAATCTGGTTGGGGAAGTACACATGAGAATACGTTACTCAACATTCGCCATCTTTCTGCTTTCGGCAGTTCCCATTGTTCTGGCTCAGTCCGATCCACCCGCCTCCCATGAAGATATCGTGAAGCTCTTCGACACCATGAAGATTCGCAGTCAACTGCAGATGATTGTCGACGCGACCTCCAAACAACAGCGGGAGATCATGCATGACACTTTGCACAAAAATGCGCCCCAGTTGACGGAGAAGGAACTCTCGCACCTCGACCAGGAAATGGACGATGTGATGAAGGAAGTTGCGAAGGACCTGCCCATTGAGGGCTTGCTCGACGACATGATTCCCATCTACCAGAAGCATCTGACCAAGTCCGATGTTGACGCCATGAACGTCTTTTACTCCTCGCCCACGGGCCAGAAACTGCTGCGCGAAATGCCGGCGATGACAGCTGAATCCATGCAGGCGGCGACTCCTCGGATGCAGGCTGTGATGGAGAAAGCGATGGCCCGCGTGCAGGATTTGGTCAAAGACGAAGTCGACAAGGAGCAATCGATTCCGCAGGCAACCCCGGACAAGAAGTAGTCCGGTTACCGTGCCGCGGGTCCACGCGCGCGAAGTTTCGATGTTGCGATTGCTTGCCGAAAGCCAGGAGCCAACAGCCAGGAGCCAGAAGCCGATCTTATGTCGCGTCCCAAACCTCTCGTCCTCATCATCCTCGACGGATGGGGTTACAGCCCCAAGACCGAAGCTAACGCCATCGCGCTGGCGCGCAAGCCGACCTATGATCGCCTGCTGCGCGAATATCCCAATACGCTGATTTACACCAGCGGTCCGTTCGTCGGCCTGCCCGAAGGGCAGATGGGCAACAGCGAAGTCGGCCACCTCAACATCGGCGCCGGGCGCATCGTGCACATGGACATCACCCGCATCGATCTGATGATCCAGAATGGGGATTTCTTTTCGGATCCGACGCTGGTCGCGGCCATGAAGCATGCCCGTACTGGCGGACGCCGATTGCACCTTTTTGGTCTCGTTTCCGATGGCGGTGTGCACTCCCAGCAGGCGCACCTGTATGCGCTCCTGAAAATGGCCAAGCAGCAGGGAGTGGATCGCGTGTTCGTACACGCCTTCATGGACGGCCGCGACACCTTGCCGACCAACGGCGCCGGCTACCTCGAGCAACTGCAGCAGAAGATGCGCGAATACAACTCGGGCAAGATTGCCAGCGTGAATGGCCGCTACTACGCCATGGACCGCGACCGGCGCTGGGAACGCATCGCGAAGGCATTCAGCGCCATGGTAGATGGAAACGGGGAAGGCGGACGCTACGTTGATCCCGTGCAAGGCGTGAAGGAGTCGTACAACAAGGGAGTCACCGACGAATTCGTCGTGCCCTTCGTGTGCATCGACAATCGCGGCGAACCGTTGGCCACGATACGCGACGACGATTCCTGCATCTGCTTCAACTTTCGCGCCGACCGCGTGCGCCAGATTACTCGAGCCTTGGCCCGCAATAGCGGACTCAGTCCGCAGGAAGGGCGCGACCTGCCTGGCGCCGAGGACCTCGACAAGATCATTCCCCGCGACCTCGCTCCGAAAAATCTGCACTACGTTTGCATGACGCGGTACGACAAGAATTTCACGCTGCCCGTGGTGATCCCGCCCGAATCCATGGCGAACATTCTTGCCAATGTCATGGGCCAGGCCAATCTCCGCAACCTGCGCGTAGCGGAAACCGAGAAGTACGCCCACGTTACATACTTCTTCAACGGCGGCGTTGAGCAACCCTTCCCCGGGGAGGAGCGCGTGCTTGTGCAATCTCCCAAAGTCGCAACTTACGATCTGAAGCCGGAAATGTCGGCGGCCGGCGTCGCGCAGGCCGTCGTGAAAGCTGTGGAAGAAGGCACCTTCGACGTGATGGTGGTGAACTTCGCCAACGCCGACATGGTGGGCCACTCCGGCAAGATCGAGCCAACCATCAAGGCTGTTGAAACGGTGGATGCCTGTCTCGGCGAGATTGAAAAAGCGGTGCGCGCCAAGGGAGGCGCCATGCTCATCACCGCCGACCACGGCAATGCCGAACAGATGATCGATCCAGCAACCGGCGGTCCGCACACTGCCCACACCACCAATCCCGTCCCGTTCATCGTGGTCGGCGACAACGCCCAACAATTCAGCCTGAAGCCCAATGGCTCGTTGCGCGACATTTCTCCCACGATCCTTGGCATGCTGAATCTGCCAGAACCGAAAGAGATGACGGGGAAGGACCTGCGAAGCTTCAAGATCGGGTGATCTGGCGATCGGGTCATCGGGTGATCGGAAGGACGGAGTTTTGAAATGCTAAGCGGCTCAGTTAGCAAACCGGAAGCACTGAGGGATCGGACTAAGAAATTCGCGATGCGGGTGATCCGGCTGTTTCAGCACCTTCCACGTTCAACGGAAGCACAGGTTTTGGGGAAGCAATTATTGCGAGCCGCCACGTCTGTGGGTGCTAATTACCGCGCTGCGGGGCGGGCTCGCTCGAAGGCAGAATTCGTCGCGAAGATTGGAATCGTTGTGGAGGAGGCGGACGAAACGATCTTCTGGCTGGAATGTCTGATGGAATCCGGAATCGTGAAACCAGACCTGTTGAGGGACCTTCTAGCCGAAGCCAACGAGCTAGTAGCGATCTTTGCAGCCTCGCAACGCACCGCCCGCCAATCAAAATAACTTCACCCGCTGACCCGATCGCTCGATGACCCGATCTAATGCATGGGCGTCGCGTTGGTCGCCACGCACACCCAATTTGGTCCTTTGTGCAGCCAGGTATCGACGAAGCGCTCGCGGCGGGTGTACGCCTTTCCTCCCTCGACTCCCTTGACGCGCATGACGCCGGTGGCCACCGCCACGTTGCCATGCACATAGACTTTCAGAAATTCGGGCGCGACTTGCTGTTCCTGGGCGTTGGTCGCCTTCACGCTAGCCAGGAATTCCTTCTTCGTCTGAATGCTGCCGTCGTCGTTGATCAGAACGATGGAGTCGTCGAGGATGGCGTTGAGCGCCTTGGTGTCGCCGCCCTTGTAGGCCTGGTTCCATAGCTTCTCGAGGGCGATGATTTTTCCCTCGATGCTGGCGTCCGAATCCTGCGCTCCGGCCAGCAACGAGATCGAACACACGACTGTAACCACCAGAGCAGCCAGTTTCTTCACCGCAGTCTCCTTCGGCCGAGTATAGGGCACAGTCAGGTTTTTCTTGTGTCAGGGCATCAGAGAGCACAACAGTGCCAGACGCATCATCTCCGCCAAACTCAGGTCCAGCGAGCACAAGAATCCCGGTGACAGTTACTCCGGGCCGTTCTTTGCGATACACTCATTCGTCGTTACCCAGCGCCAGCGCTGTCATGAGAATCACACTCCTCTTATCTGTTGTGTTCGCTATCCTGGCGTCGGCTTCTTCGAGCCGTGCTGTTGACCTGAAGCATCCCATCCTTCTGGTGGTAAACAAGGGCGACCACACGCTCGGGCTCATCGATCCGACAGCCGGCCACCAAATCGCTACGGTCGACGTCGGCGGCGTCACAGGGCATGAGGTGGTCGCCTCGCCCGACGGCCGCTCTGCTTACGTGCCCATTTATGGGAATTCAGGTGTCGGTCAGCCGGGCACCGACGGAAGAACGCTTGCCATCATCGATCTCGCTACGCAAAAAGTCACGGCCCAGGTGGATTTCGGTCATGGCGTGCGCCCGCACTGTGTACTCCTTGGCCCAAAGGACGGCCTACTCTACGTTACGACCGAACTCGATCAGGCCATCGCAATCATCGATCCGCGAACCTTAAAGATCGTGGGCAAGATCCCGACCACCCAACCCGAGTCGCACATGCTGGTCATTGCCAGCGACGGCCGGCGCGCGTACACGGCCAATGTCGGGCCGGGCACCATCTCAGTTCTCGATCTTGAAGCTCGCAAGACGGTCACGGTCATCCCCATCGCGCCCAGGATTCAGCGCATCACGCTCTCGGTCGACGATCGCTTGGCGTTCACCTCCGATCAATCCAAGCCGCAACTCGCGGTTGTCGATACCGCCGCGCAGAAGTTAAAAACCTGGATCCCGCTTCCAGCCCCCGGATACGGAGCGACGCCGACGCCGGACGGTCACTGGCTGGTCGTTGCTTTGCGAGCAAGCAATCAGGTCGCGGTCGTCGATTTGAACGCCATGAAGGTGGTTCATACCATCGACGTTCCCGCCTCGCCGCAGGAAACGCTGATTTCACCGGACGGCAAAGCTGCCTTTGTCTCCTGTGACGCGAGCAAGAAAGTTGCGGTCATCCGAACCTCGGACTGGACGGTCGACAAGTTGATCGACGCCGGCGCTTCGGCCGACGGTCTTGCCTGGGCGGACACGAAATAAGTTCATGCGTAGTTTCGTATTCGCCATACCAGCCATCCTGATAGGAATCGCGATTTCGCGAAGCTCGGTCGATCCGCCTTCCACGCCACCTACCTTCTATCGCGACGTCCTGCCCATCCTGCAGCAGCACTGTCAGCGTTGCCACCGCCCGGGCGAGATTGCTCCCATGCCACTCGTCACCTACGACCAGGTGAAGTCCTGGACGCGTTTGATGAATCAGGATGTCCACTCCAGGCGGATGCCTCCATGGTTTGCCGACCCATGTTGCGGCCACTTCGCCAACGATCCCTCGCTGACCGAGGAGCAGGTCGCCACCATCGGCGCCTGGGTCGATGCAAAGGCTCCAGCGGGGGATCCGCACGACGCACCGCCGCCTCCGCATTGGGCCGAGGGTTGGAACATTGCCGAGCCGGACCAGGTCTTGCCGATGCCCAAGCCTGTCGCGATCCCCGCCAGCGGCGATGTCGAGTACACCTACGAAATCGTGCCCACCAACTTCACCCAGGATAAGTGGGTGCAGATGTCGGAGATTCGGCCTTCAAACCGGCAGTATGTCCATCATGCCGTGGTATACATCCGGCCACCGGATTCGCAATGGCTGCGAGGCGCACCGCTCAACACGCCGTTCACGGCATCGAGTCTGAACGATCCCGCGTTGCGTCACCAGGCACACGAGACGACCAGCGACCTGCTGCTGGTGTACGCGCCCGGCAGCTCGCCCGACCAGTGGCCGGACGACATGGCGAAATTGATTCCGGCACACTCCGATCTTGTGTTCCAGATGCACTACACCACCAATGGCCTAGCCGGCGAAGATCAAACCAGTGTGGGTCTGGTTTTTTCGAAGCACGCGCCCAAAGAGCGAGTGCTAACCCTGCAGCTGGCCAACGATCACGATCCCATTCCTATTCCGCCCAACACCGATAACTATCGTGTCGAGGTGCACGGCACACTGCCGCACGATGCGACTCTGCTGAGTTTCTTTCCCCACATGCACCTGCGCGGGAAGCGCTTCGAGTACAACCTCGTACATCCTGACCACACCACCGAAACCCTGTTGCGGGTGAATTACGATTTTTATTGGCAGCTCAGTTATCGGCTGGCCCAGCCACTTCCGGTCAAGGCGGGAACGGTGTTACAGGCAGTCGCCTGGTACGACAACTCCAGCAACAACGCTCATAACCCCGATCCCGACAGCCCGGTTACCTGGGGAGATCAGACCTACAACGAGATGATGGTCGGATTTTTCGACGTGGCGGTGCCGGCGGGGATGGATAAGCAGCATTTCTTTCTGCACGACAAACATTGACACGCGGGTCCTGCTGAGCTGTGGCTGCCTCGGCGGGCTGGGCATCCCGCCAGGGCACTTTGCCATCGCATAGAATTGTTCTGAGCTGGTTGGTGTATTTGCTTCCGTGGATTCCGTGATGGGCCTGCGCTTCCCAGGTTTCTTGAGCGTCCGCACGATGGCGAATTCGTGCGCCTGGTTGATGTTCTGCATCGCGGTGTGTGCTGCCTCATTGGGACAAACCACTTCCACAGACGCCACATCCGCCACTCCGAGCGAACATGGCCTGCGCGGAGTCGTAGTGAATTCCGTCAGCGGCGAACCGCTGCGCCGGGCTCTTGTGGTGGCATCTGGCGCAACCCCCCACTCCATGCTCACCGATGCGGAAGGCCGGTTCGAGTTCGAAGGCTTACCGGATTTGGAAGTCGTAGTTGCAGCGCGCAAGCCGGGCTTCTTCAACGACCTCGAACTTCATCCCGAGACCTTTCAGCCGCAGGTTGCGCGTCCGGGAGTGACCTCGTCATTGGTGCTGAAACTTATGCCCGAAAGTCAAGTTGTGGGGCACATCGCCACCGTGAAGGGTGAGCCAATCGAGGATGCGCCAGTGCGCATTTTTCACGAGCACATCGTGGATGGGCGCAAGAAGCTTGACCTGCGCAACCAGGCCATCACGGATGAGGATGGGCAATTTCATTTGGCTGGGTTGACTCCCGGAGTCTACCTGCTCGCAGCCGGGCCGGTTCTTTCTGGTGCCCGGACCTCTCCCGGTCGCATTGGTGTCGTGCGGGAAGAGGGATTTTCAACGATCTTTTATCCCGGAGTGCCCGAACTCGACGGCGCGGAGCCGATCGTGATTTCTGGTGGGCAGCAGGTGCAGGCCGACTTCGCGTTGAAGCCCGAGCCATTGTTCCGGGTAGCCGGCACGGCAGTCGGGTCCGCTCCAGGCACAGGAGCCCAGGTGCAGTTCATCACCAAGACGGGAGAGAACGTCGCCGTGCCCATCGATTTCAATGTCGCCACGGGAAAGTTCAGCACGCGGCTTCCCGCGGGTTCCTACGTTCTGCAGATTCGGGAGACGAACACCCAGGGGAGCTTGATGAGCGGTGATCTTTCCCTGGTTGTGAATGCCGATCTGGAGAATCTTTCGGTGGGCCTCGGCCTTCCGCCGATGCTTCCCGTTGAAGTTGAATTGCATCCGACAAATTCGGCAAACGAAGGTGCGGATCGCGGGCTGCGGCGTCAGCAATTGCTGGCGCAGGTTCGCCTGGTCTCGACTGAAAAGCACGTGCAGCCTTTGGAATTTCCGGCGCAAACGGATGAGCGTGGAGCTCTCGTGGTGGCGAATTTCATGCCAGGACGCTACTCGGTCGAGGCCACGCCGCTGCCTCCATGGTGCGTTCAGTCGGTTACCACCGGCAACGTGGATCTTCTGCAGGAAGACCTGGTGCTCGGCTACGGAGGGCGCCCCGAACCGGTACACATCGTGTTGCGCGACGACTGCTCCGGTGTGCGCGGGAAGATTCATGCGGACGGCAAGCCCGCCTCCGGCGCGCTTGTGTTAATTCCAGACCGGGCTTCGGCAACGCACGCTCAGATCGGGATGGCCTCGGCCGACGTCGATTACCTGTTTGCGACGCTGGCTCCTGGCGATTATCGAGTTCTCGCCTTCCCAGCGGTCGAGGGTCTCGAATTCCGCAATCCCGAAGTGCTAAGCCCTTATCTCTCGAAGGCAGTGCGGGTCACGCTTCCACCGAACGAGATTTCGAATATTGACGTCGAACGAATTACGTTGGGAAAGGAATCCCAGTGACCCGCGCGTTGGCAGCTCTGGCCTTGATGCTGGCAGGACTTCAGGGCGGCTCTGCGCAGTCGCCGAAGCCCTCAGCTTCCGCTGCTGCCGAGAACTGGCGAATTACAGGTACTGTCGTCCATCAATCGACCGGGCAACCGCTGCCCGGCATCGAAGTGGAAATCTTCCCGACCGAAGCAAGAGAACAGAAGATGCAATATGTGACGGGTGCCGATGGCCGCTTCGCTTTCGACCATCTGGATCGCGGCAAGTACAGTCTGCTCGCCAGCGGGCGGGGATTCGTGAACCAGGCCTATCAGCAACACGGGGTCTACTCGACAGCAGTCGCCGTTGGTCCTGACCTTCACTCCGAGAACCTGATCTTTCGCCTGGTCCCCGACGCGTCGATCTCCGGGACAGTGACCGATGAGGAGAACGAACCGGTGCGACAGGGAGAGGTATTCTTGCTGGTTCGCGGGATTGACGGCAGCGCCCAGGTCAGCATGCAGGGCCGCACGAACCTCGATGAGCAGGGGCATTATCACTTTGGACACTTATCGGCCGGTACGTATTTCGTGGCTGTAGTCGCGCAGCCCTGGTACGCGCAGGATATGCCAACCGCACCTGCACCCGTGCCTCGCGAAGATGCGCAAACCGGCGACGCTGCCCAAGCTCCGCCGGAAGCCACGGAACCTTCCGCTCTCGATGTCGCCTATCGCACAACCTACTACTCGGATGCGGTTGAGTCTGACAATGCCACGCCCATCGTGCTTCACACCGGCGAGCGAGCTACCGGCGACATCACGTTGCGAACCGTTCCGGCGGTCCGCCTGACGCTCCTGAATCTTGGCTCGGACCCGGGGCAACCCGCGAGTGCGTTCGTGCAGCAACGCTTGTTCGACACTGTGCCGGTCAACATTCCTTCGCGAAGTTCGTCGACGACTCCGGGCGTTGTCAACATCACTGGAGTGTTCCCGGGCCACTTCTTCGTTACAGCGAGAAAGTTCACCGGTAAGGACTGGTCGAGCGAAACTCGCGAACTGGAGGTGGCTTCCGATACGGAGGTTGATACGGCAGCCACGAGTGTCGGTCCCGTGAGCGTGCAAGGGAGTGTGCAGCTTCCGGGGAACGCCAAGCTCCCCGCCGGAGCCTACATTCACTTTATCAATCGTGCCACCGGTGACACGTTCGGGGGCACATTGTCGGCGATGGGCACGTTCGAGGCCGAGCAAAGCCTTCCGGCCCCGGCCCCCTACGAAATCTCTTTCTCCAACCTGGGCGACGTTTCTGTTCAGGAACTCAACGTGACCGGGGCCACGGTGACGGGCCGAACGCTGCAACTTCCCCGCTCGGGTTCAGTGCGGTTGAAGATCGTTCTCTCGCAAGGCTTCGCGCGCATTGATGGAACTGTGCTCCGCGACGAAAAGCCGGTTTCGGAAACCATGGTTGTGCTGGTGCCGGAACGGCTCGAGGGCAACAACGATCTGATCCGCCGCGATCAGAGCGACAGTGACGGAACGTTCAGCCTGTACCGCGTCCTACCTGGACGCTACACCGTGGTGGCTATCGAGAATGGATGGGATTTGGATTGGCAAAATCCAGTCGTGCTGCGGCCCTATCTCGCGCATGGTCAGACGATGGAGGTCACCGCGGCACGAAACTACAAAGTCTCCCTGAAGGCGCAGAACAGCGCCACCCAGGCGTCGGCGGCCCCTACACCGTGAACGTCTTCTAGGATCTCTTGTCCGATACACTATGCACTTCTCTGTGAGAAACCTCATGTCTCTCATCATTCGCCATACGAATCAGACCCTCCCGCGGATTCTCGTTGTTCTCCTCCTGCTGCAATTCGGAGCATTCGCCGCCGCGCAGGAAACGAAACTCTCGCCCGACCAGAAGAAACAGCTGGAAGATACGGTCTCGAAATTCATGGCGGCGACCAGCGCTCCCGGAGTCGCCGCGGCCGTCGTATTGAAGGGGGAAGAGGTCTGGTCGGAGGGTTTCGGGATGGCCGACCTCGAAAACAGCGTCCCGGTTACGCCGCATACGTTGTTTCGCCTGGCGTCCGTGTCCAAACCAATCACCGCCACGGCAGCGATGCAACTGTGGGAGCAAGGCAAGCTCGACCTGGACGCTCCCATTCAAAAATACTGTCCGGCGTTTCCTCAGAAAGAATGGCCCATCACTACCAAGGAGTTACTTGGACACCTGGGCGGGGTGCGGCACTACCGCCCCGATAACGACGAGGAGACTAATAACACGAAGCACTTTGACGATCCCATCGCCGCGGGCATTCAGTTCTTCGCTGCGGATCCGCTCATCGCCAAGCCGGGAACGAAGTTCAGTTACTCCACGCAGGGATTCACTCTAGTCGGCTGTGCCATCGAAGGCGCTACTCACGAAAAGTACGTAGACTATGTCGTCACCCATATTTTCCAGCCCGCGCACATG
>Ga0210384_10003729_pt1 | contig 17425 bp, 21 predicted proteins | sample IncBWH2MmetaG_FD_160574 | JGI IMG/M metagenome (GOLD analysis project Ga0210384, IMG submission 160574) | Forest soil microbial communities from Barre Woods Harvard Forest LTER site, Petersham, Massachusetts, United States - Inc-BW-H-2-M | ecosystem: Environmental > Terrestrial > Soil >...
TCGTTTTGCCGCGACGTTCAAACTCCCAGCGGTAGAGAGCGCCGCTGGGATAACGGGTGCGGATGCATTCATGATCCATTAGGTCGGCCGGCGCGATGGGCCGGGGCCTGTTCGCCAAATAGCTTGGCGCCCCGACTACAACATGCCGTATGCGCGGACCCAGTGGGATCGCGATCATGTCGCGCGGAACCGCTTCAGCCAACCGCACCCCGGCGTCGAATCCCTTCTTGATGATGTCGATCAGTCGCCCCTCGGTGACGATTTCGACCTTCATATCGCTATAGCGATGACGATACTCGAAGACGAAAGGCATCAGGAGCTGCCGTCCCCCGGCGAGCGAACAGCTGAACCGTAGCGTACCTGTCGGTTTGCGACGGTGATCGGCAACCGCCTGGGCGGCATTGCGGATATCCGACAGCGCCGGCGCGATGGCCTCGATGTATTGGCGGCCGGCACTCGTCAGGGCGACGTTTCTCGTCGTGCGGTTGAAGAGGCGAACGCCCAGGCGCTTCTCGAGACTCGCAACGGCATTGCCGATCGCCGTCGGCGACATGTCCAGATTGGAGGCCGCTGCACGGAAGCTTCCGTGCCGGGCGATGGCGACCACAGCCTCAAGCTCCACCAATCCGCTCTTGTACATTGTCGCGATTCTCGGGATACGGTATGTCAGTTTATCTCGATTATCGCCACGATCAAAATCGCTTATCGTGTAGTCATACTCAATGACGGCAAGGAGTTTGGAATGTCCAAAGCACCCATCACCAACATCATCTTCGGCACCATGACACTCGGCTACAGCGGATACGGGGCCCGGGTTCATGACGCTGCAACCGCGGACGCCATGCTTGGCGCCGTCTTGGAATTTGGCCACGACCAGCTCGATACGTGCGTCGTCTATGGCGATGGAACCTGCGAACAGATGTTGGGTGATCTGTGCGCCGCCGAACGGTTCGGCATCGCCACACGGATTCATTCCGGAAACACTCCCGGCCACGTTGGAAACACTCGCGGCCACGAGCCTGAGAACCTGAAGCAAGTCTTCAAGGAGTCCCTGGCGCGTCTGAAGACCGATAAGGTCAAGATCCTCTATTTGGTGACCCCTGACAGCGCTACGCCGGTCGAATCGACGCTGTCGGCCGTCCAGGAACTTCATGACGAGGGCCTGTTCGAGGAGTTCGGCGTCAGCAATTTCAGCGCGTGGCAAGTGACGCAGGCTTGGGAAATAGCCGCGCGCCATGGATGGATAAGGCCGAGCGTCTACCAGGGGATGTATAACGCGATCACGCGTGCGGTCGAACCGGAACTGTTCAAGTGCCTCGGCAACTATGGCATCCGCTTCCATGCTTACAATCCGCTAGCCGGCGGTGCCTTTGCTAAGACTTTTGCCGGTAGCGCTGCGGTAGCCGCCGGCTCGCGTTTCGACAGCTCGACAGCTCAAGGCAAGCTGTATCGCGATCGCTATTTGAATGATGCCTATCTCGATGCCTTGGCGGAAATTCATCGATCGTGCGAAGGCCACGGACTAGAGGCTATCTCCGTGGCACTGCGCTGGCTGATTCATCACTCCCAGCTAAACGCGGAGCGCAATGATGGCATTATCATCGGCGCCTCGTCATTGGAGCATCTGCGGCGCAATCTCACGGCCGTGACCGAAGGCCCGTTGCCCACCGAGGTCCTGGCTGCGATCGACGACGCAGCTCTTAAGGCCCGGCCGAAATGGCCGCCATATTTCGCGGGGGTTTAGGATTCGGTCCTGGAGCGCCGGATCGCTGGCATTGCATGCTTCAACCTAGCCAGCCCGCTAACCGACTTCATGACCGGTACGGTGGAGACACCGAATTTGTGTCTTGCGTGACAAGGGGCGAGACTGACGGCCAGAGTGAGCCTGTATCGTTCGATCATCGCAGGGTTGTGGCTGTTGTTCGTTGTCTACTGGGCAGTCGCCGCCGTGGGCGCGAAGCGCAGCACTAGCGGGCGCCTGTGGCGCGGGGGAATCGGCTTGCGTCTGGTCCTGATCTTACTCATTGCCGCGGTGCTGCGGTCGCCATCGCTGCGAGAGTTTCTTGCGGAAACCCAGCGGTCTGCCAGCCACTCTAGTCTCCTCGGCTGGACCGGCGTCGGGCTGTGTGTGCTGGGCTTCGGTCTTGCGATTAGCGCGCGGTGGCACCTCGGGCGCAATTGGGGCATGCCGATGTCTCGCAGGGAGCAGCCCGAGCTAGTTACGAGCGGGCCCTACGCGCATCTTCGTCATCCGATCTACACGGGACTGATTTTGGCGATGATCGGTTCCGCGATTGGCGTGAATATTTCCTGGGCGCTGGTGATAGTCCCGGTCGGCGCGTACTTCATCTTCAGTGCTCGACGGGAGGAAGCCCTCATGCTGCAGCTATTCCCGGAGCAGTACGCCGCATACATGGCACGAACCGGGATGCTCGCGCCGCGGTTATTCCGGCGTTGAAGCGGTCGGCTGCGTTGCTCTGCCGGTGCAGTCGGTGACGGTAAGGCGCGTCCGGGAAGCGGCGTATCTTTTGCGCCAGTGCGCTACAGTCGGCGTGCGCGCCTCGGTCGCGAGAGAGTGCTATTATCACTATATAGCTGCGTACCCGTTTTAGGGCGTTCCAAGGAAGACAAATGACGCGCAACAAAATGGCACCGTCATCTGACTCGGCAGACGGCCGGTATTACAAGCGTCAAAGAAATTCTCACCCCAAAGCGCGCCTCGCGCACAACGCCTCGATTGCTTTTTGCATCGGTTCTTGGGTTGTTGTTTCCTACCTTCAGAATCATCATACCCATATCAATATGTGGATATTGATGGGCATCGGCTTTTTCGGCTTCGTCCCCTATTTGTTGTCAGTCTACTTCGCGGAACCCTGGCTTTCGCGGAGATTCACGGATCGCTCAGATAGAAAGTAACGCTGTAACGCTGGACATGACGTGGCGGCACCCGCACCCAGGCTCGTCGTGGATGGATTTGGGATGACCCTTAGGACCGGGTGCAGGCGGAGAAGGCGCAGCAATCGGAGGAGTAGAATCGCTCCGACTGGAGCGGGGCGCATGTCATGAATGCTCAAGTCAGGATTGAAAGGGCCGAGTTGCGCCACGTTGATGAGATCGCGCCGCTGTTCGATGCGTATCGGCGCTTCTACGGTCAGGCAGATGATGCGCGGGCGCGGTCATTTCTGGAAGAGCGGCTCGCGCGGCACGAGTCCGTGGTGTTCGTCGCACGACTGCAGAGCGCGGCGATCGGTTTCACCCAGCTCTACCCGTGTTTCGCTTCGGTGTCCCTGGCACGCATGTTTGTGCTGTACGATCTCTTCGTCGCGCCGCTGGCGCGGCGCTGCGGAGCGGCCGCAGCACTGTTACGGGCAGCGGTTGACTATGCAGGCAGCCAGGGCGCTAGTCAGCTCATGCTGCAGACCGCCGTGACGAATCTGGCTGCGCAACGCCTGTATGAGCGTGAGGGGTGGATCCGCGATAATGACTTCTACGTCTACGAGTACCACTTGCCCACAGAGAGCACGCCTAACTCAACCACTGATGCGTCGCGACCGCCTTAGCGAAAGAGATCACCGACATATGCGGGTGTGACTGGATTTCGAACAGATACCCCACCGCGCCCATGATCAGGCCGTTCATAACTAACGCGGCTGCGAGAGTGGTGAGTTTGGAAGATAAGGCGTTCATGGGAGTCTCCGAGTGTAATGGCGGTTATCGATCCTTACTGCCATAACACAGCAAGGGCCGTGCCAAGGTGGAGCGGAAATTGTTTTACGGGACGCCGTGGATCCGTCCTTGGAGGCGCCTCGGGCGAAACTTCCTTGTTTCGCACGCCCCGGAAAACAAATTCAGCGCTCCACTGTGTGCATCACGCGACTCGAAAGCCCTACATTGCAGTATGGCTGGTCAGCAAAGTGGCGACGCGGGTGTCCGCGGACACTTCGCAGGACTGTCCGCGGACAGGGCGGCGGACAGAGATCTCAAGGCAAGTACGCGGGGAAGGCGTTCAGCTCGACGCTTTAGCCTGTCGTGACTATAGAATATTGCGCAGCAGCGGAAGGCGTCGAAATATGACTCCGGACAGCGCAAACGTCGCGACGCAAGCGCCCAATGACAACATGAGGTCCTTGACCAGCGCAGGCGCGCTCAGGCCACGAAGCGTCAGGGCGATCGCGATCAGAACAGGAGGATGAAAGAGGTAGACCGCGAAGGCGTTGTCCGAGAGATATTTGGTCCAAGCAGACTGATGATCGAATGCGCGCCGGTACCATGCGAGCAGCCCAACGCTCATACCAAAACAAACGAAGGCTTCCCAGAGGCATTTGATCGCGCTGACGAAATTGTAACCGCCGTCGAATGCCTGCCTATCAACCTGCGCCGATCCTCGCGCGAATATCAGGATCGCAAGCAGTGGTATTGAGAAGAGTAAGGAACCGACGGACCAGCGCACGGCAAGCGGATGTGAGATCCGCGCCAGCCAAGCGCCGCGATAAGCAACGATACCCACCGAGAACATCAGGATATATTGCGGAAAGTCGCCGAGATGCACATTGAGAAAGGACTTGTTCTCGGGCGAGATAATTCGCACAAGAAACGTCGAGACGGACAGGCCGATGATAAAAGCGACTATTGCGCCGCGACCAGGCAAGTTCTTCGCCGGCGGCAACGCTGGTCGCCTGACCTTTTGGATTGCCACAAAGGCGAGCGAAAATATGAACAATGCTGCGCAAAACCACATTGGCCCAGTTTCGGAGAGCCACTGTCCATCGAACAGATGGGTAAGCCACTGATGTGCGAATCCGCCCGTGCCCCAGGTGTGAGAAAGAAAATACTGCGTCAGCGGGCCAATAAGCAGCATGTAGAGCAGCGTTGGAATGCCGAGGCGGACAAACCTGCCGCGAATAAAGGCCGCGGCATTTTTTCGCCTCCACGCTTGCATCGTGAAATATCCAGCAACGAAGAAAAGAAGCCCCATGAAAAAGGCCTGTAGAAAACTCTGATAAATCGCAAAAAACACCACCGTACCCAAGCTCGGGTCGCCACGATCGGTGTAATACCAATTGCCGAAGGGACTATAGGTATCGGTCGCGTGCATGGTCAGAACGAGAATGACCATCGTCCAGCGAATGTTGTCGACAAATAGAAGGCGACCGGAGGTTATGGCCACGGATGAATCGAGTCGGTCTGGAGGGGTAGGCAGACGGCCCGTTTCTGTGGAATTCAGAGATTCAACTGCCATTCCCGTCCCGCGGCGTAGGGTCCAATTTTTGAGGAGAATAGCATTGCCGTCGATGCGATACCCGGCGTGAAAGAAGCGGGCCCGCAAGTTGGCATTAGTGTCCGCGGACAGGGCGGACCGACGATCTAGGAAAAGTAGGGGCGGAAGCAACTCAAGAGGGCTCAAAAGGGAATTTGACCGGCCTTTAGCGTGGCACAATCGTTGCTGCTGATCAGAGCGTTGGATCCTCGCAAGGGTCGAGCCTGCTCAAAGTGATCGGCGTGTCGAAGGCGTAACGATCTGAAGGTCTTGGTGATATTCGCGCTGCCTGATCTATCGATACACGAGGGAGAGAGAGACTTTGAAATATCCAACCGCGATCTTAGCTTTTGCCTTTCTTCTATCGGCACATCTTGCCCGCGCTGCCCCTAAGCCGGACGAGGTCGCGCGCACCGTGCGCGCTGAGATGGAGAAACAACATATTCCGGGTCTGGCTTTGCTGGTGTCGCGTAATGGCGTACCGATTCGCGCTCAAGGCTTTGGGCTGGCAAGTCTCGAGCTCAGCGTCCCGGTGAAGCCTGACACCGTATTTCAGTCCGGATCGATCGGTAAGCAGTTCACTGCGACGGCGGTGATGTTGTTGGTGGAGGAAGGGAAGATTGGGTTGAACGATCCGCTGTCCAAGTATTTTGCCGACGGGCCGAGTTGGTGGAAGGAGGTCACCATCCGCGAGTTGTTGAGCCATACGGCGGGGTTCACGGACTACCCAAAGGACTTCGATTTGCGAAAGGACTACAGCGAGGAGGAACTGCTCAAAATGGTCGAGGCTATTCCGCCCGCGTATCCGTCGGGGACGAACTGGGCCTATAGCAATATGGGATACGTGACTTTAGGGATTCTGATTCACAAGGTGAGCGGGCAGTACTTTGGGGATTTCCTGCGGGAGAGGGTGTTCAAGCCGTTGGGCATGTCGACGAGTCGGATTATTTCCGAAGCTGACGTTATCCCCAATCGAGCAGCAGGTTACGTGCTCAAGAATGGGCAGGTCAAGAATCAAGAGTGGGTCTCACCATCAGCCAATTCGACAGCGGATGGCAGCTTGTATTTCACGATTCTGGATTTGGTGAAATGGGATGCGGCGCTTTATACCGAGAAGGTATTGAAAGACTCGAGCAAGCGGGAGATGTGGACGGTGGCTGCGTTAAACGACGGCAAGCCCAATCGGGCTCAATATGGATTCGGGTGGTTTGTTGAATCGCAAAACGGGCATCGCGTCGTGCAGCATGACGGGCGGTGGCAGGGATTCTCGACACAGATTTCACGATATGTGGATGATGGGCTGACCGTCGTGATCCTCACGAATCAGGGGAATTGCGATCCACATCTGATCGCGGATGAGGTGGCGGCGGTTTATTTCGCCAGCGCAGCGGCCAGGGCGGGTACTATCGTCCGACGCTAGCTGTGTACACCGTACACAAGTTTGTGTACACTGTACGCTATGGGCAGAGATCGAATCTTCAGGGCGGCCAAGACAGTACTAGAGCAGGATGGCATGCATGGTTTGAGCATGCGGCGGATTGCGCAGGAGTCCGGCATGTCGCCCATGTCGTTGTACCGTCATTTTGCTGACAAGGACGCACTGCTCAATGCCTTGATGGCCGATGGGCTCGCCGCGTGGGAGGAGCGCGTGCGCGCCATTCGGACGAAAGCGCCGCTGCAATGGCTGGATCGAATCGGTGAGGAGTTTCTGGCCTTCGCGCTCGAAGAGCCGCATCGCTTCGATGCCGCCTTCTTTCTGCCCGCGCCAGAGGCCCGCCGGTATCCGGCTGATTTCGCAGCTGGGCGATCTCCGGTCGTCGCCATGACGGTGGCCAAGATCGAGCAGGCGAGAGCAGAAGGTGTTCTTGGCGACATCCCGGCGCTTGAAGTCGCGCTGACCTATTCCGCCCTGGCCCAAGGGTTGGTATCCATGCATCGCGCGCGACGGTTCTCGGGGGAGGCGGAATTTACTGCGTTGTACCGCTCGGTGATGCGCCGGTCCCTGAAGTCTTTGACGATCGATACGAAGCGGAAGGCCAAATGAAGCCCGTGTTCGTCGCACTGTCAGGCGGCGCGCTCTTGTACCTAGCGCTCGGTCTAAATGACATGTGGTTTTTGACCGGGTTCGCGCTCGTGCCGATCCTATGGCTGGCCTATACGAACGTGCCGCTTTGGCAGTTGATCGCCGCTGCGGTCAGCGTATGGCTTATGGGTCAGATCTATGCCTTTCAGTGCTATGCCTCGGTCTCGCCGCTGCTCATTTTCTCGGGGCTCCTGCCCTTGACGATTGCATTCCCCCTGGCACTTGTCTTTTCGCGGCTCGCACAGCGGCGCGCTTCGGCGCTGGCAACGCTCGTGGCATTTCCCGCCTGCTGGACGGCATTCGAATACCTATACGGATTGGTGGCGCCGAATGGCAGCTACGGCTCCTTGGCGTACAGCCAAATGTCGGCGCCGCTTCTGATTCAGTCAGCCTCTTTGTTCGGCATGTACAGCATTACATTTTTGATCTGTCTGTTTGCGAATGCCCTCGCAATGGCGCTGCACCCGTTATTGCGCTCGAGTCGGTTGCTCGCACTTGGTCTCGGGCTGTGCGTTTTGGCCGTCGCTTTTGGCTTTGTACGTCTGTCGCAACCTCAGCCGGGCGCAGTCACGGTCGGTGCGTTCGTCGATGAGAGCGCCACGCTAACGGCATACCGCAGCGATACGCTCGATTCCGCGGTCGAGGTCGCTACTGCTTATGCGAACGCGATAAGGCAGGCGGCAGACAAGGGCGTGCAATTCGCGGTGACCTCGGAAGGGAGCATTGAGAGCCGACCGGAATGGCGAGATGCGATTCTGGCGCCCCTATCAGCCGTTACGCAGCAGACCGGAATGCAGATTATTGTCGGGGTTGGTGAGGTTAAGCCACCAGCCGATTTGGCGTTTTCGTTGCAGCCCAACCGTGCACCGGGGGTTTACGCTAAGCGTCACTTGGTGCCTTTCCTGGAAACGGAGTTTACACCTGGTCATACCTCCGGTTGGCTGGGCGATGGACGGGCGATGGAGATCTGCAAGGACATGGATTTCCCGCGCACCATCCTAGCCGACGCGAAATACGGCATACGCTTAGTGGGCGTACCCGCAGGCGATTTCGGCAAAGACGCGTGGCTGCATGCCAGGATGGCGATCATGCGCGGAGTCGAGAATGGTTTTGCGATTGTGCGCGCGGCCAGTGAGGGCCTTCTAACCGCCAGCGACGCCGAAGGCCGGGTGATTGCGGAAAATAGTTCTACCGCTTCGGGAATGACCGTACTCATCGCGTCCCTGCCTCCCGGGCCGGGTTCCACGCTTTATACTCGCATCGGCGATGCTTTCCCCTGGTTCGTCATCCTATTGTTCTTCGGGATCGGTGCGCTCTGTGTGGGTCCGAGAGAAGGCGGGGCCAATTGAGGGCGTGGAGCGCATTTGTTTTCTGGGACGCCGGGGTGGAGGTTAGTTGCTTTCCGGACCGCCGTGAAGGCATTCCCTGGCGGCTGCGGACAACTTCTACGCTCCGGAAAGCAAGCAAGCGACCCACTGGTCGTGCGCACTGGCCGATTCACTTGCTTCATTGCGACTTGGGTAGCCGCAAAAAGCGGGGCCCCTGCGGGCCCCGAAGAGGGAAACGCTAGGGTCTGTAAGGTGCAAGCGCGCCGGCGCGTGAGGGCACGGCGTCAAAAGCACAAAAACTAGGTCAGCCATTGATGCGCGACAATCGCTCTAGCGAATGAGATCGCGGACAAATGCGGTTGTGCCTGCAATGCAAACAGATATAAGACGCCGGCCATCAACAGGCCGTTCATGGCGAGAGAGGCAGCGAAGGCGCTGAATTTTGACGTGAAGGTGTTCAAGTGCGTCTCCTATGTAACCGATTGTGATCTATCTCTTGATCCCAGAACACAGCAATGGCCGTGCCAGTTGCAGACTCGTGGGGAAAGAGTCATGAAAGACGAGAGCAGCGGTCGCGGCGCTGGCGAAGGCTTCCCGTCTTAACTTCAGCACCCTTCTCACAAGCACCTCTCAAGTCATGACAATGGTGATTAGAGGCTGCGGGGCGTCGGTGCGTTCGCCGGACATCTCGGGTTCGTCCCTCAAGGGAACGGGACTGTCCCTGCGGGGAGTGGAGCGGCATTTGTTTTCCCGGACGCCGTGGATCCGTCCTTGGAGGCTTCGGGCGAAACTTCCGTGTTTCGCACGCCCCGGAAACCAAATTCGGCGCTCCACTGTGATGCGCACCCGGCCGACGAAGAAGCCGCAGAACTAGCTGAGCCCCTGATGCGCAACGACTGCCTTGACGAAAGAGATCGCTGATATGTTCGGGTGAGACTGCAGCGCGAAGAGGTATCCGAGGGCGCCCAAAATAAAGCCGTTCATAGCGAGAGCGGCTGCGAAGGCGGTGAGTTTGGAAGAGAGGGTGTTCAGGTTCTTCATGACTATCTCCGTTGTTGAGACTTAGGTTTCCTTCGATGATGGGATCTTGAGCGGGATCCTGCAGTCGCTCACGCGATATTCGGCGAACGATCCGCAATTCCCGGTGAATGACCGGTCGCTGTTCACCGGGTAGTCTCATGTGGTCGGCTGAGCGCCGCGAGGACAACGCAGCGTTACGGCCAAAGCGTCGCGGTGTGAACGGCCCGGCCGACGAAGAACACCTCTCACTTCAGCCTGGAGCCTGCTGAGCGTAGGACCACCCACTTGCCGGCGCGCTTTTCGAGGAGATCCATCCAAACGAACTCACCGCTTACGTCTTTTCCGTCCCGAGTCCTCTTTTCGGAGACGCTGCCATGGGCTACCGCCACATTGCCGAACACCTGCACCTCCACAGGACCATTTTCAAACGACACGAGCTTGTCGTGGAAGGCTTCGAAATCGCCCATCAGGTCCTTCTTGGTGATGACCTTTCCCGAGGATCCAACGGTCACGAAATCGTCGGCATAGATCTCGCCGAGTCTATTGGTGTCGACACGCACCATTGCGTCGCCCATGTCCTGCTCAAGTTTCTTGATCGCGTTGATATCGGCCGGTTCGTTGGAGGGCTGGGGTGCTCCGGCGACACTTGCGCCGGCGCACAGGGAGCAAAACAAAATCGATGTAATGAGCGTGTTCATCTGCAATTTCTCCTACGGTTTGTGGAATCAGGGCCGCTACGAATTGAACTCCGGCTTAAGTGTAGGAGCAGCCGACGCCGTGAGCCCATACCGCTTATTGCACCCGGGAGGCCATTCGTTGCATCTTTAAGTCGCGCGCAAAGACCTTGGGGTAGAGTGACAAACATGATCGAGACCCCTCCTGATGTGCGTTCGACCCGGTGGCGCTGGATTGTCGCAATGTGGATTGCGGGTGCGCTTTTTGAAGCGGCTCAGTCGGTGCTTTTTATGCGGGCGATCGGCCGGCAACACGCATGGCTGATCTTCGCAACCGAAGTGGCGTCCTGGATACCGTGGGCGTTGGCTACGCCACTCGTCATCGGCCTGGCGCGCCGACACGACATCATTCGCACCCGAACCGTGCCTGCGACCGTCGTGCACGTTGTTGCTTTCGCGGCCACTACTCTGGTGGCTGAAGCGTGGTTTGGAGTGCTGCAAGTGCTCTTCAATCCGTGGGACTATCCACAGCAGCCGACGTTTATGGATACGTGGCGGACGTCACTGCTCTTTCAGGCCCTGACGTACCTGATCGTCTATGCGCTCATCTTGACCGTTACTTATGTCATGGATGCTCGAGACAGCATGGCTCGCCAGATGATGGAGACCGCGCGGCTGAGTGAGGCGCTCTCCAAGTCGCAGCTGGCCGCATTGCGCCAGCAGATGGAGCCGCACTTTATGTTTAACACGCTTCATTCCATCACCGGGTTGATGCGGGATCATGAAAACGATGCCGCGGTCAGCATGATTGTGGGCTTGAGTGAGTTTCTGCGTCGCGGCTTAGAGGACTCTCACCGGTCGCAGGTAACGCTGCAGGAGGAAGTGGAGTATTTGCAGCGCTATCTGGATATTCAGAAGGTTCGCTTTGGGGAACGCCTTCGGGTAACCGTGGACATTCCCGCAGAGCTGCTGCGTGCGCAGGTTCCAAATTTGTTGCTGCAGCCCCTGGTGGAGAATGCCATCAAGCACGGCATTGCGAAGCGTGCTGCCGGGGGAACCGTCCGCGTTGCCGGAGTACACAACAACGGCAGGCTTTGCTTGAGTATTTACAATGACGGCCCGGATTTCCCTGAAGACCCCAAAGCGACGCATACCGGAGTGGGCATCAGTAATTTGCGGACCCGGCTGCAGATCTTGCACGGCGATCAGACCCAAATCCAACTCAAGCACACTCCCACGGGCGCAGTCGAAGTCACCGTCGTCCTGCCCCTTGAGGTTTCGTGAATGGCGGAGCCGGACAAACTGACCGTGCGGCCCATAACGGCTCTGGTCGTCGACGATGAGTCGTGGGCGCGTCGCAATCTGACCGTCCTCTTAAGGCGTGATCCGGATATGGGATCGGTGGTCGAATGTGGATCTGGGTTGGAGGCGGTCGATAAGATCAGGCAATCGAAGCCAGATTTGGTGTTTCTGGATGTACAAATGCCCGGCTGTGATGGCTTCGACGTGCTCGAGCTCTTGGGCAACGACCTGCCTTCCATCGTCATTTTCGTGACGGCATACGATGAATATGCGCTGCGCGCCTTTGAAGCGGGTGCCCTCGATTATTTGCTGAAGCCATTTGACGACGCGCGGTTCCGTCGTGCCCTGGATCGCGCCAAGGACAAGCTCGCGCACTACACACCGCAAAAGGCGCGCGCCGCTGCGCGATTGGTGGTCAAGAGTCGCGGCGAGGTGATGTTCTTGAATGTTGCGGACATCGTTTGGATCGAGGCGGCGGGCTGCTATGCCTGCCTGCACGTTGGCGATGACACACACATCATGCGTCGAACCTTGTCGGAACTCGAACAGGATCTCGGCGATGAGAAGTTTGTCCGCATTCACCGCTCGATCATCGTACAGCTTGACCAGATTCAGGGGCTGGAACTGCAGAGCAGCGGCGAGTACGAAGTGGTATTGAAATCCAAAGCTCGACTGCGTCTGAGTCGACGCTTTCGCAAGCATCTCCAGGATCGGATGGGACTACTTACGGGATAGACACAGGCTCGATCTGAGGTCATGGCGCGAGTAGTACGGTGCCGCTCATAGTTGAGACGGCACGAAATCTTCGAGGACGGCCTTTCGCAGGAGCCTTGGCGGGAGCAAGCCTTGTCCTAAGACGAAGTCATGGAAACGGCGCTGATTGAATATCGTCCCTAGCGCCGCCTCGGTTTCCTTCCGCAGCGACAGGAGCTGAGTGTACCCATAGAAATAGCTCACCGCCTGACCGGGACTTTCCAGCGTGTACCGCTCGATCTCCTCTGTGGCGAAGGCATGACTCAAAACGACGTCCCGTGTGAGCACTTCAAACGCTTGCGCCGCGGTGATCTTGCCGCTCTGGAGTTCGGGATCGAGAAAAGCTCGTGCATCGCGTAGCAGCCGGGACTGCAATGTCACGAGTTGCCCCTCCGGTGGTTCGTAAGGCTGCATGATGTATTCGGCATACAGCGCCCAGCCTTCGGTATTCGTGGAATTGCCTGCATACCGCACGCGGGCGAGGCTGATTCCGTGTTCCAGCATGGAATCGAATTGGAGTTCGTGCCCGGGGCGGGCCTCGTGCGCAGTGAGCGTCCAAGCCGCCGCATCGTACGTAAAATCATCAAATCGATCATCATTGGCAACTCCAGCGGCCGGCATGGTCAGCGGCAAAACGAATTCGCCACGCTGCCCGGTATTGTTGAGGAAGGATATCCCTGTCATGTGAGGGGCTGGTCCTTGTGCCGTTTCGGCCGCGGATGCGAGGCGAATGATGACCGACCGCTGGGGTAGCGCAACTAGATCGTTCGTCCTGATGATCCGCTCGATCTCTTGCAATCGATTCTCGTAGAAAGGAACAATCGCGGGCCCCGTGATTTGACGCTTTTTGAGCTCTGCAATGACGGCGCGGTAATCGGACGACTGGAAGCCATTAGATCGGGCGACTTGCAACGCCAAAGGCGCCATCGCGGCTTGATCCTGCCCGAAGGCGGCGTGTGCCCGTGCCGCGATTTCAGCGGGGGGCACGTTGATGCCGTTCTGCTCGAGATCGAGCGCGTACTCTTCCGGCGGCTCCCGAAAGTCCGTACGCGCCTTCGGTAAAACATTCGCCCGAACCCAGGCATCGTATTCGTGCAATTGCGCCTTGAGCGCGGTGAATGCGGCTTCCCAGCCGTGCAAATGGTATTTCTTGAAGAGAAGCGGTATCCCTTGCAGATAGTTGGGATTGCGCTCGAGCTGATTTTCCAACAGTGTCTTCGGCGGAAAGAAGACACCAGGCTTTGCCAGCTGCTCTGCGGTTCGTTGTCTTACGAGTTCGGCGTATGGCGTGAAACCGGGCTCCAGCCCTGCATATTTGCGGAGCCGGACCAGTGCGGCCGGGCGGCGGTTTGCGGGGACTTGATCATCAAGGAGTGCATGGATTCCTTGAAAGATAGACTCACTTGGATTGAATGCGGTTACCAGGTGTTGGCGCGCGAAATCGTCCGTGCGAAATTGCAAATCAAAGGCCCTTTGCAAGATATCCAAGTCTTCTTGCACGTTCCTGTCCGACACTTGCGCACGAGCCGTCTTAAGCGCAGTAAGCACGGCCTCGAGTTCCCGTTGCTGGGCCAGTTCATCCGCAAGACGAGGATCGGAAATCTCAACATCAAGGCGTGAGATGCCTTCCGTCGATCCTTGTTCCGGCGAATGCTTGAGCTGAATGTCAAACAGTTGGCGGGTGTAGCGGTTGCTCTGCTCGATCCATGCCTTCTCGGCCGGCTCGGCTCCGCTCGCGAGTTGTGCGCTTAAGGTCAACGAGATGATGCCCCACGCAAGTGAAGCAATACACAACTGCCAACTGGTGGGACGCCGACGCCATTCCTGATAACACGTTCCTTGCCCTTCGTACGTCATGGCACGGGATACTACCAAGGCGCGACAGTCAGCTGTAGGCGAATCGTTTGGTGACGGCCCGAAGACTGCAATTGACCGGGCGACCAAGATTCTAATGAAGTATTAATGAACACCTGGCAAGCTTCGGCACTGGTAGCTATCCTACTAACGTTGTGTATAGCGGCCAGCATGTAGTGGCACCCTCTAGCGATTTAAGGTTGGGGGTTCTGAGTCATGAAAAGCGCGGCAACATTTCTGATAGCACTCTCTGTCACAGGGTGTGCATCTTCCAATTTCGCTGCGAAGCCGAGTCCCGATGGCCCTGAAGTCATTTACGCCATCCACCAATCGCAGGCTTTCGCGATCGCTCGCGGAGCGATTCAGTCGGCGGCCCCACGCTGTGGGGCTGACTACCTACACGTTGAGAAAATAAGCCGCGGGGACGGGTTTCGAGGCTATGAGGCGGACTATGGCAGCTGGTTCTACCGCTTTTATATCCCGCGGCGTTTGTACGTCGTCCCGGCAGCGGGCATCGGGGCAAACGGTGAACAGATAGAGGGTTTCCGCTTCGAGATAACCTACTACTATTATCGGGGCTTAAGGGCTGTAAACATCCGTTTGCCAGGCGGCGGATGTGAAAAAGCCTTGATTAGCGGGCTGCTCGCAGAGTTGGAAGCAACAGGGACGGCCACCACGGTCACGAGTTTAGAGACGCGCCCCTACAGCGAGGGCCGGCACTGGTCTTCAGCGTTTCAATGAGCGCTGCGTAGCCGGCAATGCGGGAAGTGATGGCGCTTGACGCGTCGCGGCCAGCGATCGAGATGCCGGGTGCTGAAACGACTCGCGAGGCGTTGCATAGGGGCGCTTAGGCCCGGCTTTTTTGGGATGTTCGCGGATGCCGTAAGGCTTGGCAAATCGGCGCCCGGCCCCCGGTATTCCAATCGACATTGACGGGGAATCTCGTCAGCCATAAAATGGAATCATGAAGACCACCGTTAATATTCCAGATAGCGATCTCGAAGACGCCATTCGATTTACCAAGGCAAAGACGAAACGCGAAGCAATCGTCACTGCCATCCAGGAATTCAATCGCCGTAAGCGCATGGCGGAGCTCAGCAAGCACGCGGGAACCTGCAAGAATCTGATGAGTGTTGAGGAACTCTTGCAACAACGCCGCAAGGGCTAAGTTGTCGTGATTCTGGTCGACTCCTCCTCCTGGATTCACATGCTTCGACCGAATGGAGACGCGGCGGTCAGAGAGCGGGTGACGCGCGCACTCGATGCCGGCGAGGCCTGTTGGTGCCCCATCATCCGGCTGGAGTTATGGAATGGCGCCGGCGGCGATCGCGATAAGAAGGTGCTAAAGGATTTCGATCGGCTGCTGCCGGAACTCGCCATCGACAACGCAGTTTGGAATGCTGCATTTGATCTCGCACGCCGCGCGCGTTCCGCCGGCGTCTCGGTGCCCGCCACTGACATCTTGATCGCCGCATGCGCGCGGTACCACGAAGTCGAGCTTGAACATGCTGACTCGGATTTTTCGCGGCTGGAAAAGCTTTAGATCCGGCGAAGGAGGCGTGGCGTGAGATTCTTCAAGCGTTATCTCTTGCCCACTGAGCTCCTGGTCAATCGCTTGCGGGGTGGGACGGCGATGCAAGGAGGCCAAGATGTGCTAAAGGTCGAACTCAAGCGGCTCGAATGGGAGACCAAGCGGAACGAGGTCATTCACTTGCTGGCTCTGCTTCTGATCACGTGTATCTTGTTTGTGAAATCTCTGCAATTGTCCGCCATGCAGGTTCTTCTCATCTTAGGGGCGAGCCGGATGCGATGGGATTTCGTGCAGAGCGACTCGCGCGGCGAGCGATGCCGCGCGTGCGCCTTTACTCGACTCTGGTCCAGACTAGCACCGAGGAACTATCCTTGCCGGTCAGTGCGTTCTTTGTCGGCGGCGTCGTAATGTACAAGCGGTTGCCATCGATTTTAAACCGCCGCACTTGCGTCGTCCCGGTCCACGATTGATTCCACGATGCATCAACCACGTGACTGACTTTGTCACCCTCAATTCGGTAAGTTCCGGCGTAGGCGATGAAGCCACTGTAGAGTTCGATCCGCTCGGCATCGGTGGGCACAAAGGTGGCAGGGGGCCTTCTGCCGTCTTTCACCAAAATGGCGTGCATCCGGCAGTCCGACCCATAGCTCAAAAATCCGCTGGGATGGGGCCCAAGCAGGGTGGTCTTTTGGCCCGTCGCGATATCTTCAGTCGTATAGGACTCAAGCTTCCAAGTCCCAAGCTGCGGTCCGGTACATTTCTGGTGCTGTTGCGCGATCGCTTGCATGCCAGCGAGAAGAAATAAGGAGCCGATGAAAACTCGAATTCGCTTCATATGACTTCCCCCGGATAAAGAGTCGCCGACCTGTTTTTGTGGATTGGGCGGTTCGACTTTGCGGAATGTACGCGCAAACCGTTTGCGGGGCAAAGAAGCGCGCGTGACTCGAGACCGGACGCGGAGCGGCGCAGCATTTAGCCTAAGGTGTAGAGTCGATGCATCTAAAAGGGGTTCGCGATCATGCTTAACGGCTGTCGTCCTGCAAAGATGTTGAGGTTAGTCGCGTCGCTCATCGTGTTTGTGTGGCCGGCGACGCACGCCGGCGCTCAATCGGCTCCGAGTGCGACCAACGAAAACAGTGTCACGCTCTACGGCGGCGGGCGATTCGGCGGTAGTGTGACCGATTCGACCAACAACTCGTCCATCGATTTGAAGAACGGTTCGAGCTTCGGTTTGGCGGTCGATATTGGATTGGACCGCGCTCGGCAGGTCGAGATCTTCTATAGCCAGCAGGACACGGCGCTGACGTCGGGCGGCGCGTTCTCGTCACAGTCGGGCAACGCCGGACTTACCTTGCGAAACTATCATTTCGGCGGCACTGCCTTCATTGACGAGATCGGTAGCGGTGCCTATGTCATGGGTGGCATTGGCGGCACGACTGCGACGCCTAAAGGCAGCGGCTTAAGTTCGGAGACTTTCTTCTCCGGTAATCTGGGGGTGGGTTGGATGGTGCCGCTAGGCAGGCATGCGGGGCTGCGATTCGAAGCACGCGGCTATGGCATCGCGCTCAGGGGCAGCGGGGCGCTGTTTTGCGGCGGCCACAGCGGCTGCACGGTGGCCATCAA
>Ga0210384_10003730_pt1 | contig 17414 bp, 14 predicted proteins | sample IncBWH2MmetaG_FD_160574 | JGI IMG/M metagenome (GOLD analysis project Ga0210384, IMG submission 160574) | Forest soil microbial communities from Barre Woods Harvard Forest LTER site, Petersham, Massachusetts, United States - Inc-BW-H-2-M | ecosystem: Environmental > Terrestrial > Soil >...
CCTCTTGCAGCGAAATCGATGGATGCATTGCGTACCAGGGCATCGCATTCACCGCGATAAAAAATTTGCCCGGCTGCACTTCTGAAAAATCGTAGTAACCCACGTCATCTGTCACCGTAGCGCCAACGCCAATCGTTCGCGTAGTCCCGCCGCTGTTATCGTCTAGGTACAAACTCACCGTGGCTTTGCGCACCGCCTCGCCGTGCTCATCCGCAACGTGCCCGCTGATTATTGCCATCGGCGTTAGCCGTAGCAGCAGCGCATCCGTCTTCAGCTCCGGCCCGGTAACAATCGCGGTATTAAATTGCTCGTGTTGCTCGTAAAACTGCGTCAGAAACCCCGGCTTGGTCCCGATCAGACCATATTTCCCCGCGGGCAGCGACGCAAACTCGAAATGCCCATCCTCCGAAGTGACCACCGTCCCCACTTGCCTGCGCGTCCTCGTATCCGCCAACGCCACCCGTGCCTGCGCCAGCGTCGCTCCCGTCAAGCCATTCACAACCGTTCCGGCAACCTTGAACGAGCCCGGTGCCACGCTAGTGATAGGCGAACTCTGTGCAAACACGCCGCAACAATTCGCAAAATACGCGGCGCAAACGGTGACACCAAAAATCAGAAGCTCAAAAAACCGCAAGCGCAAGCCGCAGCAAATGCCGCCACGCCTCATGGTTCATCCACCAGAGTCAATGGTGCCTGCAGATTCTCGTGTTGATTGGGAGCCAACGACAGCACCAGTCCCTTGGACTCGAACTTGCGCATCTCCACCGGATTTAGGAAGTCCAACCCCTTCTGCTCGTTCGCGAACGCCAGCAAACGATACGTCCCCGGCGGAATCTGGCTCAGCCCAAATTGTCCATTCATCGCGCGCACCTCGCGAAACTGCCCGTCCGAATCACCAACCGGCACAAAATAGACCGTCGCGTTGCTCGGCCGGGGCGCGGCGTCTTTTTTGCCCGGCAAGTTTTCGCGTCCTGGCTCTCGCACCATGCCCGAAACTTCCGCTCCGTCATCGCGCAAGACCACTTCTATTGGAGTACTCGTTCCGTCCGTTCCGACCACCAGTGGATGACGAAGCAAGTCCGTTCCGCCCCAGCTCGCCGAAGCCACGTATCCTCCCGACATCCTGAAGCGCATCCAGTAGTTGCCCGGACTGATGTCTCTGAATGTTTGTTGACTCTGCTCAGACTCGGAGCCTTGACCTGTGTAGTCAGTTCTGCTGTTTCCAAAGTCGTCGGCAAATGCTAGGGAAATCGCAATCCGGTTTTTCGAGCGGCTGCCGAAATCACCAATCGAGTTCTGCTCTTCGACATTCGATGAGTCTGGCTGAAACTCTCGTTTCAGGTTTACGTTCAGCGCTATATGGGCAATAAGCGCAAGCGCTAGGCCTTCGACAGGCCCCCCGCGCACCGTAAAATTCAATGTACCGCTCGAACCCTCTGGCCCCCTGGTAGAAACCCTTACCGTGTAGTTCCCGTCCGGGAGAAACCCACGAACGGCCTCTTCCGAGGGATCAAACCCCAACTCGTAGCCCGGACCCGGATGCCCCTGCGGGTAGACCACAACGGCGGCGCCGGCAGCAACGGCTCCGCTCGAAATACTAATTTTCACTGGATAATATTCCCGTCGCAGCAATGAAATATTTACTTCAAACGTCGCACCCGCCGCCAGGCGAATCGGCGTCGCGCTCGCAAAATCCCTCGAGTTGGGAAAATACACCGGCGGGTATCCAAACATTTGAGAGCGCGGATTGAATATCGGGGGAACGCGTTCCATTTGTTCCGTGGTAAACAGCTTGTACGTACCCGCGGGAAGATCGGCAAAGCGAAACTCTCCAGTCGCCCGGATCCTCACCGTGTCCACCATTCTCCAACTTGGCTGCCCCTCCTGAAACTCTTGCCGGTAAATCTGGATCTGTCCGCGTTCCACGCCGTCCATATCCGGCATCTGAACGTGCCCGACAATATGCGCCTCCGGTTCCAGCTCAACAATCATCGCCGCCATGGACACCGCACCGGAAGTGCTGCGAATTTCATGGTCCAGCGCCAGATAACCAGGTTTTTTGACGGAAAAATTCTCGAAGCGCATATTGCGCAGCATCCATATCTGCATTGCGCGTTGCTGCGCTCGAACTTGTTCCGGATCGTCGGAAGGCTTCGGGCTAGGCCGGGGCGTGGTGTCTCGCGGCGGAAAGTTAAGCTCGAAATGTCCTCGATCATCGGTCAGCACCGCAAACCGGTTGTCCGGCGTATACACCAGCGCGCGGGCCACGGGCTCGCGCGTAACGCGGTTGATCACCGTGCCCTGCACCACGTCGGACTCCCCCGACGAAGGCGCCTGTCCTCCTTGCATGCCAATTGCTTGTGCCTGCGGTCGCGCGCCTAACTGGGCTGTCAGCATCAGCGACAAAACCACGACACCCGCCGCGCACGAAAAATTCCACGCAAAGGTCCGCCAGGCAACCTTACGATTCGCAGAGCAGAGTCCGAGGAAGCGCATCATAAATAGTTCGATCGCGGGTAAGTATCGCACACTGCAACGCTCAGTACGATGTCGTCCCCACACCAGCGGTTGTTTGACGGGATTCCGCGCGGTCGCTAGTATCAGTGTTTAGCACCATATAAGGTTGCGGCGCGAGAACCCGTACATCGCAACCTTTTGCGAGAAGTCATCTCGTAAATACTTCCTTGGGGGGCACGGCTTTTAGCCGCGCCGAAAGTGCCCAAATTTGAAGGTTTTTAACCCCGAGGTACGGCGGCACGCGGAGCCCAAGCCTTTATGAGATAGGTTCTACATTTACTTATGAAAGCAGCTTACTTCGATTGTTTTAGCGGTATCAGCGGCGACATGATCCTCGGCGCCTTGCTCGATGCCGGCTTGCCTCTCCAACAACTACGCGCTGAACTAAGCGCCCTCGCAGTCCCGGACTGGGAAATCTCCACTGAAAAAGTCTGGAAGAACGGCATGGCCGCCACTTACGCCAAAGTGCAAACGCAGGACACCAGCAGGCATCGTTCGCTAACCGTCATCCTGCAACTGCTCGAAAATTCAAAATTGCCCGCGCCCGTAAAAACCAACGCCACCGCCATCTTCCGTAGACTCGGCGAAACCGAAGCCACTGTCCACGACGTTCCGCTCGAAAAAATTCATTTCCACGAAGTCGGCGCCATTGACGCCATCGTAGACATCGTCGGCGCCTGCGTGGGATTCGCCGCGCTGGGCATCGAAAAATTTGCCTGCTCGCCGCTCAATGTCGGCGGTGGCACCGCGAAGATGGCCCACGGCGTCTTGCCCGTGCCGGCCCCAGCAACTGCCCGCCTCCTCCTGGGAAAACCCACATATTCCAACGGCGTGCAAAGGGAATTGGTCACGCCCACCGGTGCCGCCATCGTCGCCACCCTATGCGAATCCTTCGGGCCGCAACCGCCCATGACCGTTTCCGCCATAGGCTATGGCGCGGGCACCGCCGATCTCGAAAACCAGCCCAACGTCCTGCGCTTAATGATCGGCGAATCTGCCGCCAAGTTAACCGGCCTCGCGCACGAAACCATCTCCGTCCTCGAAGCCAATCTCGACGACATGAACCCGCAAATCTATGGCTACTTCCTAGAAAAAGCCCTCGCTGCAGGCGCCCTCGACGTCTTCGCTACCGCCGTCCAAATGAAAAAGAATCGTCCAGGAATGTTGGTCACGGTTCTCTGTCATCTGCCGGACGCCGAAAAACTAACCAAGCTCCTCTTCGAAGAGACCACCACGCTGGGTGTTCGCTCTCACAGCGCCGAGCGCCGCATCCTCCCACGCGAATTGGTAAACGTCTCCACCGAATTCGGCGAAGTGCGCATGAAAGTCGCCCGCGTCAACGGCCGCATCCGGCACGCCTCCCCGGAATTCGAGGATTGCCGTAAACTGGCAGAGCAGAAAAATGTCCCGTTACACCGCATAATGGAAGAAGCCTTGCGCCAATGGTCGCAACGCCAATCCTAAGCGAAGCGCCAGGGTAGCACCGGCGGCCCGCTGGCAAGCTGGGTTGCCCGATGGGCGAAGGGCCGAAGCGGGCGCTTTGGTAGTTTCTTCCAGGGGGTCGGACCTTTAGGTTCGACATTCACGCCCCAACTTTTAAAAAGGCTTTAGCCGCAGAATTAATCTTTTTTGCAAGAAAAGAGCAAACTATATCGGCATGCCTGACCAAAAACCAAAATTCTACTTAACCACGCCGATCTACTACACCAACGGCTTGCCGCACATCGGCCACACCTACACCACCGTCGTCGCCGATACCATTCGCCGCTACAAGCGCATGCGCGGTTACGACGTGGTCATGACCACCGGCACCGACGAACACGGTGTCAACGTCGAACGCGCCGCGCAAAAAGCTGGCATCCCCGAATCCGAATTCGTCGCCAACATGGCCGAAGCCTGGCGCAAACTCTGGGATGAACTCGGCATACCTGCCGACGAATTCATTCGCACCACCGATCTGAAGCACGTGCGCACCGTGCAATGGCTCTTCCGGCTTTGCCGCGAGAATGGCTACGTTTACAAAGGCCACTACACCGGCTTGTACTGCATCTACGACAACGCCTTCGTGAACGAGCCCAAGCCCGGCAACCTTTGCCCCGATTGCGAGCGCCCGCTGGAAACCCTCACCGAAGAAAACTATTTCTTCAAACTCTCGGCGTTTCAGAAGCCCTTGCTCGATTTCTACAAAAAAAATCCCGATTTCATTCAGCCCGAGTCCCGCAAAAACGAAATCATCAGCTTCGTCGAGGGCGGCCTGAAAGATCTCAGCATCACGCGCACCACCATCCGCTGGGGAATTCCCGTTCCCGGTGAAGAGCCTCATGTCTTCTACGTCTGGTTCGATGCCCTCACTTCCTATCTCAGCGCCGTAGGCGGCCCCGAATACGAAAAACGCGGCTACTGGCCCGCCGATCTTCACCTCGTTGGAAAAGACATCATCCGTTTCCACGCCGTCTACTGGCCCGCATTCCTGATGGCCGCCATGCTCCCGATTCCAAAGCAGATCTGGGCTCACGGCTGGTTCCTCATGGACGCCGCCAAAATGAGCAAGTCCAAGGGCAACGTAGTGCTCCCGCGGCCGATCGTGAACATGGTCGGCATGGACGCTCTCCGCTATTTCCTCCTGCGCGAAGTGGTCTTCGGCCAGGACGGCAACTTCAGCTACGACGCGCTGGTCACCCGCTACAACAGCGACCTAGCCAACGGCCTCGGCAATCTCGCCAGCCGCACCGCCACGCTCATCGAGAAGAATTTCGCCGGCAAAATTCCCAAGCCCGCAGCACTCTTGCCCCAAGACGAAGCGCTCGCGAAAGATACGCAGAACGCCATCGGCGAAGTTCTTGAGCGTTACGAAAAACTCGAATTCGGACGCGCCCTCGAAGCCAACTGGTCCGTGGTCGCCGCCGCCGACAAATATCTCACCAGCGAAAAACCCTGGGCGCTAAGTGCCAGTGAAGCCGATCAAGCCCGCAAAGCCACCATTCTCTGGACCACCGCCGAACTCCTGCGCATCGTAACCGTGCTCGCGCATCCGGTGCTTCCGGACAGCACCGCAAAGGTCTGGACACTTCTCGGGCAAAGTGGCACCGTGGCCGCATTTGGATTGGATGGATTGCGTTGGGGACAACTGGCGCCGGGCACCGCGCTAGGCAAGCTGCAACCGTTGTTCCCGCGTGTAGACAAAACCGAAGCAATCGAAAGGATCGAAGCCATGACCGAAGAAGAACGCAACCCAGCACCAGCAGCCACACCAGCTCCCGCTCCGGCAGCAAGCGCCCCCGCAGCCGGAGCAGCTGCAGCCGCTGCCCCCGCGGGCACCGCGCAAATCGGCATTGACGATTTCACCAAAGTCGAAATGCGCGTGGGCGAAGTGAAAACCGCCGAACGCATCGCAGGCGCCGACAAACTCCTCAAACTCACCGTGGACATCGGCACAGAAATCCGCCAGATCTGCGCAGGCATAGCCCAATTCTACGAACCGGAAAAACTAGTGGGCCGCAAAGTAGTAGTAGTCGCAAATCTTGCCCCGCGCAAACTCCGCGGCGTAGAATCCAACGGCATGATAGTGGCCGCCTCCGTAGGCCCCGATGGCCGCCCTGTCCTGGCCGGCTTCCACGAAGAAGTAGAAGTAGGAGCCAGGCTGAAGTAACTTGGAGTGCGGCGACTCGTCGCCGCTTTACGGTCTAATCGACCGCAACCAGTCAAAATCTTAAGCAAGATCGATCGCACGAGAGAAAGCTTGCTGCTGCACTCATGCACCTAGTCGATTCCCACGCCCACATCGATGCTCCGCAATTCTCCGACGACCGCGAAGCCATGCTAACCCGCGCGCAAGCCGCAGGAATCACCACGCTTCTCGCCATAGGGACCGGCCCAGGCCCGGAAAAACTAGACGCCGCCCTTCCGTTTGCCGAACAACACGACTGGATCTACACCACCGTAGGCATCCACCCGCACGAAGCCAAAGAAGTAACTGCTACGCACCTCGAAACGCTGGCCCGCCTCGCCAAACATCCCAAAGTCATAGCCTGGGGCGAAATCGGTCTCGATTATTTCTACGATCACTCTCCCAAAGACACACAAGAAAAAGTCTTTCGTCAACAAATGGAACTCGCTCACGCCGCCAAGCTTCCCATCATCATCCACTGCCGCGACGCCTGGACGAACACCCTGCGTATCCTCGAAGAAGCCTGGAAGCCCACCGGTCTCGGCGGCATCCTCCACTGCTTCACGAGTACGCTCGAAGATGCTCATCGCGGTCTGGACATGGGCTTCCTCGTTTCCTTCGCAGGAAACTCCACCTATCCGAAAGCGCAATCCATCCGCGACGTTGCAAAAGTTCTGCCGCTTTCGAATATTTTGATTGAAACAGACTCTCCGTACCTCGCGCCGCAACCGTTTCGCGGCAAAAGAAATGAGCCAGCCTACGTGGCAGAGGTGGCCAAGGCCCTCGCGAGTGTGAGAGACTTATCGGTCGGAGAAATCGCCGCAGCTACATCCGAAAATTTCCGGCGGTTTTTCCGACTCACCCAGCCGGATTCGTCGCCGGCTGCAGGGTCCTGCTAACACAGGGAGGCAGGCCCGGGAGCGCCCATATCGCATTACTCACGGCCAGAGAAATTTTTGAATTGGTGCGCGAAGACCTCGCCAGGGTCGAGCAGGAATTGTCCCGCCAGAGCACCTCTGCGTTCGAACCCGTAGCGGAAATCACCAGTTATTTGTTAGGCGGGGGAGGGAAGCGGCTCCGCCCCGCTCTACTGCTTCTTTGTCATGGATACGCCGCAGGACGCAGTCGGGACGCAGGGAGCGCCATAAAATTGGCCGCCGTAGTCGAACTCCTCCACAGCGCCACCTTGATTCACGACGATGTAATCGATAGCGCCGACACCCGCCGCGGCCGCCCCTCCGCGAATTCCCGCTGGGGTAATCATCGCAGCGTTCTTGCTGGCGACTGGCTGTACATGCAATCGTTTCAAATCGCGCTCGAAGAACGTAATTTCCATGTCCTCGACATCTTGATCGACCTCACCCAGAAAATGGTTGAAGGCGAACTCATCCAGCTCGCCAAAATCGGCCGCATGGACATGAACGAAAGTGACGCCCTCCAACTCGCCACTTACAAAACCGCCTGCCTCTTCAGCGGATGTGCGCGCCTCGGCGCCACGCTCGGTGGCCTCGAAGGTCGGCAGGAGGAAGCCCTCGCCGAATACGGCCGTTACTCCGGCCTGGCCTTCCAACTAATCGACGATCTTCTCGATTTCACTGCCTCCAGCGAGCAATTGGGCAAGCCGGTCATGAGCGACCTCAAAGAAGGCAAAGTCACGCTCCCGCTGATCTACGCCATGGAAAACGGCCATCGAGAAGCCCGCTCCCTCGTTGCCCGCGTCCTCGAAGAAAAAGAATTTGTCTCCGTCCAACCCGAAACTCTCGTTGCCCTGGTCCGCGATTCCGGCGCACTCGATCGCACCCGCAACCTCGCTCACGATTACGCACGCCGCGCCAAACAATGCATCAACGAGCACGCCGACTCCGAATACGCCCGCGCCCTACTGATGGTCCCCGACTTCATCCTAGAGCGCGAAAACTAGCCCCCCGGTGGCGCTGGCCGCCGGCCGGCGTTTGGAGTGCGGCGGCTTGCCGCCGTTTTCACAACGTAATCGGCGTGACGCGTAATTTTCTACCCATCGCGATTTTTCTCTTGCGTCTCCAGTTTTCCTCTTCTTTGTAGGGCGGCTTTAGGCCGCCCTTGCTGGGTTTCTTGCTTGTGTAGGGACCGCCTTCCGAGGCGGTCCGCCAATTCAACTTCCGACACCGTTTGCAGGACTTCTGCTCGCCGTATATAACAACAACATGCTCCCCTTCAAACTCATCTACCACGAAGGCTATGACCTCAACCTCGGCCCTCACGTCTTTCCGTCCCAAAAATTCCGCCTGATCGCCGAAAAACTAAAATCCGCCGCCATCGCACAAGATGCCGACTTCCTCCGCCCTAATGCCGCCGCCGACTCCGACATCCTCCGCGTCCACACCGAGGATTGGGTAGGCAAACTAAAAACCGGCACGCTAACTGCCAGCGACATCATGAAGCTCGAAGTCCCGTACTCCGCAGCCCTCGTCCGCGCCTTCTGGCTCGCGGCGGGCGGCACCATCCTCGCCGCTCAATCGGCCATGAAAGACAGCTTCGGCTGCAATCTCGGCGGTGGCTTTCATCACGCCTATCCCGGCCACGGCGAAGGCTTCTGCGCCATTCACGATGTGGCCGTAGCTATTCGCTACTTGCAATCCACCGTCGCCATCAAGAAAGCCATGGTCGTGGACACCGATGTCCACCACGGCAACGGCACCGCTGCAATTTTCGCCAAGGACGAATCGGTCTTCACTCTCTCCATCCATCAAATGAACAACTACCCGGCCTACAAGCCGCCCTCCACGCTGGACATAAACCTGGAAGACGGTGTCGGCGACGAAGAATACCTCGGCCTCCTGCTACCTGCAGTTCATCAATGGCTCGACCGCTTCCAACCCGAAATTCTTTTCTACGTGGGCGGCGCTGATCCCTACCGCGAAGACCAACTGGGCGGATTAGCTCTCACCCTAGCCGGACTAAAGCAGCGCGACGCTGGCGTCTTCGCCGAAGCCCGCCGCCGTGGTATTCCCGTAGTCACCACGCTAGCCGGCGGCTACGCACGCCGCCTCGAAGACACCGTGCAAATCCACGTCAACACCATCCTTGCCGCCCAGGAAGCCTGCAGTATCGCAACCAACACGTAATCGCAATCTGTTTTCCGCAAAAATCTTCTTTTCCTTTTTCCGTTTTTGCGTCAATCTTTACCCACTGCTGGTTTCGTGGTCAGGACCGGGCCTGCTCCGCGCGCGCACGCGGTGGCAACATTTGTTTCATCCTCTCAGGCCCAATATCCAAAGGCTCACGCGGGCGTCGTGCTTCAGGAGAGCGCTCCCGCTAAAAGTGAAACCTTTGTTTCACAGGTCATCGTCGGACGCTCGCCTTCCCAGGAGGGATTGCATCGCCATGCAACTTCGTCAACTTACCTTGCGCGAAATTCATCTCAAGCTCGTTCATCCGTTCGAAACCAGCATGGACCGCGTCATCGAACGCCACATCATCCTTGTCGAAGCCGACGTCGACGGCCTCATCGGTTGGGGCGAATGTACCGCCGGCGAAGGCCCTTTCTACAGCCCCGAAGACACTGAAACGTGCTGGCACATCATCACTAAATTTCTCTGGCCCCTCCTGAAAAACAAACAATGCGCGAGTGCCTCCGAAATCTGGGGCCTGCTGGAACCGGTTCGCGGCCACTCCATGGCCAAAGCGGCCGTCGAAACCGCCATCTGGGACGGCGAAGCCAGACAAAAAAATCTTCCTCTCTGGAAACTTCTCAACGGCACGCAAACCGAAATCCCTTGCGGCGTCTCCATCGGCATCAAGGACACCATCGAAGAACTGACTGCCACCGTAAAGCACGAACTATCCGCCGGCTACCAGCGCATCAAACTCAAAATCAAGCCCGGTAAGGATCTCGCCGTCGTCCAGCGTATTCGCCAGGAATTTCCGCGTATCAAGCTTTCTGTCGACGCCAACTCCGCCTATCGCAAGCAAGATCTTTCGCTCCTCAAGCAACTGGACGCCTTCTATCTCATGATGATCGAGCAGCCCCTCGGCTGGGACAACCTCTTTGGTCACGTCGAAATTCAGAAAGCCCTGCAAACTCCCATCTGCCTCGATGAATGCATTCACACCTACGAACAAGCCGAAGCCGCCATCGCTCTCGGCGCCTGCAAAATTATCAACATAAAACTTGGGCGCGTAGGCGGCCACCACGAAGCCCGCCGCATTCACGATCTCTGCCAGTCCAACAACATCCCCGTCTGGTGCGGCGGCATGCTCGAATCCGGCATAGGCCGCGCCCACAACATCGCCATGTCCACACTTCCAAATTTCTCTCTGCCGGGCGACGTCTCCGCCAGCAAGCGCTACTGGCACGAAGACATAGTCGAGCCCGAAGTAACGGTCAGTCCCAACGGCACAATAAAAGTCCTCACCACGCCAGGCATAGGCTACGCCCCCCGCCCAGACCGCATCGACTCCCTAACCACCCGTAAACTCCACCTAAGGTAATCTCCCGCGAACGACGTGAAAGTCGACTCGAGGGTGGGCTCCTACGATCCCACCGCCTCCAAACTTCTTCTCCGCGTTCCTGGACTTTCTTTCCGTCTTTCTTTCGGTTTGTTTTGCGTGCCTACCCGCCGGTGTCGCGGATGGGCTCTTTACTCCGTCATCCGACCGAAGTGGCTGGTGTTCGCGCCGCGCGAACACGAGTTACGAAGCGGAGGAACCTTCCGTCCGCCGTAAATCCGGCTCAATCTCCTTCCGTCCCTGGACCTCCCGTATAATCTTTCCCAAATGTTCCCCGACCTCCTCCCGTGCGCATAACCAACTCCTCCGTCCCCGCACCCTCGCGCGCCACTCTCATCATTTCCATCACGCTGGTCATGGCCATCTGGGCCTACAATTTCCTCGTCGTAAAAATTGCCCTCCGTTATCTCCCAGCAGTTACGCTGGCATCGTTCCGCGTAGTCCTGGCTTCCATCCTCATGCTTTGCATTGCTCCGCTCTGCCGCCGTCTTCCAGCCTTCCAATCGATGAAAGGGCAGCGAATCACCGCCCGCGATCTTTGGACCTTTGCGTATCTCGGCTTTTTCGGCGTCACCATCAATCAACTCTGCTTCACCATCGGCCTGCGCTACACCGACGTCACTCACTCTTCCGTCATTCTCGGTATGGGCCCGATCTACTCACTTGCTCTCGCCGTAGCCCTCGGGATGGAAAAGCCCACCGTCCGCAAAGCCGCAGGCATGCTCATCTCGCTCGTTGGAGTCACACTCATCGCCACAGGAGGTTCTTCCCCGCATCGCGCCCCAACGCTTCTCGGCGATGCCATCACCTTCTGTGGCTCGCTCGGCTTTGCCCTCTACGTAGTGCTCGGCAAACGCGTCGCCGCAAAATACGACGCCATCACCATGACCACCTGGAACTTTATTTTTGGTGGATCGCTAGTCGTCCCGCTGGCCATCTATCAAGCCGCAACCTTCAGTCCCGCTGCGGGGTGGCGCGCCGTTCCCTGGCAAGCTTGGGCCGCTCTCGTCTACGTCGCGCTCTTCAGTTCCACAATCGCCTATCTGGTCTACTTCTGGCTCCTCCGCTATCTCGAAGCCTCGGAAATCACATCCTTCTCCTACCTGCTCCCCATCTCCGCCTCGGCCCTAAGCATCCTGTTCCTGGGCGAACGCGGCTCCTGGCTCGAACTCCTGGGCGCCGCCCTCGCCTTCCTAGGCCTCTACGCCATCGAATCCACCCGCTGCTAACTTTGGAGTGCCGCGGCTCGCCGTCGTTTTCACCGCCACAAAAGCAACACCAGCGCTTTGCACCTGCACCTTTATGCTGCCTTCCCAGGCGGTCCGCCAACGCCAGAGAGTCCACAACACAAAAATTTGAGGGTGCATGAAAACGCCACCGATTCAAAGTTGTGGTGGCCATCGGGCAGCATGTCACATATGAACAACCTGAATGATCCGTCTCGCTGACAGAACCTGGTGATACACAACCACGGGCGGGTGAACAAGTTAGCGCACCGGTGGTCTTTCCGGACACGCTCGCCCGTTTCCGGAAAGCGCTTCAGCAACTCGATGTGATCCAGCAGAGTGTTTCCAAGGTGAGCGGCTGCTTGGCCGTTCTCTTCAGCGATGTAACCAACAATATCCGCGAAATCTTTTAGCGCTCTTTTTGTGAAGTGGACTCGGTAATCCACTGTGGCATCCGTTTCCGAATTTCCTCGAGGGGTGTCGCCCGTCCGGCCTTCGCGTCACAGGCCTTCATCGATAGTCGCCGGCGTGGCGGCGTCTTCAGAATCCGGGGCAGACATCTTTGGTTTCAAATCTTCAGTCTTGGCCATGCCTGGATCCCAAATCCAATTATCGTTCGGCGCAATAAGCCACGCCTTCTTGACCATCAGTGGCTTCCGCGAAGCTCCTGCTTACGAACTCACCCCAAAATCTCTCCGCTCTTCCCGCCCCACTCCTCCGGCGCCACATCCGCAATGGATTGCGTAAACGTCCAGTGGTGCCCCGCGAAATCTTCAACCGAGTACTGTCGCTCTCCATAGGGATAATCCGTAGGCACCCTCAACATCTTCGCTCCATGTTTCTTCGCACGCTCGCAATGTCGATCCACATCCTCCACCCGCACCATCACCGAATGCCCGAACGTCCCCCAAGCTTGCTCCGTCAGCACGACCGCCCCATCCCCAACATTCAACTGCGCGCGATGGCTCCCCATACCGATGCGCAATGTAAACCCGAAAGCCTCGCACAGCCAGGCAGCGGCCTGCTCTACATCCGCATACGCAAGCTCCGGAATCACAGTACACCGCGGTATCGATCGGTTCGTCAGCATTTCGCCTCCAGCGATGCCCCTTTTCCGCGTCATTGTCATCCCGACCGGAGAGTCGGTGTAGTTTGCCGACCGACTCGGAGTGGAGCGATCGTGGCAACCACTTAACGATAGAAGGTTCACTTGGATCGTGCACATTTGCGCAAATTTACTGCGTGCCCCTCTACCTCAACCCCTCCCCCACATACAAATCCGACGTAATCCTGGTATACGCGAACACATAACTTTTTAAATCCTTCGAAAAATTCGGTGGCGCAGTATCCAGCAATCCCGTCGGGTCCGCCATCGTAAACGTCTTGTACAACGCGCGCTGCCCGGTAGCCAGATCAATGTTGTAGACGCGGTTAGGCAACTCCGTTCTTCCCACCAAAATATGTTTTCCATCGGGCGCCCACTGAATCGGCTCGTCTCCATCCACAGCGCCCGGGATCGGCTTGGCACCGCTTCCATCCAGCGGAAAAAGTACCGCCTTGCGTTCCGAATCCAGCATCGCCACGGTCTTTCCATCCTTGGAGATACAGCCGCGGTAGCGAAACAACACTCCTTCTGGCGTCAGCGGTTTCGGTTGTCCATTTTCTACGTTCTGAATCCACAGCCGAAGTCCGCGGTCGCCTTGCATGTTTCCCAGCTCCAGGATTTGTTTTTCCTCCGGCAGAAAATACGCCGCATGCACCTGCACATTTCCGGTGTCGATTTTGCGCGCTTCCCCCGCGCCTATCGGCAGCTTCATCAATACTGGTGTGCCGTCCGCCTGCGGCTGCATCGCCAACACCCACTTTGTGTCGGCCGAAAATGTTGCATACACTCCGTTGCCCAGAAGCACCGCTGGCGAACCGTCCGTTCCACGCACGTAAATCGCGCCTGTCTCTCCCCCGGCCTCACCGGTCTCGTCAAACGCCACCAACCGCCCATCGTCGCTGATGTCTCGCGATTGCGACCAGTCATGCCAACTCAAATCCACTTCTTTGCTCGCTCCCGGAGCCATCCCAGCAATCCCCGACCGCCAATCGTCTCGCGTAAACAGCACCTTTCCATCCGGTGCGATATCCTGTAGCGTCAACGTCCCCGTTCCCAGGTAAACGCCCCGGTCTTGCCCCTGCAAAGTTGCCGCTCGCAACTCACGGTTCGAACCCGATGTCGTTCCCGTGAACCACACTTCTTTTCCATCCGGCTGCCACGCCATTCCTTGGATGCTTACGTATTTCCCGCTGATGATTTTCCTGCTTCCATCCGCTCCCATGATCGCCACGCTTCCGCTGTCGTCTCTCGCCTGCGGATGATCCAGAAACGCCACCATCTTTCCGTCAGGCGACACCCGCGCGTGACTGATCCACCCTGCCGTCTCGTAGATGACTTTGCCCAGCGGATATTCCAACCGCGCCTTTCCCGCCACGCGCCGCACCGTCGCCAACGTGCTTCCGTCCGGCGACCAGTCGGCATATTCCACATTATCTTCAATTTCTCTTGGCGCTCCTCCGCCCTCCGGAGCGCGCGCCAGCATTCCTCCAAACTCAAATCCCTCAAATAATCGTCGGCTCACTAGCAACGCCATCTCACCCGACTTCGAAATTGCCAGTATGTCCGCTGCTTTCACGCCCAAAGCGCGCGACTCCATGCTCCCCGCACGCGCAACAAACACTTGCGGTGGTTCCGCGCTCCATGCTGCCGCATAAATCAGGTTCCCGTCCGGCATAAACCGCGCGTTCCGCACGTTACCTCTTCGGAACGTAATTCGATGCAGCTTTGCGCTGGCTTCTTTCTTTACGGGAACAAGCCGGGCTCCAATAGCTAATCCTCCTGCCAACAAAATCGCCGCCAATCCAGCCGCCCAGATCCATTTTCCTTTTGATCCTTGTGCTGGCAGGGAACTAGCCGTTGCGGACAATCCCGAAACGCTTTCCAGGTCAAACGCGATATCGTGCGCCGACTGAAATCGCCTTGCCGGCTGTTTCTCCATGCAGTGCCGCACGATGCGTTCCAGTGCCGGAGAAACGCTTCCCGTCTTCACCGCCATTTCCGGGGGCTCTTCGTTCAGAATCGCCGTCATCGTCTCCGCGCTAGTGCTTCGCTTGAACGCTCGCTGCCCGGTCAGCATTTCGTACAAAATACTTCCGAAACTGAAAATGTCCGACCGCTGGTCCGCCGCCTCGCCGCGCACCTGCTCCGGAGACATATATCCCACCGTCCCCAGCACCTTGCCCGCCTCGGTGTGATCCGCAGCATGCGCGCCGGAAATCGTTTCCGTCAGCGACTCCGCCTTGTGCAATTTCGCCAGTCCGAAATCCAAAATCTTCAGCCGCCCGTCGCGTGTCACAAAAATATTTTCCGGCTTCAAATCGCGGTGCACGATCCCTTGCTCGTGCGCTGCCGCCAAGCCGTTCGCCAGTTGCACCGCCAGTTCAATCGCGCGTCGCGTAGCCAGGCCAGTGCCCGGCACGCTCTCGCGCAACGTCGCACCTTCCAGCAATTCCGAAACGATGTAATGAACGTTCTCGGCCGTGCCGATGTCGTAGACCGAAACGATGTTGGGATGGTTCAGCGCCGCCACCGCGCGCGCTTCCTGCTCAAATCGCCGCAGTCGGTCCGTCTCGCGGGTAAACGATTCGGGCAACACTTTGATCGCTACATCGCGCATCAGGCGCGTATCGCGCGCGCGATACACTTCCCCCATTCCTCCGGCGCCAATAAGGAAAATGATTTTGTACGGACCTAACTGTGTATCAGGTGGGAAGGGCATGGACGCCGGCGATTATAGCTTGCCCTCGTGCTTTTGCCAGCCCCTTCACTGCCTAACAGCTTTCGGAAAAGGTTCTTCTTCGAGGCCGGGGCTTCAGAGTCTGTGAAGACCATCTTTTTTCGGACGACTTCACAGGCTGCGGAAAAATGCTTGGCACCGGGGGGCGGAGCTTTAGCTCCGACATTAACTGCTTCGCTCTCACTGGGCTTTTAGCCCCGGAAGGAACTAGTTCTTGCTTTTTCCCCCGACCTGTTTATGCCGAAGCCGCGTTTGTCGCAGGCACGCACAAATATCCAGCAAACTCATCCACTGCGCGAAATCCAATTCGTTCGTATATCGGTCGACCCATCTCCGTCGCGTGCAGCACGCTTTCCTGCACTGCATACTTTTGCTTCATAAACGCATCCATGTGCCGCAGAATCGCTTCCGCATAACCGCGTCCACGAAACTCCATGTGCGTAGCCATCCATCCCACGTACGAAACGCCCTCGACAAACGTCACCGACCCTGCCGCCACCGCCTTGCCATTCTCATACAGCAAAAATCCGTGATTCGGCGGCCGCCACAAGTTCAGGCACGTCATCGCCTCTGCGTCTTCCAGCGACATACCATGCGCCTCCGCGTTCAGTCGCGAAATCGCCGCCGCCATCTCCAAATCCCTGACCTCGCGAATATCTAATTCCTTGGCACCGCGCTTTGGCGCTGCCAGTTCACCAGCTACCATCCCCGGCATCCGGAACAACGGCTCCACTCCAGCGGCAGAATTCACGCGATCGCTCCGCACAAACAATAATCCCGGAATCCCGCGCGCCGTCAGGATCTGCCCAAATTCCTTCATCAACCGCTTCAATTCTGCTCCGTCGAGCACCTCCTCCGTCTTCGGATAAGCCGAATTGAACAGCGGCACCGCAATCCCACCGCAATCAACATCCATATCCGCATGTTTCGCCGCAAAACTCGTGGGAAATGCCTCCGCGTACGCCCGCCAAGCTGCCATCAAAACCCTCTTAGTATCCCTAACCATGCGCCACATTCTACACCGTGAATCAAATGGTCGCCGGGATCCCGAAACTTGAGCGTGTTCCACCCTTTGCGCAGTCGTTTCTCGCAAAGGGTGGGTCCTTACGCTCTGCCGTCTGCCGATCTCTTCTTCTCCACGCTTTCTTTTTCTTGCCTTGTAGGGACTGCTTTTTGAGGCGGTTCGCCGAGCCGCTCACAATCAGAAATCCGTGAGCGCACCGCAGTTTCATCCTGACGCGACGCGCATTCTCTTCCGGCGCCCGAGGCGCGGCAGGTGCGCTTCGTACACATCCACCCGGCGTGGCGCCCTCGCCTGTGCTAACGTAACTCGAACTCACTACCAATCTTCGGAGGCACCCAACGTGCCCAACATCCCTCTCCGCTCCGGCGGACCCAAAGCCCGCGTCGCCGTCATCCCCGGCGACGGCATCGGCAAGGAAGTCACTCCCGTCGCCGTTCAAGTCATCAAAGCCGCCACCGCCAAACGCAACCGCCCCATCGAATTCGTCGAGTTCGATTGGGGCGCCGACAAATATCTCCGCGAAAATATCTCTCTGCCCGAAGGCGCGGTCGAAATGCTCCGCGACGAATTCGACGCCATTTTCTTCGGCGCACTGGGCGATCCCCGCGTCCCTTCCAATCAACACGCCGCCGACATCCTCCTCGGCCTCC
>Ga0210384_10003731_pt1 | contig 17411 bp, 15 predicted proteins | sample IncBWH2MmetaG_FD_160574 | JGI IMG/M metagenome (GOLD analysis project Ga0210384, IMG submission 160574) | Forest soil microbial communities from Barre Woods Harvard Forest LTER site, Petersham, Massachusetts, United States - Inc-BW-H-2-M | ecosystem: Environmental > Terrestrial > Soil >...
GAGATCCTTCTGAACCTTTCGTCCCGGATCGGAAAAAAAGGTCCAATGAGCCCCGACGCCGTCGCGGTACTCATTCGTCAGAAGCATGTTGTCGGTACTGATGGTGACGAGCCTGGAATAACCGACTTCCATCTCGTGGTGAAGTTGGACCAGACCCTCGGCCTGGCGCCGATCCTTCGGGCAGAATCCTCCCCGGCTAAGCACAAGTATCATGGGGTCTGGCCCCTGTAGATCGGAAAGCTTCCGACGTTTGCCCGTGTGATCGGTCAGCTCATAATTGGGGAATACTGCTCCCGCTACAATGTCGGTTCTCATGCGGTTCAGCCTCCTCCTAAAGCTTTGATCCACCGTCCACAGGGACACTGGCACCGGTGATCCAGCGCGCCTTGTCCGAAGCCAAGAACGCGATTACATCCGCGACGTCTTCCGGCTTGCCGATTCGCTTTAGGGCTTGCATCCCAAGAGCAGCCTCACGGCCTGCTTCAGTCTTAGTGAAGTTCGACATGTCCGTATCGATCACACCGGGCGCGACTGCATTCACCCGGATACCGCGGGGCCCAAGAATGGCAGCCCAGTTTTTGACCAGGGTCTCTAACGCTCCCTTGGTCGCACCATAGGCGAGCAGCGAAGGGTTATCCAAGCCGGGTTTGCCAGCTACGGCACGGGCGCCGAGCGAAGAGATGACAATTATGTTCGACCTTTCACTCAGGATGGGCAGGAGTTGCTGCACTAGGAAAAACGGACTTCGCACATTCGTTGCAAAGAGATTGTCAAAATCCTCTACCGTAAAATCCGCGATGCGTGCCGCCTTGCTGATTCCGGCGTTGAGCACAAGCACATCCAATCGATCACCGACGATGGATCGAACTTCCTTTGCCAGCAGCATCGCTCCCTCTGGAGTTCCCAGATCTGCCTCTATCGCGTCTGCGTGGCCCCCTTTTGAGTGAATACTCTCGACCAGAGATTGGGCTTCCTGGGCGGAGCGGCCGTAGTGAACCAATACATGTGCACCCGTCTCAGCAAGCGCCAACGCAGTGGCTCGTCCAATCCCACGGGAAGCGCCCGTCACCAGTGCAGTTTTGTTGTGCTGAACCACTTTTACCCTCACTGTTGCAAGACCCTCCGGTCGCGCGTTCACCTGGTGCGATGTCCATAGGAGACAACTCCCGAATCAGGAAAGGAGGAGTCTCGATCAATAATGAGTTCAGCGTTATACCAATCCTCTTCTGGCGAACCGTTAGGACAACCCCGCTCTCGCCAGAGGTAGTAAGCTAATTCCGCGATTGCTCGAACTCGATCTTCAATTGAACGAAATGTAGTCATCAGCGCGATTCCTCGATTCCAATTTGGGGATCTATTGTAGGAGCGCGAGGGCCGCTCTCGCGCAATCGACGTCGTTCTGCACGGTGGGCGCCCCGCTCAGCCCGATCGCCCCGACAATTTCTCCTTCCACCTTAATGGGAAACCCCCCACCCCACGCCGCCATACGCGCAAGCGTGGGGATGCCGGCCAAAAGTGACGGGTCGCTTTTGATAAAGTTGAAAAACTCCTGAGTGGAGATGCCGAACAGAGCCGTGTAGGCTTTATTCAGCGCCATCTCAATGGTGGGGAGCGGGGCCCCATCCATCCGGCCAAAGGCCTTGAGATTGCCCCCGTCATCGAGAATCGCTACGTTCTCGCTAACGCCAATTTCTCTGGCTTTCGCCACGGCTGCATCCACCATTTTCTGTGCTAGCTCAAAAGAGATGCTATGTTTTTTCACCACGTTAGCCATCGGACTCCCTCCTCTACTTGATATGTATTGCGCGTTGATCATCACTGGCCCGCCGAAACTTCGCCGAGATTTTCAACGTAACTTCGTGTGCCTTGGTTCAGGCATTCATTCCGCCATCCACGGTAAGATTCGCCCCGGTAATGTACGAGGACTCGGGACCGGCGACGAACGCCACCATCGCCGCGATTTCATCGACGTTCCCATAACGGTCGAGTGCTGTGGCTGCCTTCTGTGGCACGGCCCAGTCGCCCGCGGCGGGATTCAATTCCGTGTCGATCGGACCAGGCTGCACGTTGTTGACCGTGATGCCCCGGCTCCCGATCTCTCGTGCCAGCGCCTGAGTGAACATCTTGACGGCTCCCTTCGTGCCCGCGTATGGCACAAGCCCGGGCGCAGCGACACGCTCACCCACGGCCGAACCGATCATGATGACGCGACCACCGCTCTTCATGTGCTTCAGCGCAGCCTGCGTCGCGACGAATACACCGCGGACATTGATGGCAATCACGCGATCCATCTCCTCCAGCGTCGCCTCCTCGAACGGTTTCGGAATGGCCGTGCCGGCGTTGTTCACCAGGACATCCAGTCGGCCGAAAGTTGCGACGGTCTTTTCGACCGCGGCTTCGACGGCACCGGCATTAGTGGCGTCCGCCTGAATTGCGATAGCCTTTCCGCCATCGCGTTCAATCGCCTTCACCACGGCTGAAGCCGCGCTGGCGTCCTTCGCGTACGTGATGGCCACGCTCGCTCCATCCGCGGCCAGACGTTTCGCGATCGCAGCGCCAATGCCCCGCGAACCGCCGGTAACGAGTGCCACTTTTTCGGTTAACTTAGCCATGTGACCTCCTATACTTTTCTGTGAGCGATTCACTGCTCTACTGATTCAACTGGACTGTTATCTGGCTCGTAGTGCTATCTGATGCGTGATTTCTGCAAGCAGATTTAGCACTCCGGGGAATGCCAGCTATTCTCAATAGGAATGCATAACGCAGAGACCTCGTTTAGAATCCATTCCATAGAGGAATATGGAGGCTGCTATGGACAAATTCGATGCAATGCAGATGTTCGTCCGAGCAATCGAAAAAGGGAGCTTCTCTGCTGTCGCAAAGGAACGTGGAATTGGTCAACCTGCGGTGAGCAAACAGATCGCCGCCCTTGAAGATGAACTCGGCACCGAACTCATTCACCGCACCTCTCGTTCCATCGCACTGACGGAGGCAGGCCGCGACTTTTACGAGTCTTCTTTGCGCATTCTCGACGACTTTGAAAACGCGACTTCACGAATCGGTCGAGGCCAAACTGCACCGAAAGGCCTCATTCGTGTGACCGTTGCTCCCACGTTTGCCCGCCTCCACATGGTGTCAAAGCTGCCTGCTTTTTTTGCTGCTTACCCCGATATGGCGGTTGAGATGGCGGCATCGGAGAGCCCGACAACGATCATCGAAGACGGCTTTGATTTAGCTGTCCACTCAGGCGATCTTCCAGACTCGACTCTCGTTGCGCGAAGATTCGCGCAGACGATGACCATTCTCGTCGCCACTCCTCAATACCTCACACGCTTTGGTGCACCGGAATCCCCGGAAGAACTCAAACACTTTCGATCGGTCGTCTTTGTCGAGCGGGGCTCCGCACAGCCGTGGAGCTTTGGCTCTGGACAGAGCGCCACGCGCGTTATCCCCACAGGAGTCTTTCGAACCAGCGATATCGAACAGATGCGGATGGGTGTCCTTGAACATCTGGGGATTGCCCAGGCGCCAGCATGGCTCTTCGCCGCAGAACTCAGAGAAGGCACCGTCATCCGTCTTCTGACTGCCTTTGAGCGAACAGTGCCAATCCTTGCCGTACGGCCTGCCAGCCGCCGGCTGTCCACCAAAGTTCGCATTTTCATCGAGCACCTGGAGAAAACTTTCGCGCTCTGTTCCCAGTTCAATCCACGCCCCAGCTAACCCGTGGAGGGATGCTCGGCCATGAAGGTCAGTAACTTTAAGTCGGCTTGCTGCGGCCAGAAGAACTTCTTGCGGTAACAGGCGGGATTCACCAGGGTCAACAATGACGGCGCGGCGATAGTGGGTCATTTTCGGATAATCCGCAATATAAGAGGGCGTTGACAACCTGACCAGCGAACAAAGCGGGTCCGAGGAATACTTCCGGTTTGCCAACTATCCGGGAGTGATCGCGTTGCAGTTCGAAGCGAAATGCCGAGTGCGTCCACTTTTGCAGATAGCGGTTGCACGGACAAGTTGGCGCAGGACCCCGCGTTGGGATCAGTCAACACAACGCGAATCTTGGCGGATGTTCTTGGTACGTCTAAGGAGTTCTGCTCACTTCGCCAGTGAACCGGCTACTCGTCCCTGGCACGGGTTGGATTCTGGGTCAGGAAAGGGTCACGAGCGGCCGCAAGCCCTCCGTTTATGAACATTTCTCGACTCCGGCCATTCTGCAGAATTATCGAGGAGATTTGTCCCGAGCTAGAGAGGTCGAATGGCTCACGAGAATGGTCGAATCAAAAGCAGGGTAGTAATGGAGTGGCATCTGGTCTTCAGTTCGGGGCTTGATATGCAAGCCGGGAATGTCAGGTAGGCCATTGGTCTGATCGGTCAGCGTTAGGCGCGGAGCATCGGCGAGGCCCACGGCAATGTCCAGTTCAATTCCATCTGGAGGGGGAACAGCATAGTAGAAACCCCAGAGCCGGTCATTCGGCTCAACAGTCTTGGACAGAAGCTTTTTACCGCCGATCGTCGCGCGAAGAACGGTCACCTTCTCAAGTGCCACCCACAGCACATCCGCATGCCGCAAAGAAGTCAGTCGCAGGCGCAAAATGCGCTCGTTGCCCGATACGGAGTCGTCCAACGTCACGATTTCCGGTGCCGGCAATTTCACTGGCGGAGCGTCAGTTTTCAAGACCGACTCTCCTCCCGGCGTAACGAATATGTCGATCTTGTCGCGTTCGATGCTGCCCGTCAGAAACTGCGAAGTCCAACCATCGGGCCTTTCATCCAAACTGATCCATGAACTCTTGCCGGTATCCGCATTCAACCAGTAAGCAAGGCTATCCGGCCGAGGATGCAGGGCGTCGTAGCCACTGTGAAGGGCGCCGAACGAAATGAAGCTGAGGCTCAGGACTGCGCAGGCTCCTGGAAGGAGCCATTTGCGGCGCGCCGTCATCACCTCAAGCTGTGGCGCCAACAGTGCAAGCAAGACCACAGTGAAAACGGTGAGAGAGACCATGGTCTGCATGGGACCCGGCTCCAGGATGGCGAAAACCGCGATGAGAAGAGTGAACAGAAAAACCGGTACGCCCGCGCAAATCAATAGGGCTATCTTTAGTGAGTTTGAATCAGGTCGGTCTAAGACAAATCCCAGGCCGAGTGGGGGCAACGCGAAGAGGAGAGGCCACATAAGCAGAAAGCTCGCGCCTGGCGCGAAGAAATAGGTAAGAACCAACAGCGCCGTGCACAGGAGGAAAGCGCCCGTGGTTAGTTCTGTGGCGCTTGCCTTGCGGCGGAAGGTGACATACAGCGACGATGTGGCTGCGATGGTGAGCGCTAGGAAACCCAAGGCATATGTTTGGGCGTTGTAGGCGGACTCAAAGGAACTGTTCACCAGATGGAGCGCCTGGAGCACCCACCAAAGAAAAGCAACCGCCCCGCTTGCCGTAACCGCCGCTGCCGGCCAGAGCAGCAAACTCAATCCTAGACCACGCCCACTCAGGCGCCCGCGTCTGAAAGCAAGTAGCAAGACACCAAAAAAAAGTGCGAGCGTGATAATCATCAAGGGCAGAACCCAGGTCATCGGATAGATGATGAGTCGTCCGAAAAAAGCAAAGTAAACGAGGCGGTGCTCCACACGAGTGCGCTTGAGATCCAAGTCCGCGAGATCACGTGCGACAGCCAACGTGTAATTTCCTTCGCCCTGAATACTGCGGGGATCGAGATTCTGGAGATTATCCATCCTTGTGTGATAGGCGGTTTGGCAACCGCTATAACCTCCTTCCAGCGTGGGGATCGCGGAATCGAGTTCCGTGGAATCGAGGCCCGCAAACCTGGGGAAGAGATCAAGGGAAGCCGTGAGTGGGTGGGGAACGGCTTTGGCGATCTCGCGGACCAACCATTCGTGGAGGCGCTTTGTTTCGCTGATGGAGGCCAGGCCGCAGCTGCCTCCGGCATCTAGGTTTAAAGCTACGGATATCTCCTTCGCCCACGGATGCTCGTCCACGAAAGCCTGCACTCCCACCGTTCCGAGTTCTTCCCCATCGGTGAACACAACGACCACATCGTTTCTCAGTGGGGTACCGCTACGCAGAGCGCGTAGCGTTTCGAGCAGCGTCACAACTCCTGAACCGTCGTCGGTGGCGCCTGGAGCAGGGGCGACCGAGTCGTAATGCGCCACCAAGAGCACAACTCCAGTGCTGTTGCTTCCCTTCAGGCGGGCCAAGATGTTCTCTACGGTTCCGGCCCCATAGGGACCTGGAAAAACGTCCATTAAACTGGCGACACCAGTCCTTTGAATCTGCGGTTCCAATCCTTCGTGCTTCAGCTGTTCCACGAGATAATCGCGTGCGCGCGCGTTTGCAATCGAGCCGGTCGGATGGGGCTCACGGGCAATGACTTTCAAGTGTTCAATAGCGCGATCGGCGGAGAAGTCCGTCGCTGGAGCAGACGCAGGAACAACGGCAGGAGGTACGAGATAGCTAACGGCGATAATCGCCAGAGACAAAATGAAAATAAAAGTAAGGAGGGTCTCCTTGAAAGAAATCGACGAAGCAGACGCACTCATTGGCACTCCGACTCCTGCTTTCCCGACGAGCTCGGTTCAGGGATAGGCGTCCCTTCAATCGGGCAATCGGTCACCTTTAGGCTCACCAAGCCAGAAACTCCCGATTAGCGACCCAGTGTAAGCGAGGACGGCAAGCGTGCCGGCCGAGTAGGCAAGACGAGCAGTCGCGCTGGCACCGGGCATGATGTTGGCGAGTTGCGTGGTGAGAAGCACTCCCGACGCACCGATCACGCGGGCTCCAATGTTGATTGCGAAACTCTCGCCGGTGCCACGCAAGTGCGTTGGATACACCCTGGGCAGATAGTTGCCCCAAAGGCTAAACGGCCCGTTCAACAGTAGACCAGCAAGGAAGATCCCACATTCAAGCAATCGCAAGCTATGTGTCACGGCAAAAAAATAGACGCAGGAGAAGACAATCAATCCGGGAAGCAAGAAAACGCGCAAGAGGCGCCTCTGGGTCGCGATTCGAACTACAAGGAAAACAAACAGCAAGCGGCCAACAATCGTGCCAAGCTCCTGAAACAGTTGGACGCCACTTACTGTCTGCTCAACCAGGCGCGGCGGCAGACTTCGCACCTCGGGAAGACCAGGAACCATGCGAGGAGTTTGCAGAATGACCCCGGAAGCCAGGGCATAACTGCACGCCACCAAAAAGGTAGAGACCAAAGTGGTCTTTCGCAGAGCGGGCCGGAACAGTTCCGCGAGGCTCGGTCGCTTCAAGGTTCCTTGGGATTTCTTCTCCTGCCAGATCGGGGACTCCGGCAAGAACGGCCGTGCAAGGATGAGTGGAATCGCGGGGATCAGTCCGGACAATAGGGTATAGCGCCAAGCTTCGTGGCTGCCGTGGATGGCTGGAAACCGTTCGGCGTAGCTGACGGCAATATAATAGGCTCCCGTCACCATGAGCCCGCCAAAACCGAAGGCCGCCTGCGTATAACCCAGTACGGATTCACGCTGCTTGGGATTGGAGAAGAGTTCCGCCACCCACGCTACCCCGGCTACAAATTCGACACACACGCCGATGATGGTGGTGCAACGGAAAAACAATAGCTGCGGCAACGTAAGTGCAAAGCTGGCGGCACAAGCCGAGAGGGCATACAACATGATGCTCCACACCAAGACACGCCGGCGCCCCAAAAGGTCGGTGAGGTAGCCCCCCAGGAGCCCAAAGATACCCCCCGAAGCCAATGGTAAATAAAACAGCAGTCCCACCCAGAGGTTAGAACCGGGGCTGCCAGGCTTGAAGTTGCCGAGAGCTGCGAGTGCAGAACGGGCAATGAGCGGCAACACTAAAGTCTCGTAAAGATCGAACGCAAAGCCGAGTGCGGCTACTCCACAGATGACCCATTGCCGGGGTGTCAGGCGAGCAAAGGCAGAGCCCAGTTCCGAGTCTTTCGAGCCGTTAGTCAACTCATGCTCTCTTCTGTTAGTTCTCGCAAGAACCCATTCTCCACGTCAAGGGATTGGCCGCGGAATCTGCCTGGCCTTATTTCAATTCACGCGGTCTTGTGATACAAGTTCAAATATTTCACTAATTGTTGAGGATAATTCAGCAATGGATTTTACTTCCCGCCAGTTCCGGGCCTTCTTGCTGGTGGCGCAGCATCGAAGCTTTTCGCGCGCCGCGGAAGCCCTCTACATCACCCCATCTGGCTTGAGCGTTTTGATTCGAGAGCTGGAAACCCAGCTTGGATTCCGCCTGTTTGATCGGACCACTCGCCACGTCGGGCTGACAGCTTACGGCAATGAATTGCTGGGCGTTGTCCGGGAGAGTTTGGAAAAGGTTGATGGTACCGTCTCGCGTATCGGGCGGTCGGCAGCCGAAGCTAGCCACACCTTGTCCGTTGGCGCGCCGCCACTGGTCGCGGCCAACATATTGCCGGAAGCCATTAAGGAATTCCGCACCCACCGGCGCGACCTCCGAATCCAAGTGTTCGATGTTGGTGGACCTGCCCTCTCGCAGATGGTAGTGGAGGGCAAACTGAATATGAGCGTGGGTGCGTTTTTTGAGCCCGCGCCTGGAATCCGCCGGACTCCATTGTTTCGCTTTTCCTTGATGGTGATTCGCCCCGATGACGATCCGGCATTGCGCCGCACCTCTACCACCTGGTCGGCTCTGAAGGGAGAGCCGCTGATCTCGCTGGTGCCGGGTAGTGTCGTCCAGCAGTTCATCGACAAACATTTGGCCCGCGCCGGGGTTTTCGTTCCTCGGCGCGCCGTCTTCAATTATCTCGATACCATGATCGCCATGGTGGACGCGGGCGAGGGCATGGCCGTCATCCCGTCGTTCGTATTGCCCGCCTGCCGAAATCGCAGAGTTGCGATGAGCAAGCTGACTAATCCGGTTGTGAACGTGGACTTCTCGCGAATCAGCCTTCGTGGGAAAAAGCTGCCACCTGGCGCGGACGACTTCACATCATTCCTTCAGAGCTATATTGCCCGATGGGCCGGTCGCGCCGGCATTCTCTAATCATCGAAAAGCCGTCGCTCATCATAGCTCTGCGATCACGCGGACGGATCATGCCCGAGTGACGGGCTAACCGGAAACTGACCGACTACCGGCGCGCCCGCGAGGGGGCAGCTGGGCTGAAACATTCCCTTCTCGAAGAGTGCGTCGCCACTGTTTCAGATTCTTTCCACGGCAAGTACAGCGATATGCGCCAAGAGCCTCCGGTACTCAGCGGGTACGCTGCGGCCAGAAGAACTTCTTGCGGTAACAGGCGGGATTCACCAGGGTCAACAGTGACGGCGCGCTGGTAGTGGGTGATTTTCGGAAAATCCGACGCAATATAAGAGGGCGGTGACGACCTGACCAGCGAACAAATCGGGTTAGACAACTCAATATAAGCGCGTTTCTCGGTACTCCTACAGCCGACAGCAGTTACAATCAGGATCGCCCTTGACTCAAGAACTCCATAGTGCTTGCTAAGATGCATTCCGAGCTTTAGAGGGCCTTCTTCGAGACACGAGCGACCAACTCGTCTAATCTCGAAAGCAAAAGCTTGAGGATCGGAGATTCGTTCGACTTTTTGTAGCCGAGGACGAGCTCGATAGTTGGCGTGTCTCCCTTGAGAGGCCGACTGGTTACAGACGAAAGGAGAAAGTTCTGCGCGTAAGCAGGTAACAGCCCTACGCCGCCTGTCGACGCTATTAAGGACATTGCCATGGCCAGGTTATCCACCTCGTGAGTCGGCTTGATATTGATTCCAGACCGCTTTAAATAGTTGTCGATGACCATCCGCAACACAGGAGCCGTATCGTCCACGGTCACGAATGTCTCGCTTACTAGATCTCTCGGACCGATGGATTTGAGCGCAGCGAGACGGTGGTCCCTAGGCAAGACCACCATCATAGGCTCCTTGACGAGAAGACGGAACGCCAAGTCTGGCAGCCCTCGTTCCCGTCGAAGAAAGGCCGCATCGATTTTTCCTTTCGATAGGCCATCCGCAAGCAGAGGGGAGTATTGACTCGATATCATCACGTCAACGTTAGGCAGTTCGTCGTGCAAAATCCGCAAGGCTTCCGGCATCCACTTCAATTCGTGTCCGGTCAGAAAGCCCATCGTGAAGCGTGGCCTGATAGGATGAGCGACCCGGCGAGCAGCTTCGCCTGCCGCTTCTACCTGCGACAGCACCAAGCGAGCATGATCGAGAAAGACGCGACCCGCCGGTGTCAGGTCGATGCCGCGAGCGCGACGTGTCAGGAGTTGCGCACCTAGCTCATCCTCAAGATCACGAATCTGCCGACTCAACGAAGGTTGTGACGTGTGCAGCCTTCGCGCCGCTGCCGCTGTTAGACTTCCCGCCTCGGCTACAGCCACGAAATAACGAAGATGCCGCAACTCCATTTCCACTCCCATGCCTGTGAAGCATCGCTAGCAGTTTAACAAAGTATGTCTCAACCGCGCCAGTGTCGCAGTCTAAGTAGGTAATCTGAGGCCGTGCGGAGTGGCTATTGGAAGGCAGTCATGCCTCACTCGCATGGGTTTCAGAACAAGGAGCAGAAACTATGACTTCACCCGTTGTTTTGATCACAGGGGCATTAACCGGCATTGGCCGGGCTACTGCACTGGCGTTTGCAAACGAAGGGGCACGTGTTGTGGTCTCCGGCCGGCACGAGGAAGAGGGTAAGAAACTGGTGGTCGAAGTGCGGAAGTTGGGTGCCGAAGCGGAATTTATTCGCGCTGATGTGCGCCACGAGGAGGATGTGAGGAAGCTAATCGACAAGACCGTGGACCGGTTTGGCCGATTGGACGTGGCGGTGAACAACGCCGGTACCGAAGGCAAACCGGGTCCTGTTACGCAACAAACCGCCGAAAGCTATGCCGCGACCTTCGACACCAACGTGCTCGGCACGCTGCTGAGCATGAAGCATGAGCTGCGGGTGATGCTGGCCCAAGGAAGCGGGAGCATCGTCAATGTGTCGTCTACATACGGCCACACCGGCGCAGCGGGCGCTTCGATTTATGTGGCGAGCAAGCATGCCGTTGAAGGCCTTACGAAGTCGGCAGCTCTCGAAGTGGCGGGCACTGGCGTGCGCGTCAACGTAGTCGCCCCCGGTCCAATCGAGACCCCGATGCTGAATCGTTTCACCGGAACGGAAGAAAGAAAAGGCGGCTTAGTATCGACGGTGCCACTCAAACGCGTAGGTCGGCCCGAAGAGATTGCGCAGACCATCGCCTTTATCGCTTCCGACAGGGCGTCATTCATCACCGGTGCGTCCTACCTCGTCGACGGCGGCAAGACAGCCCAATAAAGGAGAGGGGAGACGTACCGATGAAAAGTATAAACAAAGCAGTGGAAGTCTCCGCACCGACGGTGGGAAAGGTGCTCAAGAGAAATTCGATGCGCTTCGCCGCCGCTCTTCTGGTAGCGATGGCAAGCTTTGTCGTCGCTCCAAACGCACCTCTGGTTGCCGCACCGCAGCACCATGATCAGGCGCCGGGCTTCTACCGGCTGAAACTCGGCGACTTCGAAGTGACGGCCTTATACGATGGTACCGGCGTATTCGATCCGCATTGGCTGAACGGAGCGAAGGCGACGATGGATGGTGTTGTCACGGGACTGCAGGAAGATCCGCACATGCTGGATGTTGTTGATAGCGGCTTCCTGGTCAACACCGGCAAGCAACTAATCCTCGTCGATGCGGGAGCCGGCACCTGGTGGGGTGGCGGAGCTCTCGGGCGGCTGGCGGGCAGCCTCCGCAGCGCAGGCTACACGCCAGAAGAAGTCGACCTCGTTTTGGTCACGCACCTCCACTCCGATCACGTCGGCGGCCTTACAACTCAGGACGGAAATCGTGTTTTTCCAAATGCCGAGGTCTACGTCGCGAAGGCAGAAAGCGATTTTTGGTTGTCTGCGGAAATCGCTGCGAAGGCACCGAAGGATGCGCAACCGTTCTTCCAGAGTGCGCAAGCCATCGCCGCGCCATACATCAAGGCCGGCAAGTGGCATACGTTTCGTGGTTCCGAGGCTATCGTCGACGGCATGCAAATCGTCGCGCTGCCTGGTCACACCCCGGGACATGCCGGCTATGAATTTTCCTCGAAGGGGCAAAAAATCCTGTTTTGGGGCGATATCGTCCACGCACAGCGCGTCCAGCTGCAGCATCCCGAGGTCACCGCGATTTTCGACATCGACCAGATTGCGGCTGCGGCGACGCGGAGTGCATGGCTGGCTAGGCTCGTGAGAGAGAATGTCTTGATCGCGACGCCGCATACGTCCTTATTTCCTGCCCTGGGTCGCTTGCGCAAGGAGGGGAGTGGGTATAGCTGGGTGCCGGTTGTATTTACCGATCGATGGGACGAGAGCGCGTCTTCACCGCAAAAGTAGTAATGCTGCGGCGCAAGCCGACGGGTCAAGTTGGGACCATCGGAATTGCTGGACCCCGGCCATTGGCAATTGCTTTGCCGCCGAATTTGGCTGCGAAGTACCTGCCTCTATAAAATCAAGATGGGAGAATTTATGGAGCGTCTTGCTGTTTGCTCAGCGATGATCACTATCTTTTTTCTAATTTCGTGGCCAGCTGCATATGCGGGTGATCAGCACGGTTTTTCAATCAAGGTGTTCACCTCCACCGACGATCAGTTTTGGGCTAACTCCGTGATTATCGAGGGAACCCGCGAAGTGATGTTGGTCGACGCGCAGTTAACCAAAACCAATGCGGAAAGAGTATTGCAGGAAATCAGAGAAACTAAAAAGCCGCTGTCTATCATCTACATTACCCATGAGCACGCCGATCACTTTCTTGGTCTCGAGGTTTTTAAGGAGGCGTACCCGGGAGTGAGGATTATCGCGAATTCTGCGGTAACGGACCGAATCAACAAGGCCTATCAAGAGAAAATAGATAAATGGAAAAAGATCCTGGGCTCAGGTGCAACCTCTCAGGTTGTTGCTATCGAAGAATTCGACGGCAACTTTATTGAATTTGAGGGCTCAAGAATAGAGATCCTCAGAAACGTCCAAGGCGATACGGATGAAAACACGATGCTTTGGATTCCCGGACAGAGGATTCTCATTGCTGGCGACGTTTTGTTCAACAACATGCATGTTTACACCACAGAAACGGACAGTAAGGCTAGAGGGAAATGGTTGAACTCATTACAGAAAACCAGAGAGTTAAAGCCCTCGGTTGTCATCCCCGGACACAGCAAGGTTGGAGCTCCCCTTGACGCGAATACCGCCGTAGATTTTACGGAAAACTATCTATTGGCTTTTGAAGAAGAACTCAAAAAAGCCAGGGATTCCGATAGCTTGATTAACGCCATGAAAGAAAGGTTCCCATCGGCCGACCTCCTCTTGGCCCTCGAACGGGGCGCGAAGGCTAATGTTAAACCCTGACAAACAAACTGACGATTCGGTAGACCGAGCCTTCGTCGCGGGATGCGAAGGGTCAAATCAATCACCACGGGATGGCTCCAATGAAGAAGTACAAGATTGCCGTTCTGGCCGGCTTACCGCGTTTAGTAATGGAAAGTCGGCTTGCAGGAAGCGGTCTCCGCGATTGGCATCGATCCTGGGCGGATTACGGGCCAGGAAATTGACCCACTACGAGCGCGCCTATTGCGGGAGACCCGTTTTATAGAGAATGGCTTTGCGGCTCGGGTCAGGGGTGTAGGGTCGTATACTGGAGCGCCTTTACATCGATCACTGCTTGCCTTTAACAGTGGAATTATTTCGTCAGCTTGCCTTTTTCATTCTGAGCTGCAAGCCCAGATCGTATTGCCGCTTCAAGCGTATCGATGTTTATATCCTTTAGAGCTTTAAACCGAACGCAATATCCGGTCACGCTCGCCTTGCCTAGTTTTTTTCCATACGTTTTGGCTAAGTACTTCTTATCTTTGAGACCAAGAATATAGACAGAGATTCCGGTTTTGTTTCCGCTCACACCAATTTGAAAAAACTCTCTACTTTTTCCATTGGCATATTTTATCGTGTGAAATCCATATCCAATCGTAGGGTTGGAAACAGTATGATTTTTGCCGTCTTTACCATCGAAGAACCATAATTTGCATTCTGGTGACACTTGAAGTGTGAGCCGATGCAACTCTCGCATGTCACTGCGTTTTGGCTCCGGTTGGCTGGCAATATACTTCTTGATTTGTTCTTGTATGTTCATCTGTTCTGCTCCCCCGTTGCGCGCACGAGATTATACGACGTGTAATCCTTGCAAGGGCGAGCGGCCCTGACCGTTGAGGTCACTCGACCGCGAGGGCGCGCCGCAAGCCGTTGTTGCGTGTGGGCTTTTCAGAATTCCCAAAGGCTTGAAATGTGTGGAGCGCCGAGAAGCGGGCAGAGGGGCTGGAGTACATGCACCCCAAGCGGAGTTCACATTCCGGACGTCTTGTCGGCAAACCGAAGTTATCCAGGTCGGTCGATCAGTAACGATAAGTCGGCATCTCGTCAGCAATCGGTCGGTGATTGCTGGCGCGTTTCTCGGTACTAATCTGATCGACGAACCGTAACTTCCGGCTTCCGTGACCCGCTCACAATCGACGTCAAACGCCCTGGAAAACGTCTCCGATGAAGTCTTTAGGGCTCCTAAAGCCGTTGCCCCACTTTGCGTCTGTGGCGGCGGTAGGCTTTGCGGCCACAATTTCGTCGAGCGATTTGCCTTGTTTCTTAAGGGCCGCCACCCTCTCGCGAGTGCTGACCAGCAGGTCGCGGTAGAAGGCGAGTTGAGATTTGTCGCCAACCGCGCCGTGCCCTGGGATGACAATCATCTTGTCCGTGACTTTCGCCAAGTTGACTTCGGTAGCGCGGATCATGCCGTCGATGCTGCCGCCGGTTGAATAGTCGATGAAGGGATAGTAGCCATTCCAGAAGGTGTCCGCGACGTGGAGAATATCGGCTTCTGTAAAAAGAACGGAGATGTCGCTGTCGGTGTGTGCGGGAGCGTAGTGCTTGAGGGCAATCGTCGTCCCGTTGAGTTGCACAGTCCGCTCGTCTTCAAAGACTTCCGCAGGAATTGCTCCGGGGGGCGAGGGCGGGAAGGTGAAGCTCCAGCCCTCCACTCGCGTCGTAGTAGAGAGGTGCTTTCGCGTGTTCGCGTGAGCGAGAATAACTGCACCCGCAGAGTGCACCCATTCGTTGCCATCGGTGTGGTCAAAGTGCCAATGCGTATTGATGAGGTGCTTGATCGGATCGGAGCTGATTGATGCAAGCGCGTCGGTAATCTTTGAACGGGCGCCGGCGAAGCCAGCATCGATAAGGAGGTTACCGTCGCGACCAGGAAGGACGGCGATGTTTCCTCCAGCGCCCAACAGGACGCTCACGTTGCCGCGGAGTTTCTGGACGGTGATAGTAGCGGTTGTGGCTGTTTTCCGGGCTGTCTGCACGAGCCCATCCTCTTGAGCGAATAAGTCGCGAGGAGCGAGCAAACCGACGGTGGCAGCCATACTGCTGGATGTGAGAAAACGACGGCGAGAAATACGGGAATCTAATTTTGTGCTCACAGTTGTCCTCTCTCTTCCCCTGCGTTAATGCTCCGCCACTTGTTGGGTATATGATTTGCCCGGCTTTTGCGGGAAATCCGAAAGGCCGGGCAAACCAGGCACTACGCTGCCGCCTTGAATACACCTTTCAAGAACGCGAGCAGGTCGGCGTTAATCGTGTCGGCCTCGGTTGTGGGCATGCCGTGAGGAAAGCCCCTGTAGATTTTCAAGGTGCTATTCCTCAGCAACTTTGCCGACAGCGGTCCAGCATCGGCATAAGGCACAATCTGGTCGTCATCGCCATGCAGCACGAGGACGGGCACGGTGATCTTTTTTAGGTCCTCGGTGAAGTCCGTCTGAGAGAAGGCGACGATGCCGTCATAGTGCGCCTTGGCGCCCCCCATCATGCCCTGGCGCCACCAATTCCAGATCACCCCTTGAGAGGGGTTCGCGCCAGGCCGGTTGTAACCATAGAACGGTCCGGACGCCACATCGTAATAAAACTGCGATCGGTTGGCCGCGAGCTGCTTCTGTAACCCGTCGAACACGTCCTTGGGCAGCCCACCCGGATTGGCCGCGGTCTTCACCATCAAGGGCGGCACCGCGCTCATGATCGCCGCTTTTGCCACGCGGCTTTCGCCGTGGCGGGCAATGTAGTGCACCACCTCGCCGCCGCCGGTCGAGTGGCCGACATGTATCGCGTCCTTGAGGTCGAGATGTGCGGTCAGCGCCGCCAGATCGTCGGCGTAATGATCCATGTCATGGCCGCCACCAGTCTGGGAGGAACGGCCATGTCCGCGCCGGTCGTGGGCTATGACGCGATAACCGTGGCTGAGGAAGAACAGCATCTGCGTGTCCCAATCGTCCGCGGAGAGCGGCCAGCCATGAGAGAAAACAATCGGCTGCCCGGATCCCCAATCTTTGTAGTAAATCGTGGTGCCATCTTTCACTGTAATCGTGCTCATGTGATTTTCTCCTTTTTCCTTTCTTGGGGATGTTGAGTGCCGAAGCCGATTAGGAGGTCGCGCCGCGGTGGGAGTCCTATTCGTGTTTGATTGTTCTCTAGCCACTGCATGCTTCTCTTTGCAACAATCCGCATCCAACAAGCAAAAGGTATCTCGGCCAAAAGCGGAGCGGCTTCAATGATCGTTTATCACAGGTGGTGATCGGAGAGCTACTAAGTTTGCTAAGTCTCGATAAGTCGGCTTGCAGGAAGCGATCTCCGCGATTGGCATCGATCCTGGACGGATTACGGGCCAACCGGAAACTGATCCACTACGAACGCGCCCGCGAGGGGAGGCAGCTGGGCTGAAGCATTCCTTTCTCGAAGACTGCGTCGCCACTGTTTCAGATTTTTCCCACGGAAAAGTACAGCGATATGCGCCAAGAGCCTCCGGTACGCAGCGGGTGCGCTGCGGCCAGAAGAACTTCTGGCGATGACAGGCGGGATTCACCAGGGTCAACAATGACGGCGCTCCGATCGCCGGTCATTTTCGGATAATCCGACGCAATATAGAGGGCGTTGACAACCTACCGCCGAACAAATCGGGTCCGAGGATTACTTCCGGTTGGCCGACCAACCGGAAGTTGGCCAGACAACTCAATACAAGCGGGTTTCTCGGTACTGGTCCGACGAAGTGCCCGCAAATTCCGAGTGCCCGTCATTCGTTCAGAATCGCCGGACATAAGCTAATTCGACTGTAGGAGTCGCCGAGCAGTCATCGTAACGTTTCGCTGTCCAGCTCCGGACAAGACAATGTGCAAATAAGGACAACGATCGGGGAACGATCAAGGTAGGGCGGCTTGGTCTAGGAGCGTTCGACCTTGGGCGTCGACTGAGCTCCCAGCGGTTCGCGGAAAGGATCCATCGGAATCGGCGCGTACTCGACCTCGATGATCTCGAGATGCTCCGTCTTCGCTGGCGCGCGC
>Ga0210384_10003736_pt1 | contig 17388 bp, 12 predicted proteins | sample IncBWH2MmetaG_FD_160574 | JGI IMG/M metagenome (GOLD analysis project Ga0210384, IMG submission 160574) | Forest soil microbial communities from Barre Woods Harvard Forest LTER site, Petersham, Massachusetts, United States - Inc-BW-H-2-M | ecosystem: Environmental > Terrestrial > Soil >...
CGCGCGCCCGCATTCCTGGCGTAGTCGCGCCAGATCGTCCCGCAACGCCTCGGGAGTGATGAAGGCGGCGTGCCAGCCGTCGCCCAGCTCGGCCACCCGGCGCAGGGCGCGGGGCGTGTGGCCGCCGATCCAGATCGGGATGTCCCCCCGCGCGGGCTTCGGGAAGACACCGATCTCGTCGAGGTGGAAGAACCGACCGTGATGGGCGGTGCGGGCATCGCGCCAGCAGGCCCGCATGACCGCGATGGCCTCGTCGCTCCACGGGCCGCGGTGATCGTAGTCGCCGCCCAGCAGCTCGATCTCCTCGCGCATCCAGCCCACGCCCACTCCGAGCACGACCCGGCCGCCGGAGAGGTGGTCCAGCGTGGCCGCCGTCTTGGCGGCCAGCACCGGATTGCGGTGGGGCAGCACCAGGATGGTCGTGCCGAGCCGCACGCGCTCGGTGACGCCCGCGACCAGCGCCAGCGTGGTCATCGGCTCGAGGAAGGCCACGTCGGCGGCAAGGGGAAAGCTGCCGCTCGGATTGTAGGGATAACGCGATGCGATGTCGTAGGGGAGCGCGACGTGATCGCTGGCCCACAGGGAGTCGTAGCCGAGGGCCTCCATGCGCCGCGCGAAGGTGAGCACGTTGTCGCGGGTGCCGATGGGGCCGAACATCGGCAGGTGGCAGCCGAACTTCATGGCGCGGCTCAGGCGCCCGAGCCGTGCAGCAGGCTCTCGCGCAGCTCGTCGCGGGCGATCATCTCCCCGAGCCGGGAGCGCTGGATCTTCCCCGACGAGGTCTTGGGTATGGTGCTGGGGCGCACGAGGAGCACCCGGGCCGGGCGGTGGCCGCGATGCTCCCGGACCCGCCGGACGATCTCGCGAGCGAGCTGCGACAGCTCGTCCGTGGTCGCGGCCGGCTCGCGGACTTCGGCGACCACGTGCAGGCGCTGGGTGCCGGTCCGCTCGCTCTCCACGCCGACCGCCGCCGAGTACCGCACCCCGGGCACGTGGTCCACGATCTCCTCGATGTCGGCCGGGAGCACGTTCTCACCGCCGATGATGATCACGTCCTTGAGCCGGCCGGTCACGAAGAGATAGCCCTCCGCGTCGAGGAACCCGAGGTCGCCGGTGCGCAGCCAGCCGTCGGGGGAGAGCACCTGCCGGGTCGCCTCGGGGTTGCGGTAGTAGCCCTGCATCACCCCGGGGCTCTGCACGCAGATCTCCGCCTCCACCCCGGCCTTGACCTCCTCGTCGTCGGCCATGATGCGGACGCGCACCCCGCGGCAGGGGCGGCCCACCGAGAGGAACTTGCCCGAGGGGTCCAACCGGAGCGGCGTGCGGCGGGGCCAGATCGCGACGGCGAGGGTGGCCTCGGCCAGCCCGTAGCAGGGGGTGATCAGGTTCGGGGTTCCGAACTTTCGCTCGAAGGCGTCGATGGTGCTGGGGCGCACCGGCTCGGCTCCGGAGAGCGCCTGCTTGAGCGGAGAGAGGTCGAGGCCGGCCGGGTCGTGGATGTTGCGCACGCAGTTGCGGTAGCCGAAGTCGGGCGAGACCGTGAAGGTGGCGCGGACCCGGCCGATCAGCTCGAGCCAGACGCGCGGGCTCTTCAGGTCGGGCGGCAGCAGGTGCAGCGCCGCGCCGCTCCAGGGCGGCGTGAACGAGCAGCCGATCAGGCCCATGTCGTGGTAGAGCGGCAGCCACGATACCACCACGTCGTCGCGGGTGAGCTGGGCCGCCTCGGCCATGAACTCGACGGTGCGCACGACGTTGGCGTGGTTCAGCACCACGCCGCGCGGGTGGCCGGTGCTCCCCGAGGTGTACTGGATGAAGGCGGTGTCCTCGGGGCCGACCGCGGGGTAGGCGGGCTCCCGGTCGTCCACTTCCAGGTCGCTCGGCTCCAGCACGTGCCGCATGCCAGGGGCGGCCTCCTGCGATTGCTCCACGCCCTTGCGGAACCACCCGATCGTGACGACCGCCTTCGCTTCCGAGTCGCGGAAGATGTTGGCGGTGGCTTCCACGCCCAGGGTGGGATAGAGCGGTACCGGCACCGCGCCCAGGCGGAGCGCGCCCAGGAAGGTGTAGAAGAACTCCGCGCAGGTCGGATAGATCAGGCAGACCTTGTCGCCGCGGTCGATGCCGGCGCGCTTGAGGCCGGCCGCGTAGCGCGCGCTCTCCCGCCACAGCCGACCGTACGTCACCGCCTCGTCGAAGAGGTGGAAGTACGTGGTATCTGGATCCTCGGCCGCTCTGCCCCCCATCAGCCCCGTCAAGGTGGCCGGGATGGGCGCTCCTGGCTTCACGCCTGGCATTCTAGCGAAGCGGGCCGGGGCTGGGAAGGTTTCTCGGTGGGCCGCTTTGTCCGCCTCAACCCAGCCGGGGCTCGTGTAGACTGACACTGCAGATGACCAGCACTCGTAGCGCGCCGCCCGCCCCGATTCTCCCCGTACCTGTCGACCCGGCGGCACCACGGAGCACGTGATGCGCGCCGCGATCACCGCGACCGGGCACTACCTGCCGCCCGACGTCTACCCGAACGCGTACTTCGAAAAGCAGCTCGAGACGACCGACGAATGGATCCGGTCGCGCACCGGGATCGCCGAGCGCCACTTTGCGTCGGCGGGCGGCACGTCGGATCTGATCGTGCCGGCGGCGCGCCGCTGCCTGGATGCCCGGGGTGTCTCGGCGGCGACCGTCGACTGCATCATCGTCGCGACCATGACGCCCGATCGCCTGTGCCCATCCACCGCGGCGATCGTCCAGCGTAAGCTCGGGTGCCCCCACGCCTGGGGCTTCGATCTGGCCGGGGCCTGCTCGGGCTTCGTCTACGGGCTCATCGTCGCGACGAAGCTGGTGGAGTCGGGGGCGGCGCGGCGGCTGCTGCTCTGCGGGGCGGATCGGATGAGCAGCGTGGTCGATCCCGAGGATCGCGCGACGGCGGTGCTGTTCGGGGATGGCGCCGGCTCGGTCCTGATCGAGGCGGTGGAGGACGAATCGGTCGGGATCCTCGACCACGTCTTTCACATGGACGGAGAGGGGGAGTTGTCCCTCTACATCCCTGGTGGGGGGAGCGTCGAGCCCGCCAGCGCCGACTCCGTCGCCAAGCGACGGCACTACCTCGTGCAGGACGGGCCGGCCGTGTTCAAGGCCGCGGTCGGGGGCATGGCGGACGTGACCGCAGAAGTTCTGAAGCGCAACGAGGTGGCGGTCGACGACGTGACCTGGTTGGTCCCGCACCAAGCCAACCGGCGCATCATCGAGGCGGTGGCCCGGCGTTTGGGGCTCGGTCTCGATCGCGTCGTCATCAACCTCGATCGCTACGGCAATACGGTGGGCGCGACGATTCCCATCGCGCTGTCCGAGTGGAACGAGCAGGGGCGGTTCACGCGCGGTGACCGCCTCGTGCTGGCGGCATTCGGCGCGGGGTTCACCGCGGGCAGTGTCTACCTACGCTGGGCGATCGCCTAGGGCCTCCATCCAGGCGAGCACGGCGGGCACGTGGCGGTCGAGCGCCCGCCGGTTGAGGACCAGGCCCCAGTGCGAGGCGCCCTCGAACTCCACGTAGGCGCCGCGGAACAGGTCGGCGACGCGACGGCAATAGGCAGGCCGCATCGTGTCATCGCGCTCGCCGCCCACGACCAGCACCGGCCCGGTCATCTTGTCCGGGTCCACCACGATGCCGCGCTGGCGGTCCTGCCTGGCCATGATGGACTCGGCGCCGAGACTCGACAGCGCGATGGCGACCTCCGGGGCGTCCAGATCGGGCATCGTCGGCTGGGCCGCCGCGGTCCGGTCCACGACGCCGTAGACCTCGGGCCCGAAGACGCCTGGGGTCAGCGGCGCGCGGCGGGGTGAGTCCAGGAGCTGGCGCGGGGCGCTGGGTCCCAGCGCCACGATGCCACGCACCGGGTGGGCCGCACCGTACATGAGCGCGGCGAGGCCGCCCATGCTCCAGCCGACCACGATCGGCGGCTCGGCGAGCCCGCGCGCGGCCGTGCTCACGTCGTCCACGTAGTCGGCCATCATGACCCGGCCAAGGTCGGAGCAGGCGGCGCGGCCGTGGCCGCGGAGATCGGGGGTCAGCACCCGGTGACCGCGGGCCTCGAGCCGCTCCCGCCAGAAGCGCCAGACCGCCGAGGAGTTCGCCGCGCCGTGGACGAGGACGACGCTAGCGCTCGAGAACGATGGGGTCGAAGGTCTCGGCGTAGGCATACCCTTTGGGCTTGCCGAGCTGAGCCGACCGCTCGCGGACGCGCCGCTCCAGCCCCGCGAAGTCCTTGAACTGGCTCACGTGGCAGGCCAGCGCCTTGAGCTTGAGGTCGATGGTCTCGCTGATGTCGACCACGAGCTCCGGGTTTTCCCACCACATCATGTGGACCTCGCGCACCTTGTGCGGCTCGAGTCCCTGGGCCAGCAGCTCGGGGAAGGCCATGTGGTCGCGGGCCAGCGGGTAGACGCAGTCGAGCGCGATACCCGCTACCGTGCGGTGGTCGCGGTGCGAGGCGCCCAGGTTCTTGGTCCGGTGCGGATTCTGGATGATGAGCAGGTCCGGGCGATGGCGCCGGATCGACGCGGTCACCGCCATGCGGCTCTCGCGGGTGTCCTCGACCTCGCAGTCGGGGAAACCCAGGAACTCGACGGTCTCCACCCCGAGGACCTGGGCCGCGTTCCGCTGCTCCTCGGCTCGGATGACCGCGAGCCGCTCGGAGGTCATACCGCGATCGCTCGAGCCTTTGTTGCCGTTGGTGACGATGCAGTAGGCGACGTGCTTGCCTTCGCGGGCGAGCTTGGCGACGGTGCCGCCGGCGCCGAACTCCGAGTCGTCGGGATGCGCGGTCACGACCAGCACGCGCTCGATGGGCGGTCGCGGGGGAGAATCGGGCATGGACAAAGCTCCTTTCGTGCCGCCTATCTTACCACCGCCGCTATAATGCCTCCGGTGACCACGAGGACCGCCGGTGTCGTGCTGCTGCTCCTCCTGCTCGCGGGTTTCCTCCTGCTCGGCGCCTTGCCCAACCAGGCGGCCTCGATCCGGATCGCCGGCCTCTCGCTGATGTGGTGGTACGGCGGGATCGTGGCGCCGGCGCTCGGCACCTTCGTCGCGATACGCTGGCTGGCGGGTCCGTCGCGCGAGGAATGACCTCGGCCTCGCGCGTCCTCGCCGTCTGGCTCACGCCGGCCGTGGTTCTGGCCCTGCCCGCCGCCCTTGCCGCACGAGGACCCGACGGCCTCTGGCTCGGCCTCGTGCTCGCCTTCACGCCGCTCATGACGCTCGGCCTCGCATCTACCTATCCCGAGACGACTTCCTCTGGTAGTCGGGGTGGCGGCGGTGAGCCGCTGTTCCCGGTCGTCACCCTGCTGATCACGGTCGGCGTGTTGCTCTGGGCCAACATCGTGCTGGCCGGAGACGCGGCGGCGTGGCTCGGTGCGCGCCGCTGGCAGGGCATCGTGGTCGCGGCGGTGACGGGCTGGCTGCTCACCGCCTGGCGGCCGCTGCGCCGCACCGCGCCGGCGCTGCTGGCGGTCGCGCTGGTTGCGGCCATCGTGCCGCTCGCACAGCTGGGATGGACCACCGGGCTCGGCCCCCTGGCTGCGTGGGATCGTGTCGCCACCCAGCCCGCGTTTCGCTTCCCGCCTTCGAGCCGCTGGGTCACCGCGGGCCGCGACCTGGCCGCGGCCCGCGGCGGCAAGCCGCTCGTCTTCGAGGAGGTGCACCGGCTCACCGCGCCCGCGGGGGGCCTCCTCCGCGCGCGCACGCTCGACGGCAGCCGCCTGGCCGAGATCGAGTGGTCGCTGACGCCCGGGCAGACCGTGACCCTGCGCGCGGGCGACGAGCTCGTGCGGGGCTCCGCGGTCCGGCTGCGATTCGAATCGGACAAGCGGGTGCCGGGCGCGCCGTCCTCCGGCATGACCTGGGCGGAGGACCGGCCGCGGCGCTGGCTCGATCGAGTGGGCTTGCTCGTCACCTTGCTGGCGGGCGCGGCGGCTCTCCTGCGCGCTGGGCTGACCGTGCGCCTCTCCCGCCGGGGCTTCGCGGTCGTGGCGGGGGGCCTCCTGATCACGCTCGTGTGGGCGCAGGGGTGGGCGATCTACTCCACGTTGCAAGCGCCCGACCTGTTCCTGGGCGGGGTCACGCTGGAGCGACTGCTCGAGCTGCCCGGCCCCGCGCTCTTCGCCGGCCCGGTGCGCCGCGCCCTGCAGGCGCTGCTCCTGGTGGCAGGGCTGGCCGCCTTCCTCGCTTCGACGGTGGCGCTGCGCGAGCGGCTCGGCGCGATGGATCGCACCGGCGGCGGCGAGATCGGCCACGATCCCGGCCTCTGGGCCGGGCTCTTCGGGGGCGCCGCGCTCGCCAGCCTCTGGCCGGTGGACCCGTGGGCGCTCACGCTGCTGGCGCTCGGCGGTGCCGGCTGCGCGCTCGGACCGGCCGCGCTGTGCTCGCCGCCGCCCGGCCGCACGATCGCCACCACCGCGGGCGTGGTCGGGCTCATCGTGTTCGCCACCGTCGCCGCCGCGCAGCTCCGCGGGGCGGGCGGTGGTCTCCTCGGCGCGGTCATCGGCTATCCCGCGCTCGCCGGGGCGCCCGCCGGCGCGCTCGTGCTGTGGCTCGGCCGGCGCTGAGCGCGTCGCGCCCGGCCGCCGCGTTTACCGCGCCGGGTGCCGGGGGTATGATGTGACGTCATGGCCAACGATCGCATCGTCATCCGGGGCGCCCGCGAGCACAATCTGAAGGGAATCGACCTCGAGCTGCCGCGCGATCAGCTCGTGGTGATCACCGGGCTGTCCGGCTCCGGCAAGTCCTCGCTGGCCTTCGACACCATCTACGCGGAGGGGCAGCGCCGTTACGTTGAGTCGCTCTCCGCCTACGCACGGCAGTTCCTCGAGCAGATGGAGAAGCCCGACGTGGACTCGATCGAGGGGCTCTCGCCCGCGATCTCGATCGAGCAGAAGACGACCTCCAAGAACCCGCGCTCCACGGTGGGCACGGTCACCGAGATCTACGACTACCTGCGCGTGCTGTTCGCCCGCGTCGGCATCCCGCACTGCCCCCAGTGCGGGAACGTCATCTCGGCGCAGACCGTGCAGCAGATGGTGGACCGCATCGGGACTCTTGCGGTGGGGACGCGGCTCATCGTGCTGGCCCCGGTGATCCGCGGGCGCAAGGGCGAGTACCGCAAGCTGTTCTTCGACCTGCGCCGGCAGGGCTACGTGCGGGTGCGGGTCAACGGTCAGGTCCGCGAGCTGACCGAGGACATCGAGCTGGCCAAGACCAAGAAGCACACCATCGAGGTGGTGGTGGATCGGCTGATCGTCAAGGATACCCTGGGCGGTCGGCTCGCCGACTCGCTCGAGACCGCGCTGCGGCTGGCCGACGGGGTGGTGCAGGTCGAGGTGCCGGACGGGGCTTCATTCCTCTTCTCGGAGCGGCTCGCCTGCGCGGCCTGCGGCATCTCGTTCCCCGAGGTGTCGCCGCGGATGTTCTCGTTCAACAACCCGTACGGGGCCTGCCCGGAGTGCGGGGGCATCGGCACCCGCTACGAGATCGATCCCGACCGGGTGGTGCCGGACCAGGACAAGACCCTCGCCGGCGGAGCGCTCCTGCCCTGGGCCGGGCCGTCGGCCTCCAACGTCTTCAAGCAGACGCTCAAGGTGCTCGCCAAGCGTCACGGCTTCAGCCTGGAGACGCCGTGGGCCAAGCTGCCCAAGAAGGCACGCGACATCCTCCTGCACGGTGAGCCCGACGACGGCTTCGAGGGGGTGCTGAAGCTCCTGGAGCGGCGCTACAAGGAGACGGTTTCCGAGGAGACGCGCTCGGAGGTGGAGCACTTCATGACCGAGCGGCCGTGCCCGACCTGCGGCGGCTCGCGCCTGCGGTCGGAGACGCTGTCGGTCAAGATCGCCGGCCGCTCCATCGCCGACGTGGTGCGTTTCCCGATCAAGGCGGCGCGGCAATTCTTCGACACCCTCACGCTTTCCGAGCGGGATATGGCGATCGCGCGGCGCGTGCTCAAGGAGATCCGCGAGCGCCTGGGGTTCCTCTCGCAGGTTGGGCTCGACTACCTCACCCTCGACCGGCCGGCGGCGACGCTGTCCGGTGGGGAAGGGCAGCGCATCCGGCTGGCCACCCAGATCGGCTCGAGCCTGGTCGGCGTCCTCTACATCCTGGACGAGCCCTCCATCGGCCTCCACCAGCGGGACAACGGCCGGCTCCTCGACACCCTCAAGCGCCTGCGCGACCTCGGCAACACGGTGCTGGTGGTGGAGCACGACGAGGAGACCATGCGGGCCGCCGACTACGTCGTCGACCTGGGCCCCGGCGCGGGAGAGCTGGGCGGCCACGTCGTGGCGGTGGGCACCCCGGACGAGGTGATGGCCAATCCCGACTCGCTCACCGGCCGGTTCCTCTCGCGCGTGGAGCGCATCGAGGTGCCGCCGGTGCGCCGGAAGGGCAACGGCAAGTTCGTGACCATCCACAATCCCCGAGAGCACAACCTCAAGGGGATGAGCGTGAAGATCCCACTGGGGACCTTCACCGCGGTCACCGGCGTCTCCGGCTCCGGCAAGTCCACCCTGGTCAACGACATCCTGTTCCGGGCGCTGGCCTCGATGCTCCATCGGGCCCAGGATCGGCCGGGCGCCCACGACCGCATCGAAGGAGCCCAGCACCTCGACAAGGTCATCGACATCGACCAGTCGCCGATCGGGCGCACCCCGCGATCCAACCCCGCGACCTACACCGGCGTCTTCACGCTGATCCGCACCCTGCTCGCCCGCACCCCGGACGCGCGGGTGCGCGGCTACCAGCCGGGCCGCTTCTCGTTCAACGTCAAGGGGGGCCGGTGCGAGGCCTGCCAGGGCGACGGGCTCGTGAAGATCGAGATGCACTTCCTGCCCGACGTGTACGTGACGTGCGAGGTGTGCCGCGGGAAGCGGTACAATCGGGAGACGCTCGAGGTGCGGTACAAGGGCAAGAACATCGCCGACATCCTCGACATGACGGTGGCGGAGGCCCTGACCTTCTTCGAGCCGGTGCCGTCGATCAAGCAGAAGCTGCAGACGCTGCACGACGTGGGGCTCGACTACATCCGGCTCGGCCAATCGGCCACCACGCTGTCGGGCGGCGAGGCGCAGCGGGTGAAGCTGGCCACCGAGCTGTCGCGGCGCGCGACCGGTCGCACGCTCTACATTCTCGACGAGCCGACGACCGGGCTGCACTTCGCGGACATCCGGCGCCTGCTCGAGGTGCTCAACCGGCTGGTGGAGCAGGGCAACACCGTGGTGATCATCGAGCACAACATGGACGTCATCAAGACCGCGGACTGGATCGTCGATCTCGGGCCGGAAGGCGGCAACGAGGGCGGGAAGGTCATCGCCACCGGCGTGCCGGAGGACGTGGCCCGCGCGGCCGACAAGTCGGCCACCGGCCAATATCTCGCCCGCACGCTGAAGGCCTGAGCCCATGCGACGCACCAAGATCGTCTGCACCCTGGGCCCCGCCAGCAGCCGGCCGGAGACGCTCGACCGGCTGGCGGCGGCGGGCATGGACGTCGCGCGTCTGAACTTCTCCCACGGCACCCACGACGAGCACGCCCTCGTGATCCAGTACATCCGGGACGGCGAATCGCGTTGGGGTCGACCGATCACGATCCTGCAGGATCTCCAGGGGCCCAAGGTGCTCCTGGGCACGTTCGTGGGCGGCCTGGCGGCGCTGGTGACCGGCGAGCACTTCACGCTGACCGCGCGCTCCGTGAAAGGGACCGCCTCGCGGAGCTCGCTCAACCATCCGGAGTTTCTCGCTGCGCTGCGGGCGGGCGATCCGATCTGGATGGACGACGGCATGATCCAGCTCGTGGTGGAGAAGGTCGAGGACGGCGACGTGCACTGCCTCGTCGTCTCGGGCGGCCCGGTGTCCGATCACAAGGGGGTGTCGTTCCCTCGGCTGCCGGTGCCGGTGTCCTGCCTGGCCGTGAAGGACCGTGAGGATCTCCTCTTCGGCATCCAGCACGGCGTCGACTATGTCGCGATCTCGTTCGTGCGCTCGGCCGCCGACATCCAGGAGGTCCGCAAGTTCCTGCACGACCAGGGCTCCAATCTGCCCATCATCGCCAAGCTCGAGCGGGCCGAGATCGTGGCCAACCTGCAGGGGGTGCTGCCGCTGGTGGAGGCGGTCATGGTGGCGCGCGGCGACCTGGGGGTCGAGGTGCCGCTCGAGGACGTGCCGATCATCCAGAAGGACGTCATCCGCCAGGCCCGGCAGGCGAAGGTGCCGGTGATCGTGGCCACCCAGATGCTGGAGTCCATGGTCACCCACTCGCGCCCCACGCGCGCCGAGGTGAGCGACGTGGCGACCGCCATCTTCGACGGGGCCGACGCGATCATGCTCTCCGCGGAGACCGCCACCGGCCGCTTCCCGGTGGAGACGGTGCAGGTGATGGCCCGCATCGCCGAGCGGGCCGAGCGCGCGGCGCCGATCACCGACGCCTCGCGACCCCGGCCCGAGGCCTACGGCTTCCCGGAAGCGGTCGCCGAGGCGGCCTGCCAGGCGGCGCGGCTGCTCCACGCCAAGACGATCGTGGCCTTCACCCAGTCGGGCTTCAGCGCGCGGCTCATCTCCCAGGACCGGCCGGAGGTGCCGATCGTGGCGCTGACGCCGTACTCGGAGGTGCAGCGCCGGCTCGGTCTGTTCTGGGGCGTATCCTCGCGGTTGGTGCACAAGGTCGAGACCACCGACGAGATGATCGAGGAGGTCGAGGCGACGCTGCTGGGCGACGGCACCGTGCGCAACAACGACGTGATCGTGATCATCTCGGGCGCGCCCATGTGGGTGACCGGCACCACCAACCTGCTCAAGCTGCACCGGGTGGGCGATCGTCGCTGATCTGGCTGCACGTCCCGACCGGCCGACCACACCGAGACGACACGCGGCACACGGAGACGAGACATGACCTACGAGACCCTTCGCTACGAGCTGAAGGACGGCGTCGCGACCATCACCCTGAACCGCCCGGACGCCTACAACGCGCTGAACCTGGCCCTGGGCCGCGATCTCTTCCACGCCGCGCTCGAGGCGGACGAGGACCGCGCGGTGCGCTGCGTGGTCATCACCGGGGCGGGCCGCGCCTTCTGCGCGGGCGGCGACGTGAAGGACTTCGCGGACAATCCGGACCGCATCGGCGTGCTGATCAAGGAGCTGACCACCTATCTGCACGGGGCGATCTCCCGGTTGGCCCGCTCGATGAAGCCGGTGATCATGGCGGTCAACGGCATCGCGGCGGGGGGTGGGATGAGCCTGGCCCTTTCCGGCGACCTCGTGGTGGCCGCGGAGTCGGTGAAGTTCACGATGGCGTACTCGAAGATCGCCGCCTCGCCGGACGGCTCCTCCTCCTACTTCCTGCCGCGGATGATCGGGTTGCGTCGGGCGCTCGAGCTGCACTACACCAACCGCGTGCTGTCGGCCCGCGAGGCGATGGAGTGGGGCCTCGTCAACCGCGTGCATCCGGACGCCGAGTTCCCCGGCGCGGTCGCCGCGCTCGCGCGCGAGCTGGCGCAGGGGCCGACGCTGGCCTTCGGCCGCGCCAAGCAGCTCTTCCACCAGTCCACCCAGGAGAGCCTGGAGACTCAGATGGAGCTGGAGGCACAGGCCATCGCCGCGAGCGGGCACAGCGAGGATTTCCGCAACGGGGTGGTCGGCTTCGCCCGCAAGCAGCCCGTGACGTTCAGCGGTCGTTGAGCGGCGGTGTCGCGACCGTCCGCGTGAGCCGGCGGCCGTGAGCCGTCTCGATCCGGCCGAGCTGGGTCGTCGGCTGGACCAGATCCTGGGCGCGGCCGAGCGGATGATCCGTGAGGTCCCGGAGGACGGGATGGACGACTCCCTCCGCACGACGTCCTTCCGGCTCTTCCGGCTCGGTCTCGGATTCGCCGACGGGATGGATCTCGGCCGGGTTCCCGAGGCGTGGCGCGAGGAGGCCGCGCCGGCGGACCTGCGCGACGGCGCGGCGGTGGCCCGGTACGGCGCCCTGGTGCGCGGCCGGCTCGCGGGCTGGTTCGAGGGCGCGGCGCCCGGCGAGTTCGCGCGGGTGATCGCGGTTCACGACGGCCCCCAGTCGGGCCAGGGCCTGCTGGAGCGCGTCACCGGCGAGGCGGCCAGGCGGCTTCGTCTCCTCCACGAGGCGCTCGCGGGCGGCGGGCGGGCTCCGCGCGAACCCCTGCCCAGCGCCGCGCTCGAGGGCCTGCCCGTGGCCGCGCCACTCTGGTTGCCGCGTGACTGACCTGCCCTGCCCGCGTTGCGGCACCGCCAACCAGCCGAGCCATCGCTTCTGTCTCGGGTGCGGTCAGCCGCTCGGAGCCGGCGTCGGCGGACCCAAGGAGCGCTTCGCCTCACCGGACGCCTACACCCCGGCGCACCTGGCCGAAATGATCCGCACCTCGCGCGGCGTGCTGGAGGGCGAGCGCAAGCAGGTGACGGTGCTCTTCGCGGACATGCAGGGCTCGCTCGAGCTGCTGGCCGATCGCGATCCGGAGGATGCGCGCCGGGTGCTGGATCCGGTGCTGGCCCTGCTGATGGAGGCGGTGCACCGTTACGAGGGCACCGTGAACCAGGTGCTGGGCGACGGCATCATGGCCATCTTCGGCGCGCCGGTGGCCCACGAGAACCACGCGGTCCGGGCGGCCTACGCCGCGCTGCGGATGCAGGAGGGTGTCCGTCGCCTGGCGCGGGAGCTGTTCCGCGCGGAGGGCCTCGACCTACAGATCCGCGTCGGCCTGAACTCGGGCGAGGTGGTCGTGCGCTCGATCGACAACGACCTCAACATGGACTACTCCGCGGTCGGGCAGACCACGCACCTCGCCTCGCAAATGGAGCGCCTCGCGCGCCCCGGCACCACGCTGCTCACCGGCGAGACTCGCCGGCTGGCCGAGGGGTATCTGGCGGTCACGCCGCTCGGTCCGGTGCCGGTACGAGGGAGCGCGGAGGCCGTCTCCGTGTACGAGCTGACCGGAACGGGCCCGGCCCGCTACCGGCTGCAGGCGGCCGCGGTTCGCGGGCTCTCGCGGTTCGTCGGGCGCGACGCCGAGCTCGCGCAGCTCCGAGAGGCCCTGGCCCGGACCCGGGCGGGCGAGGGCCGGCTGGTGGCGCTGGTGGGCGAGGCCGGCGTGGGCAAGTCGCGGATCATCCGCGAGTTCGTCGAGGGGTCGTGGATCGCCGATGCGCTCGTGCTCGAGGGCCGGCCGGTCGCGCATCGCAAGACCACGTCGTGGCTGCCGATCGTGGACGCCCTCGGCCGCTACTTCCGGATCGAGGCGCGCGACGACGGACGGGTGATGCGAGAGAAGATCACGGGCAAGATCCTCAGCCTCGACCGTGCACTCGACTCCACGCTGCCTGCGTTGCTCGCCCTGGCGGATCAGGAGTCGGACGACCCGGCCTGGCGGAGCCTCGACCCCCCGCAGCGCCGCCGGCGCATCCAGGACGCGGTGCGGAGCCTGCTGCTGGTCGAGAGCCGCCGGCAGCCGGTGGTCCTCGTGGTCGAGGACCTGCAGCGGATCGACGAGGAGACGCAGGCGCTGCTCGACAGCCTGGTGGACCGGCTACGCGGGACCCGTCTCTTCATCCTGGTCGCGTATCGGCCGGAGTACGAGCACCTGTGGATGAGCAAGCCCGACTACGCCCAGCTCCGCATCGACGCGTTCGTCCCCGAGACGGCCCGCGGGATGCTCGACGCCCTGCTAGGCCGCGACGCGGCGCTGGAGCCGCTCAAGGCCCTCCTGGTGGCGCGGACCGACGGGAACCCGCTCTTCCTCGAGGAGAGCGTGCGGGCCCTCGTCGAGACGCAGGCGCTGCTGGGCGAGCCCGGAGCGCGCCGGCTCGTCCGACCGCTCGAGGCCATCCAGGTGCCGGGCAGCGTGCACGCGGTGCTGGCCGCCCGCATCGATCGCCTCACGCCCGAGGCCAAGCAGGTGCTCCAGTCGGCCTCCGTGCTCGGCAAGGACGTCCCGCTCGCGGTGCTGGAAGCCATCGCCGATCTTCCCGAGGACGCGCTGCGGGTGGCGCTCGGCGGGCTCCAGTCCGCCGAGCTGCTGTACGAGGCCGCCTTCTTCCCGGAGATCGAATACACGTTCAAGCACGCGCTGACGCTCGAGGTCGCCTACGGCAGCCTGCTCCACGAGACGCGGCGCGTCCTGCACGCGCGCGTGGTCGCGGCCATCGAGCGACTCTATCCCGACCGCCTGGGCGAGCACGTGGAGCGGCTCGCCCACCACGCGCTCCGCGGTGGGCTGCGGGACCGCGCGGTCGGGTTCCTGCGCCAGGCCGGCGTCAAGGCGGCGGCCCGCTCGGCGCATCGCGAGGCGGTGGGCTTCTTCGAGCAGGCGCTCGAGATTCTCGACGCGGACGGGCCGGTGGGAGTGGCCCCCGAGACCGCCATCGATCTCGTCTTCGACCTGCGTGCCTCGCTGGCTCCGCTCGGCGAGTTCACGCGCACGCTCGAGCACCTGCGCCGCGCGGAGACGCGCGCCGAGGGGCTCGGCGACCATCGCCGGCTCGGCTGGATCTCCTCCTATCTCACCCAGTCGTACTACACCCTCGGCGAGCCGGCCGCCGCGATCCGCTCCGCCGGGCGCGCGGTCGAGGTCGGCCGGGCGCTGGGCGACGAGCCCCTGCAGATCGTGGCCTCGTTCGGGTTGGGTCAGGTCCACCACGTGCTGGGCGACCACCGCGCGGCCCAGGCGCATCTCCGCTGGGCGGTGACCGCGGCGGAGGGCGAGCGAAGCCGGGAGCGCTGGGGCATGGCCGGCCTGGTGTCGGTGGCCTCGCGCATCTGGCTGGCCGCTTCGCTGGCGGACGTGGGCGACTTCCCGGGCGCGGTCGCCTGCGCGCTGGAGGGCCTGGCGCTCGCGGAGGCCGCCGACCATCCGTGGAGCACCGCGGGGAGCTACATGACACTCGGCTTCGTCCACCTCGGCCAGGGACGACTGGAGGAGGCGGGGCCCGTGCTCGACCGCGGCATCGCGTTCTCACGCGACATGGATCTCACCGCGTGGCTGCCGATGCTGCTGTGCGCTCAGGGCGCGGCGCACGTGCGGGGCGGCCACGTGGCCCAGGGCGTGGCGATGCTGGAGGAGGGCGTGAATCGCGCGGGGGCGCTGCGCATCCTGAGCCGTCACGCGCTCCGGCTGACCTGGCTCGCGGAGGGGTATCTCCGCGCCGGCCGGGTGGCCGAGGCGGCGGCCGCGGCACACCAGGCGCACGAGCTGGCCTCGCGGCATGGAGAGCAGGGCTACGCCGCGGGCTCGCTGCGGATGCTGGGCGAGATCCACGCGCGTGGGGACGCTGGCGAGGCGGCGGCCGCGACGGGCCACTACGGCGATGCGCTCGAGCGGGCGCGGGCGCTCGGCATGCGGCCGCTCGAGGCGCTCTGTCATCTCGGGCAGGGGATCCTGGCCCGGCGTGCGGGGCAGGGCGTGGAGGCCAAGGAGCGGCTGGCCGAGGCCGGCCGGCTACTGCGGCAGATGGACATGCGGTATTGGCTCGTGCAGGTCGAGGCCGAGATGGCCGCGCTGTAGCCCCAGGTCGCTCACGCCAGGTCGCGCACCAGCCTGAAGCCGTAGTCCGAGTAACGGAGCGCGGGAGGCAGTGAAGAGCGATGCGCCACGGGGCTCCACGGGTCCTGGTGTCGCCACGCGCCGCCCCGTGACACGCGCCGCGTGCCAATCTCCGGTCCGAGCGGATTCGACTCGGGAGAGCGCGCGTAGTAGGTCTCGTCCTCCCAGTCCAGACACCATTCGTGGCAGACACCGGACAGCGCGAGGAGGCCGAGCGGATTCGCCGGGGTGTCCCCCGGCCGCGGCGGTCGATCGAAGACCCGGCGCGCCGGGCAATCGTCACCCCAGGGAAAACGCGCGTCCTCCAGGCCGCCGCGCGCCGCCTTCTCCCACTCGGCCTCGGTCGGCAGCCGGTAGGAGGCGCCCTGGCGCGAGAGCCACTGACCGAAGCGTGTCGCGTCGAGCCAGCTGACACCCACCACCGGCTGCTCGGGATCGCAGAAGCGCGCGTCGCGCCACCACGGCGGGGGCTCGGCCTGACCCGCGTCGAGGAACGCGGCGTATTCGCGATTGGTGACGGGCTCGCGGGCGATGGCGAAGCGATCGAGCCGGACCTTGTGCCGGGGCCGCTCGTCGGGGTGTCCGAGCTCCCAGCCCATCCGGAACCAGCCGGCGGGGACCTCCACCAAGTCCACGCGGTCGAGTATAATCGCGCCACCATGAACTTCGCGGAGCGGATGTCGCGGCTCGGCACGGAATCGGCGTTCGAGGTCCTGGCCCGCGCCAAGGCGCTCGAGCGACAGGGCCGGGAGATCATCCACCTCGAGATCGGCGAGCCGGACTTCGACACGCCGAAACACATCCGCGAGGCGGCCAAGCGGGCGCTCGACAGCGGGGCCACCCACTACGGCCCGTCCGCGGGCCTGCCCGAACTGCGCGAAGCCATCGTCAAGGACGTGGAGGGCACCCGTAGCTTTCCGGTGACCGCGGACGAGATCGTGGTGACGCCGGGCGCCAAGCCCATCATGTACTTCGTGATCACCGCGCTGGTGAATCCGGGCGACGAGGTGGTCCACCCGAATCCGGGCTTCCCCATCTACGAATCGGTGATCAACTTCGTCGGGGGCAAGCCGGTGCCGATCCCGCTGCGCGAGGAGAGTGGCTTCGGCTTCGACCTCGACGTGCTGGAGAAGAGCGTCTCGCGCAAGACCAAGCTGATCATCATCAACTCGCCCCAGAACCCGACCGGCGGCGTGCTGGACGTCGATCAGCTCGGCCGCATCGCGGAGATCGCCAAGACCTACCGCATCCCGGTGCTGGCCGACGAGATCTACAAGGCGTTCCTCTACGAGGGCGAGTTCGCCTCGATCACGCGCTTCCCGGGCATGAAGGATCTGGTCATCATCCTCGATGGGTTCTCCAAGGCCTACGCGATGACCGGCTGGCGGCTCGGCTACGGGGTGATGCCGGTGGCGCTCGCCGAGCACGTCACGCGGCTCATGGTGAATTCCAACTCGTGCACCGCCTCGTTCACCCAGCTCGCCGGCATCGCGGCGCTGCAGGGCGATCAGACCCCGGTGACCGAGATGGTGGCCGAGTTCAAGCGCCGCCGCGATGTGCTGGTGGCCGGACTCAACCGGCTGCCCGGTGTCTCCTGCCGCTCGCCCCGAGGGGCCTTCTACGTGTTCCCGAATGTGAAGGCGCTCAAGCGGCCGTCGAGCGAGGTGGCGGAGGCCCTCCTGCAGGAAGCGGGGGTGGCGGTACTCGGAGGCTCGGCCTTCGGCGAGTACGGCGAGGGTTACCTCCGCCTCTCCTACGCCAGCTCCGAGGCCAATCTCCGAAAGGCGCTCGAGCGGATGGAGCCGGTGC
>Ga0210384_10003737_pt1 | contig 17381 bp, 18 predicted proteins | sample IncBWH2MmetaG_FD_160574 | JGI IMG/M metagenome (GOLD analysis project Ga0210384, IMG submission 160574) | Forest soil microbial communities from Barre Woods Harvard Forest LTER site, Petersham, Massachusetts, United States - Inc-BW-H-2-M | ecosystem: Environmental > Terrestrial > Soil >...
TCTTGTCGATGACCGGCACGTCCCACTTGTCGAACTGCACCCCGAGGTCGCGCTCGATCCACGGAAAGGCGTTCTCCTGGCCGATGGCGAGGATCACGTCGTCCGCCGGGATGAATTCCTCGCCGACCACGCGCTCGCCGGTGATGCGCCCCTGCGCATCCAGCTGATACTCCATCTGCTCGAAGCGCATGCCGGTGAGCTTGCCGTTCTCGAGCACGAACTCCTTGGGCGAGCGGTTGATGATGATCTCGACGCTCTCCTCCTCGGCGTCCTCGAGCTCCCATTCCGAGGCCTTGAAGAAACCGCGCGGCTTGCGCGCCATGACCTTCACGCCGCGCGCCCCGAGCCGCAGGCTGGTGCGGCAACAGTCCATCGCCGTGTTGCCCACGCCGATGATGAGCACGCGCTCACCGATCTTGTCGATGTGCCCGAAGGCCACCGACTCGAGCCAGGCGATGCCGATGTGCACGTTGGCGGCGGCCGCCTCGCGCCCGGGGAGCTTCAGCTCCTTGCCCTTCGGGGCGCCCGAGCCGACGAACACCGCATCGAAACCGCCCTCCTTCAGCAGCGCGCGCAGGCTGTGCACCGGAGTGTTCAGCTTCAGCTCGACCCCCATGCCGGTGATCATCGCGATCTCCTCGTTCAGCACCGTGTGCGGCAGCCGGAACGAGGGGATGTTGGTGCGCATGAGGCCGCCGGGCTCGGCGAACTGCTCGAACACGGTCACCTGGTAGCCGAGCGGCATCAGGTCGTTGGCCACGGTGAGGGAGGCGCAGCCGGCACCGATGCAGGCAATGCGCTTGCCGTTCTTGGCCTTGGGGATCTTGGGCAGCAGGCCCGTGACCTCATCGCGGTGATCGGCGGCGACACGCTTCAGGCGGCAGATCGCCACCGGCTTCTGCTCGATGCGGCCACGCCGGCAGGCCGGCTCGCACGGCCGGTCGCAGACCCGCCCGAGGATCCCGGGGAATACGTTGGAGTCCCGGTTCACCATGTAGGCGTCGGTGAAGCGGCCCTGCGCGATCAGGCGGATGTATTCAGGAACATCCGTGTGGGCCGGGCAGGCCCACTGGCAATCCACAACTCGATGGTAGTAGTCCGGGTGCGCGGTATCGGTGGGTTCCATTCACTGCTTTAGGCGTCTAGCCCAAGCCCTCGTCGGCGAAAAGAGGAGCGTGAGTATAGAGGCGGCGGGGAGGTTTTCATCGTCGTCAAACACCCTAGGGACAGCGCCGGGAGCTCACAAGTTGCAATATATTGCGCTGCAGCAATCAAGGCGTCCAGCGGCGATTGCCTATACTGCGCAGTCACTTATGTCCGATCCCGTCCCCACCGAAATCCGTCTGCGCCGCACCTCGCGCCTGCTCGAGGTGAGCTTCGCCGATGGCGCGCGCTTCGAGCTCCCGTTTGAGTACCTGCGGGTGCATTCCCCGTCCGCCGAGGTGAAGGGCCACGGACCGGGGCAGGAAGTGCTCGTGCTCGGCAAGGAGAACGTCGGCATCAAGGCGGTGGAGCCGGTGGGGCAGTACGCGGTGAAGCTGGTGTTCGACGACGGACACGACACCGGGCTCTACACGTGGAAGTACCTGCACGAGCTCGGCCGCGAGCAGTCCGCGAAGTGGGCGCGCTACCTCGAGCGCAAGGCGCGCGAGGGACCCAAGTGAGATCGTGACGCCGGCTGCGCCCAAAAGAAAAGCGGGCCGGACTCTCAAGCCCGGCCCGCTTCGTGCGCAAGACCCCCTTAGCCGCGGCGATTCTGCGCATTGCTTGCAACAAATTGCAACCACGATTCGCGCGCGCACCGGGCGCGTGCGGCCCGATCGCATAGAATGCGTCTCTTTCAGTTGAACGCGACCGACATGGGCGACGAGCACTCCACCGATTTCGGTTTCGAGCGTGTGCCGCGAGCGGACAAGGCGCGCCGCGTGCGCGGTGTGTTCGACTCGGTGGCCGAGCGCTACGACCTGATGAACGATCTGATGTCGGCGGGCGCGCACCGGCTGTGGAAGCGCTTCACGCTGGCGCTGGCGAATCTGCGCCCCGGCCAGCGTGCCCTGGATGTGGCCGGCGGCAGCGGCGATCTGGCCGCCGGACTCGCCCGTCAGGTCGGTGAGCGCGGCCTGGTGGTGCTCACCGACATCAACGCCGCCATGCTGCAGCGTGGCCGCGACCGTCTCATCGATGCGGGCCTGGTCGGCAACCTCGCCTACGTGCAGGCGGATGCCGAGCGTCTGCCCTTCGCCGCCGGGAGCTTTGACTGCATCACCATCGGCTTCGGGCTGCGCAACGTCACCGACAAGGCGGCGGCGCTGCGGTCCATGCGGCGCGCCCTGAAACCCGGCGGACAACTGCTGGTGCTCGAGTTCTCGCAGCCCCGGGTGCCGGGCCTGAAGCCCGCCTACGATGCCTACTCCTTGCGCGTGCTGCCGCTGCTCGGCCAGCTGGTGGCCGGTGATGCCGCGAGCTACCGCTACCTCGCCGAGTCGATCCGCATGCACCCGGACCAGGACCGGCTCCTGGCGATGATGCAGGAGGCGGGGCTCGAAGGCTGCCGCTATCACAATCTCTCCGGCGGCATCGTCGCCGTGCATCGCGGCTATCGTTACTAGAGCCCACCGCGAAAGACCTGCACTTGCTGAGCGCGACCCTCCTGGACAACCTGTTGAACCGCGGCCTGCCACGCTCGCCGCGCGCGCGGCAGCTGTGCGCGCAGCTCGAGGGCCGCAGTCTCGCGATCGAGATCCCGGACGTCGCGCGGCTGCGCGTGTCATCCACCGGGCAGACCCTCAGTGTGACCCGCGATGCGGCCCCGGCGGATGCCTGGGTCGTGGGCGGGCCCGTGAGCCTGCTCGCCCTCGGCGGCCCGGCGGCGCAGGCGGTCCTGCAGCGCGGTGACGTCACCATCGGCGGGGATGCGGAGCTGGCGCAGAGGTTCCAGGAGCTGGCGCGCCTGCTGCGCCCGGACCTCGAGGAGGAGCTGTCGCTGCTGGTGGGTGACGTGCCGGCGCACCAGCTCGGACGGCTGGCGCGGCTGGCGCTGCAATTCGGGCGGCGCGCCGCCACCACCACCCTCACCAACCTCGCCGAGTACCTCGGCCACGAGCGCGCGGATCTGGTGCCGCGCAACGAGGGCGAGCAGTTCCTGCGTGGCGTGGATACGCTGCGCGAGGAGGTCGATCGCCTCGAGGCGCGACTGCAACGGCTCGCGCGGCGCGGCCGGGCGTGATGCGGATCGCCCGCCCGTGAAGCTGCGGGTATTGGTGCGGCTCATCGAGATCCAGCGCGTGCTGCTCAAGCACGGGCTCGATGACTACGTGCGCGCCACGCATCTGTACCGGCCGCTGCGCTTCCTGTTCTTTCTTTCCCCGGGCGTGTGGTTCGAGCGGCGCCGCGTGGCGAGTCGCGCCGCGCGGCTGCGGCTGGCGCTCGAGGAGCTCGGTCCGATTTTCGTCAAGTTCGGGCAGGCGGTCTCCACGCGCCGCGACCTGCTGCCCCCGGACATCGCCGATGAGCTCGCGAAACTGCAGGACCGGGTGCCGCCCTTCCCCGGCGCCACCGCGCGCGCGCTGATCGAGCGTGCCTACGGCCAGCCGCTCACGCAGCTGTTCGCGGCCTTCGACGAGAACCCGCTCGCCGCCGCCTCGATCGCCCAGGTGCACGCGGCGCGCCTGCCAGGCGGGGCCGAGGTGGTGGTCAAGGTGCTGCGGCCGGACATGCGCGAGGTGATCGAGCGCGACCTCGAGGTGCTGCACGCGCTCGCGGAGCTGGCGCAACGCTACTCGCGCGACGCGCGGCGGCTGCGGCCGCGCGAGCTGGTGGCCGAATACCAGAAGACCATTCTCGATGAGCTCGACCTGATGCGCGAGGCGGCCAACGCCTCGCAGCTGAAGCGCAACTTCGCCGGCTCGGATCTGCTGTACGTGCCGGAGGTGTACTGGGACTACTGCCGCAACGACGTCATGGTGATGGAGCGCATCCACGGCGTGCCGATCTCCGACCTGGCGCGCCTCAAGGCCGCCGGCACCGACATCCCGCAGCTCGCCGAAAACGGCGTGCGCATCTTCTTCACCCAGGTATTCCGCCACAACTTCTTCCACGCCGACATGCATCCCGGCAACATCTTCGTGCTGATCGACGACCCGCGGCGGCCGCGCTACGCGGCGGTCGACTTCGGCATCGTCGGCACGCTCGATCCGCGCGACCAGCACTACCTGGCGGAGAATTTCCTGGCGGTCTTCGATCGCGACTACCGCCGCGTGGCGCAGCTGCACCTGCAGTCCGGCTGGGTGCCCGCGGGCACGCGCGTGGATGAGATGGAGTCGGCGGTGCGCACGGTGTGCGAGCCGATTTTCGACCGGCCGCTCAAGGACATCTCCTTCGGCCGCATCCTGCTGCGGCTGTTCGAGATCTCGCGGCGCTTCAATATGCAGATCCAGCCACAGCTGCTGCTGCTGCAGAAGACGCTGCTCAACATCGAGGGCCTGGGGCGCGAGCTGTACCCGGAGCTCGATATCTGGAGCACCGCCAGCCCCATCCTGCGCGAATGGATGCGCGAGCGCGTCAGCGTGCGCGCCCTGCTGCACGACCTGCGCGCGCAGGCGCCGCAGCTGATCGCCGCGGTGCGCGCGCTGCCGGCACTGCTGCAGAACCTGGCGCTGCGCGAGGCGCCGCCCGCACCGGGTCCAGCGCCGGAACTCAGCGAGCTGCGCACGGAGCTGCGCGCCGGCCGCCGCCGCGAGCTGCTCGGCCTTGCGGCGGTGTGCGCCGGCGGCGCGGCGGTATGGCTCGCGGTGCTGCACACGCCGGCGTGGCCGGGCTGGGCGCTGCTCGCGGTGGCCGCCGGGGTGCTCGTGGCGGGCCTGAGGCGCTAAAGCTGGTGCCGCAGGTGCTCACCGAAGGCTCGATCCCCGTCGGTCTTTTCAAGTTCGCGCTGCCGATCCTGTTCGCCAACATCCTGCAGTCGCTCAACGGCTCGGTGAACTCCATCTGGGTGGGCCGCTACCTGGGCGAGGCCGCCCTCACCGCCACCTCCAACGCCAACACCGTGATGTTCCTGCTGATCGGCGCGGCCTTCGGGATCGCACTGGCCGCGACCATTCTCATCGGCCAGTGCATCGGCGCCAACAACCTGCCCGAAACCAAGCGCGTGGTGGGCACCAGTGCCACGTTCTTCGCCGCCATCTCGGTAGCCATGGCCATTGCGGGACTCGTGCTGTGCCGTCCGCTGCTCATCGCCATGAGCACTCCGGCGGACTCGCTGCCGCTGGCGGTGGCCTACATGCGCGTGATCTTCCTGGCGCTGCCGTTCCTTTACATGTACGCGTTCGTGATGGCGGTGCTGCGCGGTGCGGGGGACTCCAAGACGCCGTTCTATTTCATGCTGCTGTCGGTGGCGATCGACATCGCCCTGAACCCGGTGTTCATATTCGGCTTCGAGCCCATCCCGCGCCTCGGCATCGCCGGCTCGGCGCTCGCCACCTTCATCGCCCAGGCGGTGAGTCTCACCGCGCTCATCCGCCATCTGTACCGGCGGCGGCACATCCTGTGTCTGCACAAGGACGAGCTCGGGCTGCTCAAGCTGGACTGGAGGGTGGTGGCGACGCTGGTGAAAAAGGGCGTGCCGATGAGCGCGCAGATGCTGGTGCTGTCCTTGAGCGGGGTGCTCATGATCACCCTCGTCAACCGCTTCGGCGTCGACACTACCGCCGCCTTCGGCGCGGCGCTGCAGATCTGGAACTACATCCAGATGCCGGCCTTCGCGGTCGGCATGGGCATGTCGGCCATGACCGCGCAGAACGTCGGCGCCGGCAAATGGGACCGGGTCACGCGCATCGCGCAGGTCGGGGTGCTGTACAGCGTGCTGCTGACCGGTTCGATCGTGCTGGCGATCGAGCTGCTCAACACCCACGTGTTCGCGCTGTTCCTGCCGCAGGGCTCGGCGGCACTGGGGATCGCCGCGCACCTGAACCGTATCGTCACCGGTTCGTTCATCTTCTTCGGGGTGTCGGTGGCGCTGTTCGGCGTGGTGCGCGCCACCGGCGCGGTCATGGCGCCGCTGGTCATCCTCACCATCTCGCTGCTGGTGGTGCGCTTCCCGCTGGCGCAGCTGTTCCTGGCGCACTATCACGCGGATGCGATCTGGTGGAGCTTCCCGGTGTCGGCCTCGCTGTCCGCGACGCTGGCCTTCCTTTATTACCGGTACGGCGGCTGGCGCCAGGCGCACATGACGGCCGGCGCGGCTGCCTAGCGCGCGCCTCTCCCTTATTGCGTATCGTGCGCACCGCCCTGCGGGGCGCACAATCTGCAGTTCCCGCCTCCAGGAGTGATCCGCATGCAAACCCGTACGCTCGGCGCCCGCGGCCCCAAGGTGTCGGCACTTGGCCTGGGCTGCATGGGCATGAGCGAATTCTATGGCGCGCACACCGACGCCGAGTCGCTCGCCACCCTGCAGCGCGCGCTCGAGCTGGGCGTCACGTTCCTCGACACCGCGGACGCCTACGGCCCCTATACCAACGAGGAGCTGGTGGGGCGCGCGCTGCGCGGGCACCGCGACGCAGTATTTCTCGCCACCAAGTTCGGTTTCGTGCGCGATAACAAGGATCCGGCGGCGCGCGCCATCGACGGCAGTCCGCAGCACGTGCGCGCGGCCTGCGAGGCGAGCCTGCGCCGCCTGCAGGTCGCGCATATCGATTTGTACTATCTGCATCGCGTGGACCGCAGCGTGCCCATCGAGGACACCGTCGGTGCGATGGCGCAGCTGGTGCGCGCCGGCAAGGTGCGCTACCTCGGGCTCTCGGAAGTCACCCCGCAGACGCTCGAGCGCGCCCACCGGGTGCATCCCATCACCGCGCTGCAGAGCGAGTATTCGCTGTGGACCCGCGATCCCGAGCAGGGCGAGCTGCAGGCCTGCGAGCGGCTCGGCATCGGCTTCGTGCCCTACAGCCCGCTCGGGCGTGGCTTCCTGAGCGGCGCCATCCAGAGCCCCGATGACTTCGCAGCCGATGACTACCGGCGCAACCTGCCGCGCTTTCAGGGCGAGAACTTCGCCCGCAACCTGGCGCTGGTCGAGAAGGTGCGGGTGCTGGCCCGCGCCAAGGGCTGCAGCGCGGCGCAGCTCGCGCTCGCCTGGGTGCTGGCGCAGGGCGAGCACATCGTGCCGATTCCCGGCACCCGGCGCTCGCGCAATCTCGAGGAAAACGTCGGGGCGCTCGCGGTGCAGCTCGACGCCGCGGATCTGGCGGCGCTCGAGGCCGTGTTTCCGGCCGGCGCCACGGCGGGCGCGCGCTACACCGAAGCGATGATGCGCCTAAGCGGCGGCTGACTCGCGCGGCTCGATCCACAGGGCGCGTGCCCGGCCGCACAGCTCGCCCTCTTCGTCGAAGATCGCGGTGCCGGCCTCGTGCTTGCGGCCGCTCGAGCCGATCTGCCAGCCGACCAGCGTGCACGATTCTCCGATGTGTACCAGGCGGTCGACGTGCGCGGTGAACTCGGCGAGCAGCATCATGCGGTCATCCGCCGCCACCGCGTAATAGCCGGGACAATCGAGCGCCGCCGCCATGAATTCCGGGCGCACCTTGCCGGCAGCGCCCTCGAGCGAGACATCCGGTACCCACGGCGCCGCCACCAGGCCGCGCTGCGGCACCGGGCCGGCAAAAATACGCAGGCCGTCGCCACGCGCCCGCTGGATGCCGCACACAAAGCAGGTGGGGAAGCGGTGATAGCGAAAGCCGGCGTAGCGCCGCGAGGCCTCCACCGCCTCGAGGTAGGGCGGCGCGGGCTGCGTCTGCAGCCTGAGCAGCGCGGGACGCGCCTCGCCGATGGCTTCCGCGCCGTGCAGAACCTGCAGCGTGCCGTCGGCGAGTTCCCTGACTTCCAGCTGCGTAGCCAGCGGCGGCGGCTTAAGCAGCCGCACCGTCAGCGTACGCGCGGCGAGCGTTGCCAGCAGGCCGGCGAAGTAACCGCCATTGGAGGAGGTCGGGGGACCGCAGAAACGCTGGGCGATGGTCAGGGTCTTCACGCTGGCGCCTTTCGGTGTCGGCCGACCTAGTCGCGGCGCAGCGCCCGCAGCCAGTCGGCCGGATCTTCCTCCCGTTCCAGCACTTCCACCAGCGCCGAACCGACCACCACGCCGTCGACGTGGCCGCGCAGGCGCCTCACCTGCTCGCGGCTGCGGATGCCGAAGCCGGCGCACACCGGAATGGGCGCCGCGGCGCGCACGCGGTCCAGATAACCGAGCACCTCATCGGGCACCGCCACGTTCTTGCCGGTGGTGCCGGTCATGGTCACGGCATACACGAAGCCGCGGCTGCCGGCGCACAGCTGCTGCAGGCGCTGCGGCTCGGTGACCGGCGTGACCATCTGCACCAGCGCGATCTGCCGGGCATCGAGCGCCGCGCGCAGCTCGCTGCTCTCATCGAGCGGCAGATCGGGCACGATGAAGCCGCTCACGCCGGCGCGCACGGCGGCCTCGGCGAGGTGCTCGACGCCGAAGGCCAGCAGCGGATTCAGGTAGCTCATCAGCAGCAGCGGGACGCGCAGTTCACCGACGGCCGTAAGCTCGGCGAGGATCCACCGGAGTGACACGCCCTGCGCCAGCGCCGCGAGGCTGGCGCGCTGGATCGTGACTCCGTCGGCCATCGGGTCCGTGAAGGGCACGCCGACTTCCACCACGTCCGCCGCCCCCGCCAGCGCGCGCAGGTGCTCGCGGAATTTCTCGCGCCGCGGAAACCCGGCGGTGAGATAGGCGACGAGCGCCGGGTCCCCGGATGCGGCGGCGCTCCTGATGGCCCCGGCGATGCGCTCGCGCCCACTCACGGACGTGCCGCCGCGAGCAGCGTCTGCTGCAGGGTTGACATGTCCTTGTCGCCGCGGCCGGACAGACACACCAACAGGGTGCGTCCCGGGTTCGCCTTCGCCCAGCGGGCCGCCCCGGCGAGCGCATGCGCGCTCTCCAGCGCGGGCAGAATGCCCTCGCATTCGCTGAGCGCGCGCACGCCCTCCAGCGCCTGCGCATCGCTCGCGGTTTCGTAGCGCACCCGCCCGACCGCCGCCAGCAGCGCGTGCTCCGGGCCGACGCCCGGATAGTCGAGCCCCGCGGACACCGAGTGGGTCTCCTGGACCTGCCCGTCCGCATCCTGCAGCAGCATCGAGTAGGTGCCGTGCAGCACGCCCGGACGCCCATAGGCCACGGTCGCGGCGTTCTCGCCGAGCCCGGCACCCTTGCCGCCCGCCTCGACGCCGATGATGTCTACCGCGCTGTCGGGGATGAAAGCATGAAAGGTGCCGATGGAGTTGGAACCGCCGCCGACGCACGCCATGACGGCGTCCGGCAGCGCGCCGTTCGCCGCCAGCAGCTGGGCGCGCGCTTCGCGGCCGATGACCGCCTGCAGCTCGCGCACCAGGTAGGGATAAGGATGCGGGCCCACCACCGAGCCGAGCAGATAGTAAGTATCGAGCGGATCGGACACCCAGGCGCGCAGCGCCTCATCGATGGCCGCGCGCAGCGTGCGATCGCCACTGGTCACCGGCACGACCTCGGCGCCCAGCAGGCGCATGCGTCCGACGTTCGGCGCCTGGCGCTCCATGTCGATCGAGCCCATGTACACGGTGCACGGCAGGCCCAGGCGCGCACAGGCCGCGGCGCTGGCAACGCCGTGCTGGCCGGCGCCGGTTTCCGCGACCACGCGCTTGGCGCCGAGGCGCAGCGCCAGCAGCGCCTGACCGATGGCGTTGTTGATCTTGTGCGCGCCGGTATGCGCCAGGTCCTCGCGCTTGAGGAAAATCTTCGCGCCCCAGCGCGCCGACAGCCGCGCCGCGAACGTGAGTGCCGTCGGCCGGCCCACCCAGCTGTGCAGCTGCGCGGTCAGCTCGGCCTGAAAGGCGCGCTCGTGCAGGTGCTCGTGCACGCCGCGCTCGAGCCGCTCGAGCGCCGGGATGAGTGTCTCGGGCACGTAACGGCCGCCGAACGGGCCAAAGCGACCGCGCTCGTCGGGGTAGCGCCCCGCGATCAGGTCGGCGAGCAGCCGCGGGGCATCGGCCAGGGCGGGGGATGCATTCATACAAGGTCCTCGGTGCGGGTGGCCGGCGTGCCTGCCGCACGCGCAGCCGCCACGAAGTTCGCAATCGCGAGCGGGCTTTTCAGGCCCGGCTGCGCCTCGACGCCGCTCGACACATCTACGCCGAAGGGCTGCACGGCGGCGATCGCCGCGGCCACATTGGCCGCGTTCAGTCCGCCGGCCAGTACCAGCTGCGTGGCGCGCGCCAGCCGGCCTGCGGCGCGCCAGTCAGTCCTCATGCCGCTGCCGCTCACCGGCCCTTCGAACAGCACCCGTGGCGGCAGGCTGAGCCGCGCCACCGCGCCCGCGCGCACCACCGGCAGCAGCTCCAGCCCGGCCGGCAGCTGCAGACGCTCGAGATCGGACAGATCGGCCTGCAGTACATCGGGCGCAAAGACGCTCACGATCTCATCGAGGGCGGCCTGCGTCGGGTGGCGGCTCACCGCGACACAGCGCACCCGTCCGCGCGCCGGTGCGGCAAGGCGCGCCGCGGTCTGCGGGTCGAGCTGCCTCGTGGACGGGGCGAACACGAAGCCGATCGCATCCGCCTGCGCCGCCAGCGCCGCGGCGACGGCGGCCGCGGTGGTCATACCGCAGATCTTGATCCACATCTTAAGGGGCCTGGCGGGTCGCACGGCCCGCCGCCAGCAGCTTCGCGGTCAGCGCCTGTGGCTCGCCGCCCTGCATCAGGGCGCTGCCGACGAGCGCCAGCTGGTAGCCCGCCGCGCTCACACGCTGCGCATCCGCCGCCGTGGCCACGCCGCTCTCGGCGACCCGCGGCACCTGGGCGGGCAGCAGCGGCGCGAGCTGCGTCAGGCGCGCCGGTACCACCTCCAAGGTGCCGAGGTCGCGGCAGTTGACGCCGGCCAGCAGCTGGCTGGCGCCGCCGTCCGCCTCGATGAGCTCATGCATCAGCTCGATGTCGGGCGCATCGAAAGCCTCCAGCAGCACGAACAGACCGAGCGAGGCGGCGCAATCCAGCAGCGCGTCGAGCTCCTCGCGCGACAGCATGCGCAGGATCACCAGCACGCCGCCGGCACCGGCGGCGCGCGCCTCGAGCACCTGGTAGGGCTCGACCAGGAAGTCCTTGCGCATGGCGGGCACACCGAGCGGCGCCAGGGCGCGCGCCACGCGCACCAGATGATCGAGCGTGCCATCGAAACGGCTCGGCTCGGTGAGCACCGAGACCGCGGTGGCGCCGCCGCGCGCGTAAGCCGCGACGCGTGCCGCCAGGTCATCGGCCGCCGCGCCCAGCTGCCCCGCGGCCGGTGAGCGCAGCTTCAGCTCGGCGATGAGATCGAACCCGGAAGTATCAAGCCGCAGACGCGGCGCGGCCGCAGTCCTGCGGGCGGCGACTTCCAGCGCGGCTTCCGGATGCAGCCGCCGGGCTGCCTGCACGCGCGCGCGGCTGCCACTCGCCATGGCATCGAGAAAGCTCACGGCTGGCCCTGCGGGCGCGCGCTGTGGGCCGCACCACCGCCGCGCTCGCCGAGCGCATCCAGCAGCCGGCGCGCCGCGCCCGAGTCGATGGCGGCCGCGGCACGCGCGATGCCCTCGTGCGGCTGGCTGATCTCCCCGCTCAGCTCCAGCGCCAGCGCGGTGCCGAGCAGCAGACAGTCGCGATGCGCGCCATGGTCCTCGCCGTACAGCACGGCGCGCAGCGCGGCGGCGTTGTGCGCGGCATCGCCGCCGGCGAGATCCGCCGCCGAGCAACGCGGCAGGCCGTAGTCCTGCGGCGAGCGCTGCGCGGCCACGATGCGCCCGGGACGCACGTCGAGCACGGTGAACGGTCCGATGGGCGTCGGCTCATCCCAGCCCTGCGCGCCGTGCACCACGAAAGTACGCTCGATCGGCAACCCCATGAAGGTCTCGGCGATCAGCTGCGCCACCTCGGTACTGAAGGCACCGACCAGATGCAGCGGCGGCTGCGCCGGATTCACCAGCGGGCCCAGGATGTTGAACACGGTGCGCACCCCCAGTGCCGAGCGCACCGCGGCGATGGCGCGGGTGGCCGGGTGGTAGTGGGGCGCGAAGAGAAAGGTGAAGCCGGTGGCCCGCAGGCACTCGCCGGCGGCGGCGGCATCCAGCGGCATGGTGAGCCCCAGGGCTTCCAGTACGTCGGCACTGCCGCAGCGGCTCGAGACCGAGCGGTTGCCGTGTTTGACGACCGGTAACCCACAGGCCGCGGTCAGCAGCGCCGTGCCGGTGGAAATGTTGAGGCTGCCGGAGGCGTCCCCGCCGGTACCGACGATGTCGATGGCGCGCAGATTCGCGGGAATGTCGGGACGTCGCGCCAGGCGGCGCATTGCCTGGGCGAAGCCGCGCACCTCGTCCGCCACCACGCCCTTGGTGGCGAGCGCCGCGAGCACCGCGCCGGCGAGCGCCGCGGGCAGCTGCGGATCCATCAGCTGCGCCAGCAGCTCCTCGGCCTGCGCCTGCGACAGGTCGCGCCGCTCGAACAGCTGCTGCAGCAGCTCACGCGGAAACGGCATGGCCCGCTCCGGGCGTGGCTGCGCTGCGCGCGCCGCCGGTGTACCTGAGGAAGTTCGCCAGCAGCGCGGGGCCGTCGGGCGTCAGGATGCTCTCGGGATGAAACTGCACGCCCTCCACCATGAAGCGCGTGTGGCGCACTGCCATGATCTCGCCCTGCTCGGTGCGCGCGCTCACTTCAAGCTCCGCAGGCAGCGTCGCCGCGGCGGCGATCAGCGAGTGGTAGCGGCCGACTTCGCACGGCTGCGGCAGACCCGCGAACAGGGTGCGCGCGTCGTGCTGCACCAGCGAGGTCTTGCCGTGCATCAGCCGGTCGGCCCGCACGACCTTGCCGCCAAACACTTCCACGATCGACTGATGTCCCAGGCACACGCCGAGCACCGGTATGGAGCCGGCGAAAGTCCTGATCATATCCATGGAAACGCCGGCGTCGTAGGGCGTGCCCGGCCCGGGCGAGATGCACAGGTGCGACGGTGCCAGCGACTGCGCCTGCTGCGGCGTCAGCGCGTCGTTGCGATAGACGCTCACCTCGGCGCCGAGCACCAGGAACGCCTGTACCAGGTTGTAGGTAAAGGAGTCGTAGTTGTCGATCAGCAGCAGCCGCACGCTCACAAGCCTTCCTCCGCCAGCTCGAGCGCGCGCACCAGCGCGGCACTCTTCGCCAGCACCTCTTCATGCTCGCTGTGCGGCACGCTGTCGGCGACGATGCCCGCGCCGGCCTGATAGCTGTACTCATCGCCGGAGAACACCAGCGTGCGGATGGTGATGGCATGGTCCATATCGCCGCGCGCACCGAAATAGCCCACGGTGCCACCGTACAGACCGCGGCTCTCCGGCTCGAGCTCCTCGATGATCTGCATGGCGCGCACCTTGGGCGCCCCCACCAGCGTACCCGCCGGAAAGGCCGCGGCGAACAGATCGAAGGCATCGCACTGGGGCGCGAGCTCACCGTGTACGCCGCTCACGATATGCATGACGTGACTGTAACGCTCGATCGAGCGGTAAGGCTCGACGCGCACGCTGCCGGGGCGGGCGACGCGCCCGAGATCGTTGCGCGCCAGGTCCACCAGCATGACGTGCTCCGCGTTTTCCTTGGGGTCGGCGAGCAGTTCCGCCGCGCGCGCCTGATCCACGGCGACATCGGCGGCGCGCGGCCGCGTGCCGGCGATCGGCCGCAGCTGGGCGCGCCGTCCGTTGAGCTTCACCAGCGCCTCGGGCGATGACCCGACCACCGCCACGTCGCCGAGCGCGCAGTAATACATGTAGGGCGACGGATTGATCAGCCGCAGCGCGCGATACGCCTGGAACGGGTCGAGCTCGTGCTGGCCGGAGAAGCGGCTCGCCAGCACCAGCTGGTAGACGTCGCCGGCGGCGATGTATTCCTGGGTGCGGCGCACGCCGGCCATGTAGTCCGCGGGCGTGAACGCGGCGCGCGGCGGCCCGTAGCGCCCGGCGCGCCGGCCGTTGGGCAGGGCACCGCGCAGCGCGCGGATCACTTCCTGGCGCAGCGCGCGCCGCTCGGCTTCCGAGCCGGCATGCAACAGCGCGATGCCGCGCGTCAGGTGGTCGAACACCAGCACCGAGCTCGGTGCCACGTAGTGCAGCACCGGCGTGCGGCTCAGCCCGCGCGTGCGCTGCGGCAGACGCTCGAAGTAGCGCACCACGTCGTACGCGGCGTAGCCGACCAGGCCGCCGGCGAGCGGCACGCCGGGAATGTCGGGCTGCGGCCGCGGCGCCTGTGCGAGCGCCGCGCGCAGGCCGGCCAGCAGCGCCGCCCCGCTGGCCGGCACGCCCTGGCGCTGCGTCCCGACCGTGAGGCCGCTGTCATCCAGCCGCACCTCGAGCCCGTCGCCGAAGCCGATGAACGAGTAGCGCGCCAGGCGTTCCCCGCCCTCGACGCTCTCGAGCAGGAAGCGCGGCGCGAACGACGCCAGCTTCATGAACGCCGACACCGGAGTGTCGAGATCGCCGGTTATGTCGAATGCTGGTGGTTGCACAAAGTTCCGCAATGACAAGACAACAAAAAACCCATCCCGGGGTTATCCGGAGATGGGTTTCTGGTGCCGTCGAATCTTCTTTAAGTCGCGAGAAACAAGCTAGCCGTCAGCCCACTCCGTTATGAAGTGCGCCACCACCAAAGACGTGCAAGGCTCAAGGATACGGGCGACATGTTGGCAACGAGTATGGCCGCCGGGCGCGCGGGCCGTCAAGCATGCCTGGCTCTCGCGCTACCCTCGGTTTGACCATGCTGCCGGTGCTGAGGTCGCCTGCTGGCGGCCGCGGCCGCGGTACCGATTCTCGCCGCGCAGCCGCGAACGCGCCTACCTGAGGCACACCGCCTCGACGTTGTTGCCGTCCGGATCGAACAGGAACGCCGCGTAGTAAGTGGGGCTGTAGTCGTGGCGCAGCCCGGGCCCGCCGTTGTCGCGGCCACTGGCCTTGAGCCCATCGCGGTAGAACGAGTCGACCGCGGCGTGGTTGTCCGCCGTAAACGCCAGATGCACCAGCGAGTGAGCGAGCTTCGCATCACCGTACAGCCACAGTGAGTAACTGCCGCGCGCGCCGAAGGAGGCGCTGGAGTCGTCCTGCGAGGTGACTTCATAGCCCAGCGGGCCGAGCGCCGCCTTGTAGAAGCGGACGCTGGCGTCCACGTCTTTCACCTTCAGACCAATGTGATCGAACATGTGAACCTCCTTGCCATGCGCAGGCGCCCATCGCCTGCGCTTCGATCGTCAGACTACGCGGGTGCCGCGAGCCGATCTTGGAGAATCTTGCGGTCGCGTTGCGCGGCGCGCCGGAAGTGGCGCGGCGACACGCCCGCGGCGCGCCGGAAGGTGCGGATGAAATTGGACAGATCGCCGAAGCCCACCTCATAGGCGATGGCGGCGATCGGCCGCGTCTCCTGCGCCAGCAGACGCGCCGCGCGCCGCAACCGGGTGCGCACCAGGTACTGGTGCGGCGTCACCCCGGTGACCTTGGCGAACAGCCGCAGGAAATGAAAGGCACTGACGCCGCTGGCGCGCGCGACGCGCTGCAGATCGAGCGGCTCGCCAGCGTGCTCCTCCAGCCACAGCGCCATGCGCACCGCGCGCCGCCGATCCCGCGCCGTCACCCTGGCGGGCGCGAAGTCCTGTCCCGCCACCAGCCGCACGAAGCGCCCCGCCAGCAGCACCCCCGCCTCATCGAGGCCGACATCGCTCGCGCCGTCGGCCGCCGCCTGCGCGCGTTCGCCCAGCACGGCCAGCGCCGCGAGCGGTGGCAGCGCACCGCTGCGCCAGTGGCGCGCCGCCAGTCCCAGTTCATCGAGCAGGGGCGCATCGAACTGGTAGGACAGGCATTCATCGCCGTGTGCGTGGTGCGGGTGCGTGCACAGGTACTCGTCCCCGGGGCTGCCGTACAGGAACGAGCCGCTGACGAGCTCGAAGGCGCGCCCGCGCGTCAGGTAACCGAAGCTGCCGCGCCGCACGTAGGAAATGGAGAAGCTGCGGTGCTGCTCGAGGTAAGGGGTGTCGTACGGACCCGCCGTGCAACGGTAGTCGATGACGCGCAGGGAGCCGCGCTTCAGCAGGGTGGCCGCAGGCATGAACCGATGGTACGCGCCCGCACGTCGGGGTCCAGTCGGCGAATGCCTCTTTTCCGCTAAATGCGCCGCCCCCACCTGCGGGCGCGGCGGATGGTTCACACGTGAGCTTTAAAGAGTTGCTCGACAGCTGGCGCGAGCGGGCGGCGGCCCCCCGCACCGCCCGCGCCTACGCCGTGCGCCTGCCGCTCGATGATGCGGCGCGTCTCGCGGCGCTCGCGGAGCTGTTCCCCGGGCGCGCGCCCGAGCAGCTCATCACCGAGTTGCTGGGCGCCGCGCTCAAGGAAGTCGCCGCCGCCATGCCCTACGTGGCGGGGCAGCGCGTCATCTCCACCGACGAGCAGGGCGACCCGCTCTACGAGGATACGGGCCTCACGCCGCGCTTCATGGAGCTGGCACGCCAGCATCGCCGCCAGCTGGAGGGTACCGCCGCGGGCCGCCGCGCCGGTGCGAAAAAGTCCCCGCCCAAGAGAAAGTCACGCTGAAGAGCGAGTCCGCCATGCCCTCCTTCGACACCGTCTCCGAGCTCAACGCCCACGAACTGGCCAACGCCGTGGACCAGGCCAACCGCGAGCTGTCGCAGCGTTTCGATTTCAAGGACAGCGGGGCGCGTTTCGAGCTCAACGAGTTCACCGTGACGCAGCACGCCCAGGTGGACTTCCAGCTCAAGCAGATGCTCGAGATCCTCAAGCTGCGCCTCTCCAAGCGCGGCATCGACCTGGCGTGCCTGGAGGCGAAGGAGCCGCAGACCACGCTCTCGGCCGCGCAGCAGGAAGTGCTGCTGCGGCATGGCATCGACCAGGAGACGGGCAAGAAGATCATGCGCCTGGTCAAGGATTCCAAGCTCAAGGTGCAGGCAAGCCTGCAGGGCGACAAGGTCCGCGTGACCGGCAAGCAGCGCGATGACCTGCAGGCGGCGATGACGCTGCTGCGCGGCGCCAAGCTCGACGTGCCACTGCAGTTCAACAACTTCCGCGACTGAATTTCAGCGGCCGAGGCGCGCGATCGTCCGGCACAATCCCTCGGTGGCATCGATGACGCTCGGACCCAGGCGGCTCAGCGCCTGGTCCTCGAACGCCACCAGCCGCCCGTTATGGACCGCCGCAAGACTCGGGAAGCGCTTCCAGTCGGCGAGCCACGCCGCGCCCTCCCCGGGCGGCGCCGCCGCCAGAATGATGTCGGGATTGCGGGCGATGACCGCTTCGGTGTCCACCACCGGGCCGGCTTCCGCGAGATCGGCAAACACATTGCGCGCA